>ENA-ORCV01000626-ORCV01000626.1-marine-metagenome-genome-assembly--contig:-NODE-626-length-19058-cov-2.897424_pt1 | contig 19058 bp, 18 predicted proteins | sample MGYA00237779_ERZ508509 | MGnify/ENA primary metagenome ERZ508509 (study PRJEB26180, sample SAMN06268772) | marine metagenome | isolation source: Bioluminescent Bay, La Paraguera, Puerto Rico | place... | reverse complement strand
GCAGGGTTACGCGGACTAGATCTGCCTTCTTGCCTTGTGCAATCTCGCCGCGATCCGTCAGGCCTGCTGCTTGCGCTGGATTTTTCGAAACCATAGCAATTGCTTCCGGCAAGCGAATTTCGTCAATGCGTTTAGGTAGCGAAAACGCGGCTTGCATCAATGAAAAAGGCACGTAGTCAGAACTCATCACATCAAGCAAACCCTCTCGCGCAAGGTCAGATGCTGAGATGTTGCCGGAGTGTGACTTGCCGCGCACAACATTTGGTGCGCCCATCAAAATTGAAAGGCCGGCTTCACGTGCCGCTTTTGCGGCGTCCAAAGTAGTTGGGAATTCAGAAATCGCGACCCCGTCTTCCTTGGCCTCATCCACATGCTCAATTGTTGCATCATCGTGGCTTGCGAGTGCTAGGCCAACTTCGTGACCTTTGGCGACAATGTTGCGACGATTGCTGACGGAGTATTTTTCTTGATCCGATTTCCGCGCGGCGATGAACTCTTCCATTTCCGCGTCGGTGCGACCGGTTTTGCCCTGATAATAGGCGTAATATTGCTCCATCTTCACAAACTGGCGTTGGCCAGGTGTGTGGTCCATCAAGCTCGCCAAGCGAACAATATCCATTTCACAATATTGCTCGAATTGCTCCAAGGCATCGTGGGAGGAAAGTTCGCAACGCAAATGCACCAGGTGGTCAGAACGTAAGCGCTTTTCGTCCTTGCCCTTTGTAATCGCGCCCATCAGCACTTCCACGTGTTCGCCCATATTTTGCATGTCGGCATCTGATCCAACGCGAACAGCGTCGTAAACGGTTGTGATGCCAGATGAGCTGACTTGCGCGTCATGGGCGTGCAAAGCGGCCATAGGATCCCAAAATACGCGCGGGCGCGGACGATAGTGGTTTTCCAAATGGTCGGTGTGTAACTCAACGAGCCCCGGCACCAAAAAATCGCCCTCAAAATCAAGGCCAGTTGCTGCACCATTGTGATCGACAGATGTAATCTTTCCATCTGCGACACCTATGCCGCCTTCGATCACTTCATTATCCAGAATAACTTTTGCGTTTTTGATCGCTGACAATTCAGACATGGATTTTCTTTCTCTAGCCCTCAAGCACGAAGTCGGCGATGCGCTCGAAAGGCGCGCCGGTTGAAGGTTCTTTGTATAGGCAGATGCGATCTAGCATGTGCTCTTGGTGTAAAATGGGTTCAAACCAATGTTTCGCTGCATGCAAAATATCAGGCGCAACTTGGTCGTTAAGTGAATCGCTAAGTGTCAGATGCATTCTGAACTCTTCCATCACATATGGATAGCCCCATCGATCCAACAGTTCCTTTTGGCGATCACTGAGATTGGCTTGCAATCGTTTCTTCCGACTTTCGGCGGACAGGGGTGCCCGAAACGGTTCAAATTTTTCAACGCAAGATGCTGCAAATTGGGCGATTGCAGGTGACTGTTCTTTTGGCGTTAGGGCCAAAAATGAACCGATGCGGCGCAGTTTTAATTCACCAATTGAAACCGGTTTTGTCGCAAGGCTGAAGTTTTTCAATGCGTCCTGCAATCCGCCAACTGTTTGACCTTTTGCAAGCGCAAATGGCGGCTTTAGGGTTGCGTGAAAACCATAGCGGCGCGGCGACTTGGTGAAGTCTGAGAGGCTGAGTTCACGCGCAATTAGCGCTGGTTGGGTCATTGCAACCCCAGACGCACAGTCGCGACCTAGCCATTCCGAGCCAAGTTTCCAGAGCTCGGTTTGGCATGCCGGCGCGAAGTATATGCCATAGCGTTCAGTCATATGTGCTCTTTAGTCAGCCCCAAGGTTGGATGGGTCTTTTGAATTATTCACGTGTCATTTTTTTGACGACAATGCGGATTTATGCGGCAACGGCAAAAGAAGTGACATCAATTTCACGGTCAGCCACAGCGTTTCGCGTTTCGGCATCATGGAAAATACCAAGCATTGCAGCGCCAGCCTGCTTTTTCTCTTCGATCATTGACAGCACCACCTTGCGGTTGATCGCATCAAGTGACGCGGTAGGCTCGTCAAGCAACAGCATTTCATGCTCACCCATAAAGCCACGCGCAATGTTCACACGCTGTTGTTCGCCCCCAGAGAAAGTTGCAGGCGGTAGGTGCCACAGGCGCTCAGGAATGTTCAAACGGGCGAGCATTGTCTGCGCCTTCTCTAGCGACTTCGCTTCCTCATGACCCCAGTTCTGGGCCACTTCGGCGACGAGATCGAGCGCCGATACACGCGGGATTGCAGATAGGAACTGGCTCACATAGCCGATTTTGGTGCGGCGAATGTCCAAGATGAGGCGCGGATCGGCGTCAACAAGGTTGATAAATTCGTCGCCGACGCGCAATTCGATGTCACCCATGTCGGCGGAATAATTGCCGTAAATCAGCTTGAGCAGCGTTGATTTGCCAACGCCTGATGGGCCAGCCAAAACAACGCATTCGCCGTTAAAAACTTCAAAGGCCACATCATTCATCACAGGCATATGCAAGCCGTTTTGAAGGTGCATGGTGAAGGTTTTGGTGAGGTTAGAAACCCGTAAAATTGGTTGGGTCATTCTATGTCCATCTCTAAAATTCTAGGTGCCAACTTGCAAAATCGAAGACACCAATAATTGGGTGTATGCTTGGTGCGGATCGTCGAGCACTTGGTCGGTTAGACCTTGCTCAATCACTTCACCACCTTTCATCACCATAATGCGGTGTGACAACAATCGTGCGACAGCCAGATCGTGGGTCACAATAATGATGGAAAGGCCGAGATCGCTCACAAGTTTACGGATCAAATCGAGCAGTCGCGCTTGCACCGACACATCAAGCCCGCCGGTCGGTTCGTCCATGAACACAAGACGTGGGTTTGTGACCAGATTTCGCGCGATTTGCAAACGCTGCTGCATACCGCCAGAAAAGGTGCGCGGTGCATCATCAACGCGGTCTGCGTCAATCTCAACACGGCTAAGCCAGTCGATCGCAGTACTGCGCAAATTGTCATAATGGCGATGGCCAAGCGCCATCAGCCGTTCGCCAACATTTGCGCCTGCAGAAACGCCCATGCGCAACCCGTCACGCGGATGCTGGTGCACAAAACCCCAGTCGGTGCGCAACAGGGTGCGTTGGTCGGCTTCACTCATTTCATAAAGATTTTCAACGCGGCCATCCGCAAAGCGATAATACGCCTTGCCCATGGTTGGGTTGATCTGGGTCGACAAGCAATTGAGAAGCGTCGATTTGCCGGACCCACTTTCGCCCACAATAGCGAGAACTTCGCCGGGATAGAGTTCAAAATTGATGTCTCTGCAGCCCAGTTGCTGACCATAATAATGGCTGAGCTCTTCAACTTTCAGGAGCGGTTTTACGTCTTGGAAGCTCATTGAATGCGCTCCTTATATTCAGCGTGCATTTCGCCATAGTGGCCGTCAGCCTGACGTGTTTCGCAATAGTCGCTGTCCGAACAAACGAACATGCGGCTGCCTTCATTGTCCAAAATCACTTCGTCGAAATAGACGTCTTTTGCGCCGCACATGGCACAGCAGGTGTCCGGCCATTCTTGGATTTGAAATGGATGATCTTCAAAGTCGAGGCTCACCACATCAGTGAATGGGGGCAGGGCGTAAATGCGTTTTTCCCGGCCTGCACCAAACAGTTGCAACGCACGGTTTTTGTGCATTTTAGGATTGTCGAATTTTGGCGTTGGTGACGGGTCCATCACATATCGGCCTTCAACCATCACTGGGTAAGCATAGGTTGTGGCGATATGCCCGTGGGTGGCGATGTCTTCATATAGCTTTACGTGCATCAAGCCATATTCGGAAAGCGCGTGCATTTTGCGTGTTTCCGTCTCGCGTGGCTCTAGAAAACGAAGGGGCTCCGGAATGGGCACTTGATAGATAAGTGTTTGATCTTCGGTAAGCTCTTCTTCAGGGATGCGGTGACGGGTTTGGATGACGGAAGCCTCAGAGGTCTTCATGGTCATTTCAACGCCCGAAGTGACCGCGAAGAAATTGCGAATAGCCACGGCGTTTGTTGTGTCATCCGATCCTTGGTCGATCACTTTCAGCGTGTCATCAGGACCAAGAATGGAGGCGGTGACTTGCACGCCGCCTGTGCCCCAGCCATATGGCATTGGCATTTCGCGTGCCGCGAACGGCACCTGATAGCCAGGGATCGCAATGCCTTTAAGTATTGCGCGACGGATCATACGCTTTGTTTGCTCATCGAGATAAGCAAAGTTGTATGCGTCTTGCTCTGTTGAGATTTCTGCGAGGCTCATTCTGCTGCCCCCATTTTGGTTGTTGGTTCGTCGTTTCGCTCCGCCCAAAACTCTTCAGACATGGTGCGGATCAAATCGAGTTCAGCTTGGAAATCCACATAGTGTGGAAGCTTGAGGTGCTCCACAAATCCTGTGGCTTGAATATTGTCAGAGTGTGACAACACAAATTCTTGATCTTGTGCAGGTGCGGTGAGTTCTTCGCCCAGCTCTTCCCAACGTAGTGCGCGATCAACAAGCGCCATTGACATGGCTTTTCGCTCCGCATGACCGAATACAAGGCCATAGCCGCGGGTGAACTGTGGGGGCGCTTCCTCGCTGCCCTGGAACTGGTTGATCATCTGGCATTCAGTGACAGAGATTTTGCCCAGCGGCACTTCAAAGCCCAGCTCTTCTGCAAAAAACTCAACTTCCACTTCACCCATGCGGATTTCGCCAGCAAATGGGTGCGTGCGGGCATAGCCACGCTGGGTTGAATAACCAAGCGCCAGCAAAAAGCCTTCGTCGCCACGCGCCAAGTTTTGCAAACGAAGATCGCGGTCGGCGGGGAAGTCGAGTGGCGCGCGGGTTAAGTCACCCACTTCTTCGCCCTCGGCCGATTGTGGGTCCGGCTCCATCATGCCTTGATCACCCAGCATGTCGGTCACACGCGGCGTTGAAGCTTCAATCAGCTCGGACTGTTCTGGCGCTTCAGCCGCTTCTTCCGAATCATAGCCGAAATCGATAAGGCGGTGAGAATAGTCGAAGGTTGGTCCAAGAATTTGCCCGCCCGGCAAATCTTTAAATGTTGCAGAAATGCGGCGAGAAATGAGCATTTCATCGGTTTGGATTGGCGTCGAATAACCAAATCGCGGCAATGTGGTGCGGTAAGCACGGATTAGGAAAATCGCTTCGATCAAATCGCCCTGTGCCTGACGGATGGCGATAGCCGCTAATTCGCGATCGAACAGTGAGCCTTCGCCCATCACACGATCCACGACAAATGACAATTGCTCAACAATTTGCGCGGTAGTGAGGCCGGGGACATTCGCATTGCCTCGGCGCTTCGCCGCGAAAAGCTTGTGTGCGTTTTTGATGGCTTTTTCGCCACCCTTCACTGCGACATACATATTATGCGGCCTCTCGCGTTAGGTTGATTTTGGTGGAGCGAGGCAAGCAGCAAAGCTGCGTGTCGCTCACAAAAATGAAGTCGACGCCACGCGGGAACAATTGACTGTTGCGTTGCGCTTGGGACCAGAATGTCTCATCCAACCCTTCAACGGAAAGGGACGCAGTCGTTTCAATACCGGGACCAGACAAGGTTGCAAATTGTGCGTTGGAGATCGCATCAACCTGAATAATTAGTGTGGTTGAACGGTCCGGATATTCGTCGGTGCCCTGCGCAAACTCGCTAAGGTTGCCGATAGAAGCGGGCGACGTGAGCAGCGCGAACTGTGCCGTCGCTTTGTCCTTTGTCACCGGTGCGCTGGTGTGAAAAGCGATGAAGCTCTTCGCAGCGTCGCTTTGCGCGATGTTGTCGTCGAGCCAAATTGGGCTGTCGAAATCGCAAAGGGTAAGCGCCAGCATCGCCATCGTCGGGTTTAGGGGCTGTGGTGCATTCACCGGAACAGGTGTTGTTTTGATGGTGCCTGGGCGGGCCATCGCATCCATCGTGGCGCGAAAGCTCGCTTGTGCATCGCGTGCAAGGTCAGCAAAACCGAGATAGGTTGGAGCGGCGTTCATTAGTCGTCCCCTCTTGTCATCGTGAAGAAATCGACCTTGGTTGCAGCCGCTTCTTGCTTGGCTTTCAAATCGCTTGCCTCGAGGTCTTTCGCACATGGCGCAAGTACCTCAGCTTCAACGCGAGACTTAAGTGCTGCGGATTGAAACGCAGCATCAAAAAATGCAGCGATTGCGGCTTTTCTTTGATTGCGACCATGGCAGTATGCGTGACCAGTTTCGCCAGTTTCTAGGGTGACGGCGGCGCGGGGGACCGTTAGCTCGCCCAAGTTAAACGGTGCCCCGCCGCCGCCGATGCGCCCGCGCGTCATCACCAGACCAGTTTCTGGTTTGCGGGCGAATGTCCAATCCGGTTTTTGATCGAATGAATCGTATTTCTGTTCGAGCACTTCAGCGCTCATGAGCGACAGAATGCGCATGGCGCTCTTTCGCTCGTCAATTTGGGTTTTCGCTTGGTCGGTCATCTCTTTGTCGCACAAATGTTGATTAAGGTGCAGATCAATTCGGGGTGCTAGTTAGCAGGTCGGTTGTTATTTGTCTATAATAAATGTATAGACTTGTATACAAATATTTGTATGCACTATTAAGGTGCATAATTGTTGCGTTTGAATGACAATTGGAAAGCTGAGCGGGAAATATATGAGTGTAGCGGCAAAAATTGAGCGTGGGCGGGGTGTTTCACTTTGGCGCCAAATTGCGGAAAAATTGCAGTCAGATATTGCTGCTGGCATTTACTTACCAGGCACTCAATTGCCAACCGAGCAGGAGCTCGCTGCGAAATACAGCGTGAACCGTCATACGGTCCGGCGGGCGATTGGATCTTTGGCTGAAGAGGGCGCGCTCACCGCGACGCGCGGACGCGGCACGTTTGTATCCGAACGCACAATTCTTTATCCGATTTCTGAGCGCACACGCTTTTCTGAAATCGTTAGCGCGAATAAACGCCAGCCGGGCGGGCGCTTGATCTCCTCGGGAGAGGAAGCTGCTTCTGCCGAAGTGGCTGAGCATTTAGGGCTTGAAGAAGGCGAAATGGTTATACGCGGCGAAACACTGCGTGTCGCTGACGGGCGCCCGATAACTGTTGGTACCTATTGGATCAACAAGTCGCTGGTGCCGAACTTTATTGCAGATTACGCAGAACTTGGTTCTGTCAGTAAAGTGTTTGAGCGTGCTGGGTGCGGCGATTACCGTCGAACCAAGTCTTGGGTTTCGGCTGTGCCTTGCGATGCGCACGATGCGGGTCTTATGCAGATAACCGCAGGTGCGCCCATATTGGAGGTCTATAGCATCAACGTCACCGAATCGGGTGAGCCGATTCAATATACCCGCGCGAGATTTCGCGGCGATGTGGTGCAGTTGGAATTGGGTAACTAGACTTTTGGAGTTTAAAAGTCTAACTCATCCTACCATTTCATAAATCTGACATAGAACCGACATTTTTGTGTCAAGCAGCATGGATAGCAATGAGCGCAAATGAAAAGGGAAGGCGTCCCGCATGCTCAAGCTATCTGGTGTTTCGCGTCGTTTTGGCCAAAAAACCGCTGTCGGAAATGTAAATCTCAGCATCGCTGAAGGTGAAATGGTTGGCGTTATTGGTTCTTCGGGAGCTGGTAAGTCGACTTTGTTGCGTATGATCAATCGCTTGATTGATGTGAGCGACGGTGAAATTGCATTCGACGGATTGGCTGTGTCGGGGTTGAAAGGCCAAGCGCTGCGCAATTGGCAACGCGATTGCGCGATGATCTTTCAGCAGTTCAACCTCGTGCCACGCTTGGACGTTCTCACAAACGTCATGCTCGGGCGCCTAAATCGCCGCAACACATTCGCATCCCTCATCAAGCATTTTTCTGAAGATGAACAATTGATGGCGCTTGAGGCGCTTGAGCGATTGGGGATTGCCCAAACGGCAATTCAGCGTGCCGGCACGCTTTCTGGTGGTCAGCAGCAACGTGTTGCGATTGCGCGGGCACTTGTTCAGTCGCCAAAGGTGATTTTGGCGGACGAGCCGATTGCTTCGCTTGATCCAAAGAACGCGCAGGTGGTGATGGAATCGCTGCGCACCATCAATGAAGATGATGGCATCACCGTGATCACTAACCTGCATACGCTCGATACGGCTCGCAATTATTGCGAACGCATCATTGGCATGAGCCAAGGCAAGGTGGTTTTTGATGGCGGTCCTGATGATCTCACCACAGAAGTTGCACGCGAGATTTACGGCGCAGATGGCCTTAAAGACGCTTTCTCAGAATCGATGACTTCAACGTCGATTGATTTGGAAGACGGCGCGCGCAAGAAGCCGAAAAACACAGTTTACGACCCGCAAGAAGGCTTTGTGACCGTTAACTAGGTCTCTTGGGGTCCCCTCAATAAGCCATAACTGGAAACGCATCCCTATAGGAGAACCCAAATGATTGCGATCCGTTCTATTGCAGCAGCTGCAGTTGCCGTTGCTACTCTTTCAACTTCTGCCATGGCGCTCGACACATTCCGTGTTGGTATTCTTGGCGGTGAAAACGAAGCTGACCGTCTTCGCAACAACCAGTGCTTGGTAGACTTGCTACCAGCAGCGATTGGCGTAAAAGAAGTTAAGCTTTTCCCAGCAGCTGACTATGATGGCGTTATCCAAGGTCTTTTGGGTGGCACGCTTGACTATGCTGAGCTTGGTGCATCTGGCTATGCGGCTGTTTACTTGAAAAACGCTGACGCTGTTGATCCAATTTTGACAACAGAACAAACAGATGGCGCAACAGGCTACCACTCTTTGATGCTTGCACGCGCTGACAGCGGCATCGAGAACATCGAAGACATGAAGGGCAAGCATCTTGGTTTTGCTGACCCGAACTCAACTTCTGGCTTCTTGGTCCCATCTGTTGCTTTGCCAAAAGAGCTTGGCATGGAGCTTGACGAATACTTCGCTGAAACATCATTCAATGGTGGTCACGAAAACAACGTTCTTGCTGTTCTTGATGGCAAAATCGACGCAGGCGTAACTTGGTCATCAGGCGTTGGTGAATATGCTGACGGTTACACCTCAGGCAACGTGCGCAAGATGGTCGACAAAGGCCTTCTCGACATGGAAGACGTGAAAGAAATCTGGCGTTCACCTTTGATCCCGAACGGCCCAATTGTTGTTCGTAAAGATCTTGATGCAGACGTGCGCGCTAAGTTCAAAGAGTTCATGATGAACCTTCCAAAGAACAACCCAGATTGCTTCTCAGCAATTCAGGGCGGCACATATAACGGTTTTGTGGAAGTAGATCACTCATTCTACGAAACAATCGTTGCTGCACGTAAAGCAAAAATCGGCGGCTAATTAGACGCCCTCTCATTAAGCCGGTCACATGCGTTCATGTGGCCGGTTTTTTGCAAATGAACTAAGCGGAAAAAAACGATGTCAGCATCAGCGTCAACGACTGATCTCAATCCTGAAAGCAAGCAGGTTTTCGAGCATTATCGACAGCTCACGCAAACCCGTCGGCTTTATTCAGTTCTAACGATTGGTATTCTGGGTGGACTGCTTTTTGCTGCGCTCTGGTTTGCCCATGTATCAAACTCGGGCAAGTTTTTGGACCGCATTCCTTACTTTTTTGACTTTGTTTTGAACTTTTTGCCGGACGAACCAATTGAGATTTTCCGCGCTTTGTTCGATTTGCCGTCGCCATATGCTGATGGCTCTTTGAAATATGATTATGAAGAAGGTCGCCACTATCTGTTTGGTGATTTCTATATCCCTGAATATTTCTATGAAATGTTGGTGACGCTCAATATTGCGTTCATCTCCACTTTGATTGGCGGCATTGGCGGATTTGTACTTTGCTTTTTCGCGTCGACCAACCTTGTCGGTGCTGGCGCGACACGCTTTGTGGTCCGTCGTATATTGGAACTTCTACGCGCCTTTCCTGAAATTGTAATTGCCGGCCTTTTGGTTGCGATTTTGTCGCTTGGGCCAATTGCGGCGGTGGCCGCAGTGTCCATCCACACGGTTGGTGCGCTGGGCAAGCTGTTTTTTGAAGCGGTTGAAAACGCCGACATGAAGGCCGAAGAAGGTTTGCGCGCTGCTGGTGCTAACTGGGTCGAGCGTGTGCGCTTCGGCATTGTGCCGCAAGTATTGCCGAACTTTACCTCTTACTTTTTGCTCCGCGCTGAAATTAATGTGCGCGCTTCGACTATTATCGGCGCCGTTGGCGGCGGCGGCATTGGCGAGGTTTTTCGCCTCAGCCTTTCGCGCGACCACGCGGCGAAAACCTACGCCATCATCTTGCTGTTGTTTGTCACCATTGTTGCAGTTGACCAATTGTCTGGCTGGTTGCGTCGCAAGCTGGTGGGCAATCAAGCCTTCGAATTTGGCGCCTAAGGAGAACTGAAATGAACGCTCAAATCTCTGAAGATCGCCGAATTGAACTTAAAGAAAAATATGCCGAGGTGTTTCACAAAACGCCTTTGCAGCGCGCATTGCCATATGTCGTCAGCTTTTCGATCTTGACCTACATGGTTTTCGCCTTTTTCTTCTTCAATATTGCGGGCGTTATCAGCGGCGCGAAGTGGGATCGGGCAGGGCTTTACATGGCGGATTGGGTGAGCTGGCAAGCTACCCCAAAATTCCGGTTCAAAGACGATGCGATCCAATTGCAATATCCGCGCTTCTCGCCGCTTGGGGAAAATCCAAATCCTGAATGGATCACGCAAAATGGCGATGTTTACCGGGTCACATTTGGTTCAGAGCAAAATGCCATCGAAGTGCAACAAGGGCTTGTTACGGTTTTCGTAGACGGCGCTGTGCATGAGGTAGATATCACCAAAGATGCCGCTTTATTGCCCCAAGGTGCTCACTCATCCATGAGTGAACGCAATGGCCGTGTTCGTGTATTCTTCGGATTTGAGGGAAATGTCGAAATCCGCAATACGCAAGTTCGCGTTTGGCGCCGTTTTTGGGGATGGGAAAACTTCTTCTTTGACCCAGCTTCGCCATATTGGGGCAAATCTGCAACTGAGGTTGTAGGGCTCATGTTCTCCGGTGAACGTTTGGACCCAGATCAGAGCAACATTTCGCTGGCCTTCAACAATTTCTTGCATAACGCAGAGTGGCAGCATCTTGATGTGTTCGTAAAGCTTCTGCAGACCATTGTGATGGCTTTTGTGGGAACCTTGTTCGCGGCGGTGTTGGCCTTCCCGCTGGCCTTTATTGCTGCCCGAAACATCACTATGTCCAAAACTTCAAACTGGATGATGAAGCGGTTCTTCGATTTCCTCCGTTCTGTCGATATGTTGATCTGGGCGTTATTCTTCACCCGCAGTTTTGGGCCAGGTCCGTTGGCCGGTATTTCGGCGATCTTTTTCACTGACACCGGCACGCTTGGGAAGCTTTATTCCGAGGCGCTAGAAAATGTCGATGATAAGCAACGCGAAGGCGTGAAGTCCGTCGGCGCGTCACCAGCGGAAGTGCAAAGATACGGTGTGGTACCGCAAGTGTTGCCATTGTTCGCCTCGCAGGCGCTATATTTCTGGGAATCAAACACGCGATCCGCGACCATTATTGGTGCGGTTGGTGCAGGTGGTATCGGTTTGAAGCTGCTCGAAGCCATGCGCACAGGAACAGACTGGGAGAATGTCGGTTATATGGTCATTCTCATTTTGTTGGTGGTGTTTGTGTTTGATGCGATTTCGAACAATCTGCGCTCACGATTGATCGGCAACGATGGCCACTAGGCCTTGTTTGTTAAGCCCAAATAGTTGATCGCGCCGCGCGCTGCAGCGCGGCCGGTAGCAAAGCAGGCGGTGAGAAGATAGCCGCCTGTGGGGGCTTCCCAGTCGATCATCTCACCGGAAACGAATAGTCCCGGGTGTCGTTCTACCATGAAGTGAGTGTCGAGCTCCGACCATTTCACCCCACCAGCCACAGATATGGCCTCATCAATTGGCCGGGTGCGCTCCAATTGGATTTCAAGGTTCTTGATATTGCGCGCTAATTCTCGCGAATCCATTTGAGCTGCGTTCGGATGGGCTTCCCGTAATAACGCGGCCTTTGCACCCGTCAGCCTCAACGCCTTTCGCAAACGGTTCGAAAAGCTTTGTTTTTTGTTTTGGCGGTCTAGAGCGGTGGCAATCTGTTGCTCTGATTTGCCGGGCAGAAGATCAACTGTCAGACTGGCTTCGCATTTGGCGTAGAGTTGGTCACGATATCTTGCTGCATTTGCGTATACCAAACTGCCTTCAACGCCATAATTAGAGATGATAAACTCACCCTTCTTTCGCCCCTCATCTGTGACAATGGCGACTGATTTTATCGGCGCACCCGCAAACCGCTCGACAAAATGGGTGGACCAGTTCACTTCAAACCCACAATTGGCAGGTTTGAATGGCGCAATTTTTATGCCGAGTTGGTCGAAAATAGGCACCCACGCAGCGTCTGAACCGAGCCGTTTATATGACGCGCCACCGAGCGCAAGGATGATCGCATCAGCTTGCACCAATTTTTTGCCGTCTGGTGTTTCGAACTTTAGTTCCTTGCCGTCAAAACTAACCCATTTGTGTCGGAGGTGAAGCGTTACCCCTTTCGCTTCAAGCCGTCTCAACCATTCGCGCAGCAGCGGCGAAGCTTTCATCTTTTTGGGAAATACCCGCCCAGATGAGCCGACAAATGTTTCGGCGTTCAATGCATCTGCCCAGCGTTGAATATCCGTCGGTGTGAATGTGTCGAGGGCAGTTTCTAGTTGCTCCCTCGCTAAGCCAAAACGCGACTTAAACTTTTCAATCGGCTCCGCATGGGTGAGGTTGAGGCCTGATTTTCCTGCCCACAAAAACTTACGAGCAGGCGAGGGCATCGCATCGAAGATATGAACATCGCAGTTTGCGTCAGCCAACACCTCAGCGGCCGTAAGGCCGGCAGGGCCCGCACCAATAATTGCAATTGTCTTTTGGGTTGTGGCCACGAAGCGCCTCGATGGTGCGTTAGGTGAACTTTCTAAAGAAACGTGTTTTGTCGAACATCACTTCAAGTTCTTCCATGCGCTCTCGGGTTTCGGGCCAGGTGCGCTGTTGGACGTCCGCGATGATGGTTTCAAGCACCAGCATGGTTGTCACCGAGCTATCCCAAGCTGAAGGCACGACAATTTTGAGACTGAAAGTGTGATCGGCAAACTTTGCGATAGGGGACAGCCATTGGTCGGTGAAAAGAACGATCTTTGCACCGGCTTCTTTCGCCATTTCGGCCAGTTTGAGCGTTGAGTTTTCGTAACGCCGCACGTCAAAGATGACGATCACGTCATCTTTCTTGATGTCCAAAAGATAGTGTGGCCACGCGTTCGAAATGGCCTGAATGTGAGTCACATCACGCCGCAGCACTTGCATGTGCAAAAAGAAATAATCTGCAAGGGCGCGCGTAATCCGGCCACCAACGACAAAAACTGATCGCTCTCGATCCGCGAGTAGCTCACAAGTTTTTTCAAACTCATCAATGTTGAGCTGGCCCAAAGAATTCCTGATATTGTCGATCACCGCGTCGGTGAATTTATTGACAATATGCTCGTCGGGCGCTTGATCTGCCCAAGTGTCATGCTTGGCAATCGGATCTGAAATGGTGGCTTCTACTTCGCCTCGAAGTGCCGCTTGGAACTCTGGAAAGCCTTTGAAACCAAGCTTTTGCACCATGCGCGCAACAGTGGGGGTGGAAACACCTGCCTTCTGCGCAATCGCCGTGATAGAGCCCAATCCTGATACAGGATAGTTTTCCAAAATACTGTGCGAGAGCTGGCGCTCCGCCCGTGTGAGGTTGTCGAAGTTCTTTTGCAGTCGTTCCGCGACGGTGCTGGCGTTTTCGGACAAAGTAAATCTCCAATTTGGCCTCATTTATCAACATTTTTGGCAAATTTGAAGAAAAGATTTCTGAATCGATATTGACAGCTGACTTGTTTGTGAAGAAAAATGTACAAACGAGGAGTTGTTGTGAATATTTCTACAGAACGGCATGTTGGATTAGAAAATGTTGGCCCTGCGGTTGAGTTGATTAACCCAGAAGCGCCTTCACCTGTTTTGTTGATTTGTGAGCACGCCTCAAACTTTTTCCCGAGCTATTTTGGTGCGCTAGGTCTCAGTGATGAGGTGCAACGCAGTCATATTGCGTGGGACCCAGGTGCGCTTGGCGTCACCAAGCTTTTGAGCGAACTTTTGGACGCCACAGCCATTGTCGGCCGCATTTCAAGGCTGATCTACGATTGCAATCGGCCACCTGAAGCAATTGATGCGGTGCCAGAACGCAGCGAGATATTTGATGTGCCGGGCAATAAAGAGCTGAGTGCTGAGCAATACCAAGAGCGCGTGGATGCCTGTTTCTCACCCTTTTCCAGAACGGTTGATCGAACCATTAGGTGGAGTAAAGGGCCGCGGGTTCTTGTGACCATTCATAGCTTTACGCCAGTTTACCGTGGCGTTCAGCGTGAAACAGAAATTGGCATCTTGCATGATAAAGATGCGAGGTTGGCCGACGCAATGCTGGCCGAAGCGCCAGCGTTTGGCAGCATCAAATTTGATCGCAATGAGCCCTATGGACCTCAGGATGGCGTAACCTATACGCTGAAAAAGCATGGCGTAGAAAACGGGTTGCTCAATGTGATGGTCGAGATCAGAAATGATTTGATCGAAACGCCTGACCAGCAAAAAGACATCGCAAATGTTCTGAGCAAAATGATCACCCGTTCTCTCGCAAAGCTTGAGGAGGGGAAAGCATGTTAGGTTTCGCGCGGCGCTATGTCCGCATTGTGGATGCGATCAATTACCGAATGGGTCGCATCATTATGTATTTCATCTTTGTGATGGTGGCGATTTTGCTTTGGTCATCCATTTCAAAGACGTTCTTTTTGCCGTCACTTTGGACCCTCGAGATGGCACAGTTTGCCATGGTTGCGTACTACATTTTGGGTGGCCCATACTCGATGCAGCAAAAGGCACATGTGCGCATGGATTTGTTCTATGGCGGCATGTCAGACAAGCGTAAGGCGCAAATCGACGCCATTACCATTCTGTTTTTGATATTCTATCTCGGCGTCATGCTCTACGGCGCCTACGACAGTACGAGCTATTCTTTCCAATATGGCGAACGCAGCCCAACCGCTTGGCGACCATATATTTGGCCGATCAAAGTTGTGATGTGTTTCGGCATTTTCATGATGCTACTGCAATCGATCTCTGAGTTTTTCAAAGACATTGCCACACTTAAGGGAGTGGAAATCTAATGTCTTATGAAATGATCGCTCTTTTCATGTTTGCATCGATGATGCTGATGCTTTTCACTGGTCAGCGCGTGTTCGGTGCCATCGGCGCTGTTGCCGCCATTGCTGCACTTTTCCTATGGGGCACCGGCGGGTCAGATATTCCTTTTGCTTCGGCGATGAAGCTGATGAAATGGTATCCTTTGCTGACCCTGCCAATGTTCATCTTCATGGGTTATGTGCTCTCGGAAAGTAAGATCGCTGACGATCTTTATAAGATGTTCCATGTGTGGATGGGGCCCGTGCATGGTGGTCTTGCTATTGGCACCATCGGGTTGATGGTCCTCGTGTCAGCGATGAATGGTTTGTCTGTTGCGGGCATGGCGATCGGCGCAACAATCGCGCTACCGGAATTGCTGCGTCGCGGCTACGACAAGCGCATGGTCACAGGCGTCGTACAGGCGGGTTCGTCGCTTGGTATTTTGGTGCCGCCTTCGGTGGTACTGGTGCTCTACGCCATGATTGCGCGTCAACCCGTTGGGCAACTTTGGCTTGCTGGCGTGTTCCCGGGTTTGCTGATGGCTGCGATGTTCGTTTTGTACATTTATATTCGCTGCAAGCTTCAGCCGGAACTTGGTCCAGTTCTGCCGAAAGAAGAACGCGACGTGCCAATGGCCGAGAAAATTAGGCTTTTGGGAGCGGGCGTTCTACCGATCACAATTTTCGCCGCCATGATGGTGCCGTTTGTAAACGGATGGACGAGCCTTGTAGAAAGCTCTGCGATTGGTGCGATGACCGCTTTCTTGGCCGCAGTTTTGAAGGGCCGCATGAACCGCGAAGTGTTTGAGGTTTCCGTGCGGCAAACGCTTTTGATCTCTTGCATGTTTATGTGGATCATTTTGGCGGCACTTGGGTTTGGAGCAGTATTTGATGGCCTTGGCGCGGTGCGGGCGATTGACAATTTGTTCACCGAGCAGCTCGGCCTCAACCCATGGATGATCCTCATCCTGATGCAGCTTTCATTTTTGATTATGGGTACATTTTTGGACGACACGGCGATGCTGGTCATCGTGGCGCCGCTATATGTTCCGCTCGTCAAAGTCCTAGGCTTTGATCTTATCTGGTACGGGGTTCTTTATACGATCACCACCCAGATCGCCTATATGACACCGCCGTTCGGCTACAACCTATTTTTGATGCGTGCAATGGCACCAAAAGAAATCACCTTGAGGGATATTTATGGATCAATCCTTCCGTTTGTTTTGGTGATGGTGTTGGCGCTCGCATTGATTATCGCCTTCCCGCAGATAGCGCTCTGGTTACCCAACACAGTCTACGGGAAGTAACAAACAACAAAATAGACCCAAGGCAATTGGGCGTTTGCAATACAAGGAGAAGGAAATGACAACTAGACGTAAGTTTATCACCGGTGCCGCGATGGCCCCGGCGGCGGCGTTGGCCACTCCGGCAATCGCCCAATCTAAAATCCGCTGGCGGATGCAAACATATGCAGGTGCCGCGTTGGCTGAGCATGTGATTAAACCTGCCATCGACAGCTTTAACAAAATTGCTGGCGATGAGATGGAAATCGAGCTGTTCTTTGCAGATCAGTTGGTGCCAACTGGTGAATTGTTCCGTGCCATGCAAAAAGGCACGATTGATGCTGTGCAGTCAGATGATGACTCTATGGCATCGCCAACAGAAGTTACCGTTTTTGGTGGCTACTTCCCATTTGCCAGCCGTTACTCTCTCGATGTGCCGGTTCTTTTCAACCAATATGGCTTGAACGAAATTTGGGATGCTGAGTACTCCAAAGTTGGCGTGAAGCATTTGTCCGCTGGCGCATGGGACCCATGTCACTTTGCAACAAAAGACCCGATCCGCAGCCTTGCGGACCTTAAAGGCAAACGCGTCTTTACGTTCCCAACAGCTGGTCGTTTCTTGAGCCAGTTTGGCGTTGTACCAGTAACGCTACCTTGGGAAGACATCGAGGTCGCCGTTCAAACTGGCGAACTCGACGGTATCGCATGGTCAGGCATTACAGAAGACTACACAGTTGGCTGGGCAGACGTCACAAACTACTTCCTCACCAACAACATTTCTGGCGCTTGGGCCGGTTCGTTCTTTGCGAATATGGACCGCTACAATGAGCTTCCAGAACATCTTAAAGAGCTTTTGCAGTTCGCAATGGATAGCTCACACTATTACCGCCAGTGGTGGTACTGGGGCGGCGAAGCATCGCTTCGTGTGCATGGTCCGAAGATGGAATTGACCTCAATTCCTGATGAAGAATGGGCACAGGTTGAAAATGCTGCACTGAAGTTCTGGGATGAAATCGCTGCTGAAAGCGAAACCAAAGCAAAAGTTGTAGACATCTTCAAAAAATACAATGCGGACATGCAAAAAGCTGGTCGTCCGTATCGCTATAGCTAATAAACTGGTTCCGGGACCGTGTTTCGTGCATGGTTCCGGAACATATTTCAACGACAATAAAAGTGGATAGCGTAAATGCCAGGCAATCTTTCATTTGAAGATCTGAAAAGCCAAGTGGCTAGTGGGGAAGTCGACACAGTTTTGGTCACCCTGCCGGACATGCAGGGCCGGTTGATGGGTAAACGTTTCCACGCCCAGCATTTTGTTGATGGTACTTGGGAGGAAACCCATTGCTGCAACTATTTGCTGGCAACCGATCTCGAGATGTACACTGTTGAAGGGTACAAAGCGACAAGCTGGCAGTCCGGTTATGGCGACTATGTGATGAAGCCTGATCTGTCCACTTTGCGCCCAGTTCCGTGGCTTGAAGGCACCGTGATGGTGTTGTGTGACATTCTTGATCATCACACCCACGAAGAAGTGCCGCACGCTCCGCGTAACGTGCTTAAAAAGCAAATTTCACGTCTCAAAGATCTCGGTTTTGACGCCATGATGGCAACCGAGCTTGAGTTCTTCTTATTTGAGAAGAGTTTTGACGATATCCGCAAATCCGGTTTCCGCGATTTAGAACCGATCAGCGGCTACAACGAAGATTATCACATTCTGCAAACCACCAAAGAAGAAGCGGTGATGCGGCCATTGCGCAATCATTTGTTCGCCGCCGGTATTCCGGTTGAGAACACGAAGGGTGAAGCAGAGGCGGGCCAAGAAGAGCTGAATATCAAATATGCTGCGGCGCTGGATTGCGCGGACAATCACACAATTGCCAAGCATGCGACAAAAGAGATCGCCTGGCAGCAGGGCCATGCCGCGACCTTTCTGCCAAAATGGCATCATGATCGTGTCGGCAGTTCGTCTCATGTTCACCAGTCGCTTTGGAAAGACGGCTCGAATGCTTTTCATGATCCGAGTGCCGAACTTGGCATGTCGGATTTGATGAAGAATTACATGGCCGGATTGATCAAATATGCGCCGGAGTACACCTATTTCCTTGCGCCTTATATCAACAGCTACAAGCGCTTCCAAAAGGGTACATTTGCGCCAACGAAAACCGTTTGGTCCGTGGACAACCGCACAGCTGGTTTCAGGCTCTGTGGTGATGGCACGAAAGCCGTGCGCGTTGAGTGTCGAATTGGCGGGTCGGATATAAATCCATATCTGGCGCTTGCTACGCAGCTCGCTGCTGGCATCAAAGGCATCGAAGAAAAACTTGAACTTGCACCTGCGACAACAGGCGACGTTTACGAGAATGAAGGCGCGAGCGAGATACCGCAAACCCTTCGTGGTGCTACGGAAACACTGCGTAACTCTGAGATGCTGCGCGAGGCGCTAGGCAGTGATGTGGTTGACCATTATGTGCGCGCTGCCGAATGGGAACAGGAAGATTTTGACCGGGTTGTAACCGATTATGAAATCGCCCGGG
>ENA-ORCV01000625-ORCV01000625.1-marine-metagenome-genome-assembly--contig:-NODE-625-length-19103-cov-4.066541_pt1 | contig 19103 bp, 16 predicted proteins | sample MGYA00237779_ERZ508509 | MGnify/ENA primary metagenome ERZ508509 (study PRJEB26180, sample SAMN06268772) | marine metagenome | isolation source: Bioluminescent Bay, La Paraguera, Puerto Rico | place... | reverse complement strand
TCTGGCCGAGGCGCTGGGCGCGGCGGCCGTGCCCTTCCGCAGCGGCAAGGGCGTGGTCGGCGACGACACGCCGATGGGCGCGATGCTGGCGGCCGGGAAAATCCTGTGGCCGGAGACGGACGTGGCGCTGGTGATCGGCAGCCGGTTCGAGCTGCTGGACATGCGCTGGCGCTGGCGGCCCAAGGGCGTGAAGATCATCCGCATCGATATCGACGCGGCGGAGATGCGCCGCCTGCACGCCGATGTCGGGATCGTGGCCGACGCGGAGGCGGCGTGCCGGGCGCTGCTGGCCGCCATCGACAGCCCGCGCGATCTGGAAAGGCGGATGCGCCGCGTGGCGATGGCCAAGACGCAAGGCGCCGAGGATGTGGAGACGGTCCAGCCCCAGATCGCCTATCTGCGCGCGATCCGCGAGGCGCTGCCCCGCGCCGGCCTGATCACCGACGAGATCAGCCAGATGGGGTTCGCGTCCTGGTACGGGTTTCCGGTGTTCGAGCCGCGCAGCTTCGTCACCTCCGGCTATCAGGGCACGCTGGGCAGCGGCTTTCCGACCTCGCTGGGCGTGAAGGCGGCGTTTCCGGACCGGCCGGTGGTCGCGATCTGCGGCGATGGCGGCTTCCTGTTCGGCGCGAACGAAATGGCGAGCGCGGTGCAGTACGGGCTGAACGTCGTGGCCATCGTGTTCAACAACAGCGCCTATGGGAATGTGCGCCGCGACCAGAAACTGGGGTTCGAGGGCCGCGTGATCGGGTCGGAGCTGACCAATCCCGACTTCATGAAATACGCGGAAGCGTTCGGCGTGCGCGGCTGGCGGGTCGAGAGCCCGGAGGCGCTGGGCGGCGCCATTGATGAGGCGCTGGCCGCGAACGCGCCGGCGCTGATCGAGGTGGTCAGCGACGCCGACGCCGAAAGCGACCCGTGGGGCTTTATCCATCCGCAATTCGAGTAAGGTCGCCGCGCCGCTATAGTGCGGCGCGCATCGACGGCGGCGCAAAGACCGCCCGCGATGCGCGAAGACGCCAAGGGAGGGTGGCGCGCCGATGCTGAGACATTTCGCCATATGGCTGGGCGACACCGGCTTTTCGGAATGGATCCGCTTCACGCCGGGCGCGATCCAGTGGCTGCAGACGATCCATATTCTGGGGCTGGCGGCGCTAATCGGCGCGGCCTTCCTGCTGGACATGCGTCTGGTCGGCGCGGTTCGGACGCCTGACACCGCCGCACATCTGCGCCGGCGTTTCCTGCCCTCGCACTGGGCCGGGTTCGCGGTGCTGCTGGTCTCCGGCCTGCTGCTGATCGCGGGGGAGCCGGGGGAGCTGCTGTTCAACACGACGTTCCGCTGGAAGATCGCGGGCATTGTCGCCGCGCTGGTCCTGACGCTGGGCGTGCGGGCGGCGCTGTCCGAAGACGCGCCGCTGTCCGCGCTGTCCAAGAACCGGCGCGCGGTTCTGGCGGCGCTGGGCGCGGGGTCGCTGGCCCTGTGGGTCGCGATCGGCCTGGCCGGGCGCTTCATCGCCTATATCGGCTGAGGGGACGGCGCGATGTACGAGACTATTCTGGAGACGCTTCAGAACCTGCCGATCTCCACGGCGATCGCAGAGGCGGCCTGGTATTTCCCCTGGCTGGAGGCGGTGCACGTCATCGCCGCGGCGCTGGTGGTCGGCGTCATCGCCTGGCTGGATCTGCGTCTGATCTGGGCGGCCTCGCGTGAGCGGGCCGTGTCCGTCCTGTCGGCGGAGGTATTGCCGTTTGTGTGGGGCGCGTTCGCCGTCGCCTTTATCACTGGCGGGCTGCTGTTCCTGTCCGCGGCGACCCGGTACGGGACCAATTTCCCCTTCCTGCTGAAGATGGGCCTGCTGGTGCTGGCCGGGGCGAACATGGCGGCGTTCCATGCGCTAACGGCGAAGCGCGCGCATGAATGGGACGAGGGCCGCCCGCCGGCCTGGGAGGCCAGGCTGGCGGGCGGGCTGTCGCTGATCTTCTGGGTCGGCGTGGTCTATTGCGGACGCTGGATCGGCTTCAGCTGATCCAGCGCGCGCCGTCCTAGAACCGCATCCGCGCCAGGAAGCGGAAACCCCGTTCCTCGAACGGGTGGAAGTGGATGTCCTCCACCGGGGCGGCTTCACCGGCCAGCTGGGACTCGTAGAAATACGAGATCTCGTTGTCCTTGGCGTCGAACAGATTCAGCACGTCCAGCCCGAAGGTGAAGCGGCCGATGTCCTGGCTGACGCCCAGATTGACCACGGTGGCGGGATCTGAGCGGACGGAGTCGTCCTCGATCAGCGGGGCGGACGAGAAGTGCCGCACGCGCATCGAGGCGGTCAGGCCGCGGTTCAGGATCAGTGTGGCGCCGCCGCCGGCGACGAATTCCAGCGAGTTCGGAATCCGCTCCGCATTCGCGGGAACGTCGCGGAACTTGGCGTCGGACCAGGCCGCGCTGGCGTCGAACACCAGCCATTCGCGCGGGCGCCAGAAGGCCGAGGCCTCCACGCCCTGACGGTGGGTGGCGTCGGACGGTTCGGACGTGCCGGCGTCGCCGACGAAGATCAGCTCCGAATCCAGCCACAGCGTGAAATAGGCCATGGAGAAGTTGAAGTTCGGAGACGGCTCGTAACGGAAGCCGGCCTCAGCCGCGTCGCCTTCCACCAGAAGGTCGACGGAGTCGGCGGCAAGGCCCGTGGCCGGGTCGATGGTCAGGGTCGCGCCCGCCGCGTCGTTGGAGTGAAAGCCGCGGCCATAGGCGGCGTACAGCTCCAGATCGTCGCTGACCGCATAGGCAGCCGACAGTTTCGGCGTGACCAGCGCGTCCGACCCGTCGCCGGAATTGGCCGCCAGCGAGGATTCCACGTCATAGGCGTAATAGTCGCCGCGCACGCCCAGCGTGGTGCGGAACCGGTCGGTCCAATGCGTGGTCAGGGCCGCGAACAGGTCGGCCTGCAGCTCGCCCACCGAGTCGTCGCGGATCGTGCCGATGGGCGTGCGGTTCACGGTCGGCCGCAGCGCGGTCTGGCTGATGTCGTCGTAATGGACGTCCGCGCCCAGTTCGAGCGTCGAGCCGCCGGGGCCGAAGCCCAGGTCCCGCTCGTGCCTTGCGTTGCCGCCATAGGACCAGCGCCGGTCGAGCTGGACGAACTGGTCCCCGTTCACCGGGTCGGCGAGATAGAAGGTCGGGTTGCCGTACAGGTCCAGCGAGTAGTTCTGGACATAGGCCTGAACGCGGGTCTGGCCCCAGTCCAGGATGCCGGTGGCGATATAGCGGTGGGTCTCGCCGCCCAGGGTCGGGTCCAGCGTGCCGAAGCGGCCGATAATGCCCTGGTCCACGGCGCGCTGGGGCATCTGGTCGGTGGCGAACCAGCTATTGTCGTAGCCCACGCCCTCGATCGTCAGCTTCGCGCCGTTCGACAGCTCCTGCGTGTACTTGATCAGGCCGGAGCCTTTTTTCAGGTGCGCGCTGCGGTCGAAATGGCCGGTGCCCCAGGAATAGTCCAGGGCGTACAGGACATTGCCCGCGCCCAGCGATTCCGAATTGACCGTCAGCAGGCGGTAGACGCCGTGCGTCTCCGCCGCGACTTCGGCGAAGCCGTCCTCCACCACGTCATAGGTGTTGAAGCGGGCGGACGCGGCGATGGAGAAATCCCCCGTGTCGGCATAGTGCGCGCCCTTGCGGTATTCGACCGTGCGAACGGCCTCCGGAATCATGAAATTGATGTCCAGATAGCCGTTCATGTGCGGGTGGCTGCGCAGGTTCAGCGGCACGCCGTCGAAGCTCGCGGAAAAGTCGGTCCCGTGGTCCAGATTGAAGCCACGCAGATAATACTGGTTGGCCTTGCCGCCCTGGCTGTGCTGGGCGGCGATCATGCCGGGGATCACCTCCGCCAGCTCGCCCGGACGCAGCAAAGGCCGGGTTTCGAAGTCCGCATAGCCGACCACGCCTTCGGAGGCCGATTGCGCCTCCCCGGCCAGGGCGGTGGCGCGGCCGAACACGACGACCCGGTCGGTCGCCTGGGCCAGCTGGACCTCGCCGCCGTTTTCGCCCGGAGTTTGGGTTTGCGCCAGGGCGGCCTGAGAATAGCCGAAGCCGAGCGCGGCGAGCGCCATCAGGCCGGCCCCGCGGGCCAGCCGGTTGCGTCTTGTCGTCATTGTTTCCATCCCGATTTACGTACGGGCGGCCTTGAGGCCGCCTCTCCCTGCCTCGTTGATAGCGGCCTCGCGCGATTGCGCCGCGGAATTACCGTTCCGATTCCAGTTACAATGGGCAGAGGGTGGCGGATTCGCGACGGGGCAGCGGATTCGCGGGTCAGGCGAGACGGCAGCCGCCGCTGTTACATGCCGTTACACCGCATGGCCGTTGAGATTTTGCGTCATTGACCCGGCCCGGCGGGGCGGCTCACATAGGCGAAAGACCCGGGCGGAGACCCGGCCGAGGAGGAAACCATCATGCGAAACAGACTGGCGCTGGCAGGGATCGCCGCGGCCATCGCCCTGCCCGGCGCGGCCGCCGCCCACCACTCGTTCGCGGTCTTTTTCGACGAGGAAAAAATCATCGAGATCACCGGCGTCGTGGACTCCTTCGAGTTCCGCAATCCGCACGGCACGATCGAGCTGACCGTCGAGGGCGAGGCCGGCGAAGAGGCCTGGAAAGCGGAGACCAACGCCCCGGTGATCCTGCGCCGCCGCGGATGGTCGCGCGACAGCCTGCAGCCGGGCGATACGATCATCCTGACCGGGTGGCCGGCGCGCGACGGGTCCAATTATCTGCGCATGCAGAGCGTGCGGCGCGAGGACGGGTCCATGGTCGGCCAGGGCCTGTTCGCCGCCGACGACAACTGACGCGCCGCGAGGAGCCATCCCCATGACCTATCGCATGCTGACCGCCGCCGCGGCGGGCCTGGCCGTTTCCGCCGCGCTGGGCGCGGGCGCGCTGGCCCAGGACGCCCATCCCGACCTGACCGGCTATTATTATTCCGTGCGGGGCCCGGTCCCCGAGGACCCGGAGCTGATGGCCAAGATCGCGCCCAATACGGTGCGGCTGCAGGATCTGGGGCCGATCGAATACCCGAAAGGCGAGTTCGGCGGGCTGGAGGCCACGCCGGAGGCGCTGGAAAAGGCCGCGAACTGGTCGCCCGAGGACGACATGACGCTGTCCAAGGCGTGCGAGGTGCCGGGCATGATCTACACGATGCAGGGCCCCTTCCCCTTCAAGATTCATCAGGGGCAGGACTTCATCATCATCCAGCTGGAATATTTCGATCTGACCCGGATCGTCTTCATGAACGGCGAGCATCCGGACGAAGGCGCCCCGCACACAAAGATGGGCCATTCGATCGGCTGGTGGGAAGACGACACGCTGGTCATCGAGACCACGCATCTGTCCGAAGCGACGATCACCAATAACGGCCTGAATTTCAGCGAGAACGCGAAGTCCATCGAGCGCTATACGCTGAGCGAGGACGGCCAGACCCTGCTGGGCACGCAGGAATTCGAGGATCCGGACGTGCTGAACAATCGGGGGGTGCGGGTCATGGCCTGGGACCGCTCCCCGGTCAGCGAATATATCTATCCCTATGAATGCGATCCCAGTTTCGGGGCCAATTTCGGGCTGAGCGCGGGCGACTGAGCCCCGCGCGCGGCTGGCGGCGCGGCGGAATTGGGGTGCAATCGGCCGCTTCAACCGCTATCCCTTTGCGCACAACGCCGGGCGGGACTGGACTCGGCGGGTCTGAAATGACCGAATTACGATAATCGTCTCGGGGGAGACGCCAGAATAACGGGGAGGCCGTCTTGGCTGATACTGGAACCGGCGCGGCGGGCGCCACAGGCCGTCGCGTAGAAGTCGGCGCGGTGATCGACCAGGGGAAATTCTTCCCTCTGCCGTTCTCCATCTCGATCATGATGATCATCATCATGCTGACGGACGGGTTCGACCTGTTCACCATGGGCTATGTCGGCCCGCGCCTGATCGAGGACTGGGGCGTGACCGGCGCCGATCTGGGGCCGGTGAACATGGCCGGCCTGATCGGCATGGCGATCGGCTCTGTCGGCCTCGGCTGGGCCGGCGACCGGATCGGCCGCAAGCGCGCCTATGTGGCGTGTCTGGCGCTGCTCTTCGTCGGCTCCATCCTCTGTTTCATCTCCCAGAATCTCTGGCAGCTGACGACCTTCCGCCTGGTCACCGGGTTCGGCCTGGGCGGCGTGACGCCGCTGGCCACCACGCTGATCGCCGAATGGACCTCCAAGAAAATCCGCAGCGTCGTGGTCGCCACGGTCATCGTCGCGGTGCCGCTGGGCGGCACGCTGGCCGGCATCATCAACGATGCGCTGGTGCCGACCTATGGCTGGCGCGCGATGTTCTTCGTCGGCGCCGTGGTGCCGCTGGTCCTGTTCGCGCTGTTCTCCTTCACCCTGCCGGAATCGCCGAAATTCATGGCGCAGCATCCGGCCATGCACAAAAAGCTGGCGAACTGGCTGAACCGTCTGGTGCGCGAGCAGCGCTTCGACGGCAGCGAGGACTTCTATGTCCAGGAAAGCGCGGACAAGCCCGAGCCCGCCGCGCCGCCGACCGCGCAGCAGGCCAGCAAGAACCGCCAGATGGGATTTGCCATCGCGGCGGTGGCCATCGTGGTGGCGGTGCTGGGCGCGGCCGTGCCCGGCCTGTCGCTGATGTGGATGATCATCCTGGCGTTGCTGATCGGTCTGGTTGCCGCGTTCTATTTCACCAAGAACACCGCCAACAGCTGGTTCGCCACGATCTGGAGCCCGCGCTACCGCCTGTCCACGATCCTGATCTGGGCGGCGTTCGCGATGAACAGCTTCGTGCTGTACCTCTACACCAACTATCTGCCGACGCTGGCCGAGGACGCCGGCTGGTCGGTCGAGGCCGCCAGCTCCACGCTGCAGAATTTCAGCCTGGGCGCCTTTTTCGGCTCCATCGGCGGGGCGGTCCTGATCGGAGTCTTCGGCTCCCGCATCGTCGGCTCCCTGCTGGCGCTTCTGGGTGTCGTGGCGAGCGCCATTATCGGCATCCTGATGAACGATCCGGGCGGGGCCGTCGGCGTCCTGCTGGGCGTCTGTCTGGTCGGCGGCGCGTCGGTGAACGGCATGCAGGCCTTCATGTATGCGGTCAGCGCCAACGCCTATCCGACCGAGGTGCGCGGCTCCGCCGTCGGCATGGCGCAGACCTTCTCGCGCATCGGCGCGGTGGCGAGCCCCGCCGCCGCCTCGACCTATTTCAGCCTGCGGGAAAGCCAGGGCATGCCGATCAGCACCTTCCTGTTCTTCATCGGCGGGTGCGCGCTGATCACGACGATCAGCTTCTTCCTGATCCCGACGCACATCGCGGCGAACAGGAAAGACAAGGAAGCCGCCGCCACGGTCGGCAAGGACGGCCAGACCGAGGAGCTGGGGCAGGCCGGGCCGTAGCCCCCGGCCCATCCGGACGTTGCAAACCCCGCCGGAGCGATCCGGCGGGGTTTTGCTTTGGGGGGGGCTTTGGGGGTTTTGCTTTGAGCTGGGCCCGGCGCCATGATCTGCGCGACCCCGCGCCGATGGAGAGGCCCATGCGGATTCCGGCATCGAACCTGGCGGCCGCGCTGGCCCTTGCGGTTGCGGCCTGTTCGGACGGGCAGGAGGCCGCGAACGGCGCGCCGGAGGTGAGCGTCGCGACGCTGGACGACCTGCCCACCCCGCTGCCCTATCCCTATGCGGACGAGATCGATCCGGCGGCCACGAACGCGGCGATCGACGCGGCTTTCGCGCAGGCGCAGGAGAGCGGCAAGCGCGTGATCCTGGACCTGGGCGGAAACTGGTGCGGCTGGTGCCGGGGGCTGGCCGGGGTGATGAAACTGCCCGAGGTCGCGCCCTTCATCGAAGACAATTTCGAGCTGGTCTATGTGAATGTCAGCTCCACCTCCGGCCAGACGGACCAGAATCTGCAGGTGCTGGAGCGGTTCGGGACCGAGGCGGTGACCGGCTATCCGTGGCTGATCGTGGTGGAGCCGGGCGGGACGGTGCTGCACAGCTCCTACGAAGTCACCGACGAGAACCACGAGACGCCGCAGGCCATGGTGAACTGGCTGGCCCAGTGGGCCGCGCCGGCGACCTGAGCTTGTAGCCTGCCCCGGCGGGTTTGGGTTTTGCGGGCTTCGGCATAGCATCGTGCGTCCAGACGCGTTTCTGGCGCGGCCCTGGCGCGCCGTCACAACCGGATGCGAATGACGCCGTTCGCCAGCCCTTTTTCCGCAGGCAGCGCCATCTCCTTCCGCCACGCCATGATGGCGGCGGCGGGGCTGGTGCTGGCGGCGCTGGTGGCGATGGCGGCGCTGACCGCCATGGCGCTGGCCGATGCGGACCGCCTGCTGGACCGGCTGTCTCGGTCGCAGGACCAGCTGGCGCGCGTGACGCGGATCGAGGCGGATATCAACGCCCTGCTGCTGTCCGGCTATGCCCCCTCGACCATGGCCGACCAGGCGCGCGCTTTGCGGGAAATCGAGGACCAGCTGGCCGGATATTCGGCGACCATCGCGGACGAGCTGGCGGCCTATGAAGACAGCCCGGCGATGCGCGACCGGCAGGCCGAGGAAGCCGCCCGCGCCGTGGAGCTGGGCGTGCTGGTCGCCGACCTGCGCGAAAGCCTGCAGGGGTTCGCCCAATCGGTCGCCGCCGGCCCCGCCGCGGCGGAGGCGCAGCGCCGGTCGCTCGACCGGCTGGCCGCGCGCATCGAACAGGGCGAGGAGGAAGAGGCGCGCGAGGCCATCGCCGCCATGCGCAGCCTGAAGGCGCGCACGCTGCGCGCAAGCCTCATCGTCTTCGCGTTCTTCGCGGCGCTGGCGGGCCTGGGCGCCTGGGCGATGGGGCGCAGCATGGGCCGGCCCCTGCGCCGGCTGGAGGCCGCGGCCGAACGCGTCGGCGCGGCGCGCCCGGACACGCCGGCCGAACCCCTGCGCCCGCAGGGCTTCGCCGAGATCCAGAACGTGGCGCGCGCCTTCAACCGGCTGGAAGAGGAAGTGACGGCGCAGCGCGAGGCGCTGGCCCGCCACGCCCAGACGCTGGAGGCCGAAGTCGCCGAACGGACCGCGGAGATCGAGGCCGGGCGCGAGCGGCTGGCCGAGATCGACGGGACGCGGCGGAAATTCTTTTCCAAGGTCAGCCACGAACTGCGCACGCCAGCGACGGTGATCCGCGGCGAGGCGGAAGTGGCGCTGCGCAACGCCGAGGCGACGGTCGACTATCTGAAGGAGGCGCTAGAGCATATCGCCGCCAACAGCGCCTTTTTGCAGCGGCGGCTGGACGATCTGCTGGCTCTGGCGCGGGCCGAGGACGGGCGGATTGTCCTTCGCCGCGAACCGATTCAACTGAACCGTTTGCTAAGCGGCGTCGTAGCACTTGCAGAGCCATATACACGATCCAGCGGCCTGGTGCTGACCGGGGACGGGCTGGACGGGGAGGAACTGGTGGTGATGGGCGACGAAAGCTGGCTGCAGCAGGCGCTGCTTGTGCTGGTCGACAACGCGGCGAAATTCGCCGCCGGGTCGCCGGGCGTGCGCCTGTCCCTGCACGCCGATGAGGGCGAGGCGCATATCCGCGTCACCGACGGCGGGCCGGGCGTGGACCCGGACGCCCTGCCCTTCCTGTTCGACAGCTATTTCCAGGGGCCCGAGGGCGCGCGCGCCGGGGGCGCGGGCGTCGGCCTGTCGGTCACGCGCTGGGTGGTGGAGCAGCATGGCGGACAGGTGTCCGCGCGCAATGTGACGGGACAGGGCCTGACCATCGAACTCAGCCTGCCGATGACCGCATGACGATATTGCTTGTCGAGGACGATCCGGGGATCGCGCGCTTTGTCATCCGCGGGCTGGAGCCCGAGGACTATCGCATCGAATGGGTGCAGACTGCGGCGGAGGGGCTGGCGGCGCTGTGCGCCCGGCCCTATGCGGCGGCGGTTCTGGATGTCGGCCTGCCGGACGGCGACGGGCTGGATCTGTGCCGGCAGGCGCGCGACGCCGGGGTGGAGACGCCGGTGCTGATGCTGACGGCGCGCGAGACGCTGAACGACAAGCTGGACGGGTTCCGGTCCGGCGCCGACGACTATCTGACCAAGCCCTTCGCGTTCGAGGAATTGCTGGCGCGGCTGACCGTGCTGACCCGGCGCGGCGAGGCGCTGAGCGCGCAGATCGTCACCGCCGGGGCGCTGCGCCTGGACCTGAAGTCGCGCACGGCGGCCTGCGACGGGACGGACATGCCGCTGTCCAATCGCGAATTCGACCTGTTGGCCTGTCTGGCGCAGACCGGGGACGACCCGGTCAGCCGCCAGTCGCTGCTGGACAAGGTGTGGGGCGTGGACAGCGAGCTGACCGAGAACACGGTGGACGTGTATATCGGCTATCTGCGCAAGCATCTGGCCGACCAGCCGGCCGCGCCGCGGATCGAGACCGTGCGGGGGGTCGGTTTCCGCCTCGCGCCCCGGCGCGCGGCGACCTGACGCACAGCGTCCCATATTAAGACACTGATTTCTAAGAGACATCTCAGGACCAACGGGGGTCCTGCGCGCTATCACACTGTCTGTCCGGCGGTTGAGCCCGCCCGGATCAGGGCCGCTGCCAAGCCCCCCTAGCAGCGGTTCATGCACAGACAGCCCGGCGAAAGCCGGGTGTGTCCCCACCCTACCTGGACCCGGCGCTCCCTACAGCGCCGGGTCCGCTTTTTAAGGCGGGGTTTATGAGAATGTTCTCAGGATTTGGGCGCGGCGGTCCGGTAAGCCGCCGATAACAATAAAACCCCCGGGAGAAAACGAGATGACCATCCAGCGCGCCGCCAGTCTGGCTCTGCTCGCCGCGTCGGTCAGCGCGCCGGCCCTGGCCCAGGGCCAGGGCGAAATCGACCGCGTTCTGGTTACCGGGCTGAAGCCCGCGGGCAGCGAAGCCGAGCCGGGCGGCCAGCTTCTGCCCAATGAAGACGGCGCGGCCGCGGGCCTGCCGTCTCTGGGCGATTTCCTGCGCCGCAACGGCGCGGCGATCACGATCAGCGAGCCGCAGGGCAATCCCTTCCAGCCCGAACTGTCCTATCGCGGCTATTCGGTGTCCGGCCTGCTGGGCCTGCCGCAGGGCATCGCCTTTTATCAGAACGGCGCGCGGATCAATGAAGGCTTCGGCGACGTGGTCAATTTCGACCTGGTGCCGGAAGTCGCCATCGACTCCGTCAATGTGCTGGGCGGCGCCAATCCGCTGTTCGGGCTGAACGCGCTGGGCGGCGCGATCGCCGCGACGATGAAGACCGGCTTTACCTTCGAGGGCGCGGCGGTGGAGGCCAGCGGCGGCAGTTTCGGCCGCCTGCTGACCAGCGGCGAGGCCGGCTGGAACGACGGCGACTGGGGCCTGTACGCGGCGGGATCGTATTTCGAGGAAGACGGCTGGCGCGACTATTCGCCGTCGGAACTGGTGCAGCTGTTCGGCGATGTCGAGCGGCGCTTTGCGCGCGGGCGCGTCGGGATGAGCGTGACCTATGCCGACAGCGATCTGAACGGCAACGGCGCGGCGCCCTTCGACCTGCTGGAAGCGCGGCGCAAATCCGTGTTCACCCATCCCGACAACACCCAGAACGAATTGCTGTTCGTGCAGGCGCGGGGCGATTTTGAGCTGTCCGACGTGCTGACGCTGGAGACCGGCGCCTATCACCGCCGCTATCGCCAGGACACGCTGAACGGCGACGAGACCGAGGCCGAAGAGTGCGAGGACCCGGCCTTCGAAGACTTCCTGTGCGAGGAGGACGGCGAGGGCGAGGTCCTGGAAGACCTGTTCGGCGAGGAGATCGAGGAAGACGATATCGGTGACGAGCCGTTCGGCCTGTTCAACCGCTCCGGCACCGACACCGACTCGACAGGCGCGACGGGCCAGCTGGTCCTGCGGCCGCAAAGCGGGATGCTGGCCGAGCTGACGGTCGGGGCGGCCTATGACGAGAGCGAAAGCGATTTCGCCAGCAGCGCCGAGCTGGGCGAGCTGACCTCCACGCGCAGCGTCGAGGGCAGCGGCGTGTTCCTGGGTGGCGACGAATACAATACCGGCCTGGTCACGGACTCTGCCTATTGGGGCTTTTACGCCGGGGCGGCGTTCGACCTGACAGAGCGGCTCTCGGTCGAGGTGTCGGGCCGCTACAACAAGGCCGATATCGACCTGGTCGACCAGATCGGCACGGCCCTTACCGGCAGCCATGAATTCGAACGCTTCAATCCGGCGATCGAGGCGACCTACGATTTCGACTCCGGCCTGCATGTCTTCGCGCGTTACGCGGAGAGCAACCGGACGCCGACGCCGGCGGAGTTGGCCTGCGCCGACGAGACCCAGCCCTGCCGCTTCCCCAACGCCTTTGTCGCCGACCCGCCGCTGGAGCAGGTGATCGCGAAGGGCTGGGAGGCCGGGATCGGCGGCGATCACGACGCGATGGGCGGTGCCCTGAGCTGGTCGGTGACCGGGTTCACCACGACCAACAAGGACGACATCATCTTTGTCAGCTCCGGCCCCATTGTCGGGTCCGGCTACTTCCGCAACGCCGGCGACACCAAGCGCCAGGGCTTCGAAAGCTGGCTGCGCTGGACCGGCGGCGACTGGTCGCTGGGCGCGTCCTATTCCTATATCGACGCGACGTTCGAGGACGCGCTGACCCTGCGCGCCGACGACAACCCGAACGCCGGTCCGCTGGGCGAAATCGCCGTGTCGCCGGGCGACCGCATCCCGCTGATCCCGCTGCACAGCGGCAATCTGAACGCCGAGTGGCGCTTCATCGAGCGGGCGGCGGCCGAGCTGAACCTGATCGCCACGTCCAGCCGCGTGCTGCGCGGGGACGAGGGCAATGACGGCGACCGTCTGGACGGCTTTGTCCGGGTGGACGCCGGCCTGTCCTTCGACGTGACGTCGAAAGCCACGCTGTTCGCCCGCGTCGAGAATGTGTTCGACACGAACTACGAGACCTTCGGCACGTACGGGGAAGCGGACGAGGTGTTCCTGAGCGAAGCGCCCGCCGCGAGCGACCCGCGCTTCCTGACGCCCGGCATGCCGCGCGCGGTGTTCGTTGGCGGACGGCTCAGCTTCTAGAGCCGCCCCACGCGCACACTAAAAAGGGCCGGCGGTTGCGCCGGCCCTTTTCTTGTTCTGGAGCTTCGTGTTCTGGAGACGCCCCTAGCCGGGGTCGCCGACCAGGCCCGCCGCCTTGATCCCGGCCAGGCAAGCGGCCTCGTCATTGTCCGAGGTGTCGCCGGAAATGCCGACCGCGCCCAGCAATTCGCCGTCCTCGGACTTGATCAGGACCCCGCCCGGCACCGGGACGAGGGGGCCGGCGACATGGCTCGCGGCCGCAATGAAATAGGCCTGCTGTTCGGCGCGGGCGCCGAGGGCGCGCGAGCCCATGCCGAGGGCCAGCGCGCCGTGCGCCTTGCCGTGCGCCACCTCGAACCGCTTCAGGCTGACGCCTTCTTCCGAGGCGGCGGCCTTCAGCGCGCCGCGCGAATCCAGCACGGCAACCGATAGCGGCTTCAGATCCGCCTCGCGGGCGTGCGCGAGCGCCGCATCGATGACTTTTTGCGCATGGGACAGGCTGATGCTGGACACGAAATTCCCCCCGGACCGGAAATGAATGAGGCGGCCACGCTAACGCGCGGCCGCCCCAGGGTCACCCGGTTTTGCCGGGATGCGGCGGAATACCGCCTATTCGTCCAGCGTCTTCAGATAGGCGATCAGGTCGCCGCGCTGGGTCTCGTCCGGCACGGGGATCGCCATCGTGGTGCCGGGGATCATCGCGCCCGGCATTTTCAGGAATTCGCTGAGCGTTTCCTCGGTCCACACCACATCGGCGCTCTTCAGCGCCTGGGTGTAGAGCTGGAAGTCCGGCTGGGAGCCGGCCTTGCGGCCGATCACGCCGTGCAAATCGGGCGCGATGGCGCCGGCCTGGCCGGTATGGCAGGTGCCGCACAGGGTGAAGGCCTGTTCGCCCTTGGCCGGATCGCCGGCCGCAAACGCGCCGCTCACCGCCCCCAGCGCCGCCATCAGGGCGAGCGGGAACGCTGCAGTCTTCTTCATTCGCATGTCTCCAGAGAAAGGACGCCGGCCAGAGCGTGCCCAGCCGAAGCTGAACACGCCCTGAACCGGATCGAAGCGGGTTTACGCCGACGCCACGCTGGCGCCGCTCATCGGCAGGCTGCGCACCCGGCGGCCCGACGCGGCGAAGATGGCGTTGGCCACGGCCGGCAGCACCGGCGGCAGGGCCGGTTCGCCGAGGCCCGTCGGCGGGTTGTCGGTGATGTGGAAATGGATATCGACCGGCGGCATCTTGTTGATGCGCGGCAGGGCGTAGGTGTTGAAGTTCGAGTCGACGACCTGGCCGTTCTCGAACGTCAGGCCCAGCGTCATCTGGCCGAGGCCGTCCAGGCACCCGCCCTCGCACTGATTCACCGCGCCGGTCGGGTTGATGATCTGGCTGCCGACATCGCCGACCATCCAGATCTTGTCCACGGCCCAGCCGCCATTGGCGTCCACGGTCACTTTCGCGACGTGGGCGAAATAACCGAGGTGGCAGTAATAGGACGCGATGCCGAGGCCCGTGCCCTGCGGCAGCGAGGCCCGGTCGGCCCAGCCGGCGCGTTCGGCCACGATGCGCAGGACATCGGCCATGCGGGCGTTGTTGAAGCCCGGCTGCGGGCCCATGAAGCCCGGGGTCATCACGACCTCGCGGGGCTCGCCCAGCACGTCGAGATGGAATTGCAGCGGGTCCTTGCCGGACTCGGCCGCGACCTCATCCAGGAAGGACTGGAAGACGAAGGCGAGCGCGTTGCTGCCCGGGGCGCGCATCGGCCCGGTGGGCATGTTCAGCGGCAGGAGCGTCTGCTCGTAGCGGACATTCTCCACATACTCGACCGGGAAGGTCGTGGGCGCGAGGTCGGCCGAGGAATGGGGCCGGCCGTCCTGGCCGAAGGACACGAAATGGTCCTTGAAGCCGACCAGATTGCCCTGATCGTCCAGCGCGGCGCCGAATTTGTGGAAGCCGGCGGGGCGATAGACGTCGTGACGCAGATCGTCCTGACGGTTCCAGACCAGCTTCACCGGCACGCCGGCGCGCTGGGCGATCACCGCCGCTTCGGTCATGAAGTTGTTGTTCAGGCGCCGGCCGAAGCCGCCGCCGTTCCGGATCATGTGGATGGTGATCTGAGACGGGTCGACGCCCAGCGCCAGCGCCACGCCGGCGCGGCCCGGTTCCGGGTTCTGGGTCGGCGACCAGACTTCGACGCTGCCGTCCTCATGCACCGCCACCGTGGTATTTTGCGGCTCCAGCGGGGCGTGGCTGAGGAACGGATAGGAGTATTCGGCCTCGATCGTCTTGGCGGCGCCTTCGAACGCGCCATCGACGTCGCCATCATCGCGCAGAACGTCGCCCGGGCCGGACGCGAACGCCTCGGCCGCCTTGGCGGCGTGTTCGGCGTCGCTGGCGGATTCGCCCCTGGTGTCCCATTCGGCGTTCAGGACCGAGCGGGCGCGGTTGGCGTACCACCAGTTCTCCGCGACGATCGCCACGCCGTCCATCAGGCCTTCCAGGACGTTGCCGCCCAGCGTGCCTTCGGTGCTGTTGTTGCCGCGCACGATGAAGGCGTCGATGACGCCCGGCATCGCCTTGGCGGCGTCCAGATCGGCGCTGACCAGCGTGCCGCCGAAAACGGGGCACTTCTCGTACACCGCGTATTTCATGCCCGGCACTTCGACATCGATGCCGAAGATCGGCTGGCCGGTCAGGATCCGCATCGTGTCGACCTGCGGGATCGAGGTGCCGATGATGCGGAAGTCCGCCGGGTCTTTCAGGGTCAGCGTCGCGGGGTCCGGCGCGGTCAGCGCGGCGGCCGCGACGGCCAGCGCGCCGTAATCCAGCTCCTGCCCCGTGGCGGCGTGGACGACCTTGCCGGGCGCGGTGCTGCACTCGGCGGCGCCAACGCCCCATTGCTGGGCGGCGGCGGCGATCAGCATGGCGCGGGCCGCGGCGCCGGTCTGGCGCATCGGCATCCAGTTCATCGGCGTGGCGAAGCTGCCGCCCGCGAACTGGGCGCCGTATTTGGCGCCGTCGGCGTCAGCCTGCACGACCGTAACGCGATCCCAGTCGGCGTCCAGCTCCTCGGCGATCAGCATGGGCAGCATGGTCTTGATGCCCTGGCCGATTTCCGGGTTCTTGTTGACGATGGTGATCGCCCCGTCCGTGCCGACGGTGACATAGATGTTCAGCACGCCCTCGGTCGCGGCCGCGGACTGTGCGGCGGCGGTGGCGGCGAAATTCAGTCCGACCAGAAGTCCGCCGCCCGCGGCGGCCCCGGCCCTCAGGAAACCGCGGCGGGAAAGGCCGGCCGCGGGAAGCTGTTCAGCGTTGTCGAGCGGCATGGTGCGTTATCCCCGGGTGTCGGCGGTGTCGAGGCCGGCGGCGCGTTTGATCGCCTTGCGGATGCGCTGGTACGTGGCGCAGCGGCAGATATTCCCGGCCATGGCGGCGTCGATGCCTCCGTCCGTCGGCGCGGGCGTGTTCGCCAGCAGCGCGGCGGCGGACATGATCTGGCCGGCCTGGCAGTAGCCGCACTGGATCACGTCTTCTTCCAGCCAGGCGTCCTGCAGCTTGGCGCCGATTTCGGTCTCGCCGATCGCCTCGATCGTGGTGACCTGCGCATCGCCCACGGCGGACACCGGGGTGACGCAGGCGCGGATGGCGTTGCCGTCCAGATGGACCGTGCAGGCGCCGCAGAGCGACACGCCGCAGCCGAATTTCGGCCCCTTGATGTTCAGCTCGTCCCGCAGCACCCAGAGAAGGGGCATGTCTCCGTCAACGTCCACGGTATGATCCGCGCCGTTCACGTTAATAGTGAAAGCCATTAGTCGCTCCGCTTTCCGGCGTGTCGATATGCCCGGGCTGGGCTGCGAATTGCCTGCTTCGCCGGCCCGGACGGTGTCTCCCGCGATGAATATACGATTTTCGCCGCTTTTAACAAAGTCCCGCGGCGCATCCGGCTCTGAACTTACGGTAATGTGAGAAGGATTCTCAGCTGGCGGTTTCGCCGCCGAAATCGGCCGGCGTGTCGAAATCCGCGAGCCAGGCGGCGGGCGCCGGAACGGCGGCGGAATCCGGCGCGGCGCGGAGGATTCCGCGGGCGCCCAGATCGCCGGACACATCCGACAGGTCCGTCAGCCAGCCCGCGCCGAACGCCGCCGGCGGGCTGCGCCAGCGCTCCGCGCCCTCGGCCAGGCTGAAGGCCAGCGATTTCGGATCGTCGGGATCAAGGCGATCCAGCAGGGCGCGGACATGCGATTCGGGGATGTGCGGCATGTCGGCCAGCGCCAGCACAACCGCCTTCGGAGCCTTTCGCGCCGCGGCCGCCGCCCCGACGCGCAGGGAGGCGCCCTGCCCGTCTTCGGGCGCGGGATTCACGACGGTCTCGAAGCCCAGCGCGGCGAGCGGCGCGGCCCGGCCGGGCGCATCCGGCGGGATTACGGCGACGCGGGCGGCGAAGGGGATGGCGGCCAGCGTTCCAGCGGCGTGGGCGATCAGCGGACGGCCCTGGTATTCGGCCAGCAGCTTGTCGCCCGGATGGCGGCGCGATAGGCCGGCGGCGAGCAGGATCAGGACCGTGTCTTCAGCCCGGACGGCCATCTAGGCGGCGCGCGCGGCCCCGACGATCTCGGTCAGCGCGGACAGGGCCAGGGCGGACGGGTCGCGCGTGGAGGCCAGCATGCCGATCGGCCCGCGCAGGCGGCTAGCCGCGTCCGGCGAGACGCCGACGGCGAACAGATCCTCCAGCCGGGCAGCGGCGGTGCGGCGGCTGCCCACCGCGCCGACATAGAAGGCGTCGCTGGACAGCGCGGCCTTCAGGATCGGGATTTCCCATTCGCGCTCATGGAACAGCAGGACGACGGCGGTCCATTCGTCGATGGCGATGTCCGGCGCGCCGCCCGCCGATTTCAGCGCGACGGCGGTCGCGCCTGCGTCCTCGCACGCCGCCAGCGCATTGGCGTCCGGAGACACGGCGGTCATGTCATAGCCGGCGGCGCGGACGAGGCGGGCGAGCGTTGTCAGCTCCGCCCCCTGCCCCGCGGCCACGACCCGCAGGCGCGGCGCATAGGCCCGGGCGAAACGCCCCTCGCCCGCGGCCTCGTCCGCGTTTACGCGGAACGACACCGCGCCGGAGGCCAGATCGAAGGCCAGCGCGAAGGGACGGCGCGCAGCGGCGGCGTCCAGCGCATGGTCCAAAGCCTGCGGCGAGGGGCCGACGGAAAACAGGATCTGGAGGGCCGAGCCGCAGGGCAGCGCGATGTCGATGTACTGGGAGCCCTGGCCGTAACGGCCCAGGCGGCTGGCGCCCGCCTCCATGGCGGCCTGCGCCTCCGCCACGATGGCGCGCTCCAGACAGCCGGAGGAGACGTGGCCGGCGCTGCGCCCGTCTTCGCTCACCGCCATCTGCGCGCCGAGGGCGCGCGGGGACGTGCCGAAAATCTGGACGACGGTGGCGAGGCAGACCGGCCGGCCGGCGGCGCGTTCGGCCTGCGCGAAGGCGAGGACGTCCACGCCGGAGGGATCGAACGCCCCCGGGGCCGCGGGCGCGAGGCCCGCCTCGTCTCTGTCCAGCGTTACGCTCAAGAACCGTCCCTTATCTGCTCTGGCGTCTACTGCCCTGCGGTCGCCTCCATCACGAAGGCCTTTACCGGCTCGCTGAGCGAGGTGTCCGGCGTGCCGATCGCATAGGCTTCCGAAATATGGTTGTGGTTCGGCAGGTGCACACGATGGACCGGCTTGCCCGCGTCCTCAAGCGCGCCTTCCAGCGTCTCGGCCTGGGCGTTGGAGTCCGGCAGGTCCAGCTCGGCGTCCACGATCAGCAGCGGCACGTCGGTTTCCACCAGTCCCGGCAGGGACGCCATGTCCGGGTATTGCGCGGGATCGTCGCCGTAATAGGAGGCCCAGACCGAAGGCTCGTCCGGGGACAGCCGGTAGAAGCCGGACATCAGGACCGCGCCGTCGATCTCCGACTCCTCATCGGCGTGGGCGGCGACATAGTCGGCGACGTGGCTGGCGCCGGCCGAATGGCCCCACAGCACGATCCTGTC
>ENA-ORCV01000621-ORCV01000621.1-marine-metagenome-genome-assembly--contig:-NODE-621-length-19369-cov-2.872642_pt1 | contig 19369 bp, 17 predicted proteins | sample MGYA00237779_ERZ508509 | MGnify/ENA primary metagenome ERZ508509 (study PRJEB26180, sample SAMN06268772) | marine metagenome | isolation source: Bioluminescent Bay, La Paraguera, Puerto Rico | place... | reverse complement strand
TTCCAGGATCCGTTTTCCTCGCTCAACCCGCGCATGACGATCTACGACATCCTGTCGGAACCCTTCATCATCCATCAGACCTGCGATCTGAAGGAGCGCAACGAACGGATCGGCGAACTGATGCGGCTGGTCGGGCTCGACGAGACGCATTTGAGCCGCTACCCGCATTCCTTCTCGGGCGGACAACGCCAGCGCATCGGGATCGCCCGCGCCCTGGCGCTGAGCCCCGAAGTGGTGCTGTGCGATGAACCCGTGTCGGCGCTCGATGTCTCGGTGCAGGCCCAGATCCTCAATCTTCTCAAGGATCTGCAGGACAAGCTCGGGCTCACCTACGTGTTCGTCAGTCACAACCTGGCGGTCGTCGACTACATCGCCGACCGGATCGCGGTGATGTGCCGGGGCCTGGTCGTGGAGCTGGCCGACAAATCGTCGTTGATCCGCGACCCGCGCCACCCCTATACGCAAGCATTGCTGGCCGCCGTTCCGGAACCCAGCCTCGATCACCTCCTCGATTTCGAGGAGCTGTCGGCGGGCCGTGCCTCGGATCCCCGGGCCTGGCCGGATCCGTTCCGTCCGCGGGAAGGACCAGCGCCGGAGCTGACCGAGGTCGCGCCGGGCCATTTCGTTCTCGCCCCCGGGCTTTCAGACGCCGCGGCGGCATAACAGGGAGAAACGTCGATGTGGAGTCGCGTTGGTTCGCGTAGCGCGGTTCTGGCCTGCGCGCTGGCTCTTGCATTCAGTACCGGCAGTCAGGGCGCCGCGGCGCTCGAACTCAAGGAGACCGAGACGCTGTCGCGGACTCACGATGCGTCCAAGCTGCCGCCGGTTGCCGAACGGCTGCCGAAGGAGCCGCTGGTCGTCGATCTCGCGGCCAACGGGCGCCAGATCGGCAAGCATGGCGGCGACCTGGAAACCCTGATTGGGCGGGCCAAGGATGCCCGGCTGATCAACGTGTGGGGCTACGCGCGGCTGGTCGGCTACGACGAGGAGCTCAACCTGGTTCCCGACATCCTGGAAAGCGTCGATGTCGACGACGACCGGGTGTTCACCCTGCATCTGCGCGAGGGCCACAAATGGTCTGACGGCGCGCCCTTCACCTCCGAAGACATCCGCTACTGGTGGGAGGATATCGTCGGCGAGCCCTCCCTGACGCCGTCCGGCGCCGATCCGTTCATGCTGGTCGACGGCAAGCCGCCGAAATTCGAGGTGATCGACGAGACCACGGTGCGGTTCACCTGGGAGGGGCCGAACACGCTGTTCCTGCCGACACTGGCAGCCGCCCGCGATCCGTTCATCTACCGCCCGGCCCACTATCTCAAGCAGTTCCACATCAAGTACGGCGACGAGGCGGAGATCCAGAAGCTGGTCGACAAGTACCGCGCCTCGAGCTGGGCGGCGGTGCACAACGGTCTCGACGAGATGTACAACGCTAAGAACCCGGACCAGCCGACCCTGCAGCCGTGGACGTTGCGGTCCGACGGCGATGGCCAGCGCTACGTGATGGTGCGTAATCCGTACTACCACCGGGTCGACACCGAGGGTCAGCAGCTTCCCTATATCGACCAGATCGTCATGTCGGTTACCGACGGGCGGCTGATCGCCACCAAGACGCAGGCCGGCGAAAGCGACCTGCAGGCGCGCGGCCTGTCGCTGTCGGACGCCACGGTGCTGAAGCGTGGCGAGGCCGACCAGGGCTACAAGACGCTCCTTTGGCCGCTGTCCTACGCCTCGCAGGTGGCGCTCTATCCCAATCTCACCGTCAAGGACCCGGAATGGCGCAAGCTGCTGCGCGAGCCGCGGTTCCGCCATGCGCTGTCGCTGGCCATCGACCGGGAGCACATCAACCGCGCGATCTATCTCGGGCTCGGAAAGCCGGGCAACAACACAGTCCTGCCGGAAAGCCCGCTGTTCGAGGAGAAGTTCCGCACCGAACACGCGCAGTTCGATATCGAGGGCGCCAACAAGCGCCTCGACGACATGGGTCTGACCAAGCGCAACGAGGAGGGTATCCGGCTGATGCCGAGCGGCCGGCCGCTCGAGATCATCGTGGAGACCGCCGGCGAGAGCCAGGAGCAGCTCGACGTGCTCGAGCTGATCAGCGGCGACTGGAAGAAGATCGGCGTGGCGCTGTTCGCCAAGCCGTCGCAGCGCGACGTGATCTTCAACCGTGCCCTGTCCGGCGACCTCGTGATGGGCGTGTGGTCGGGCTGGGACAACGGCATCGCCACCGCCGACATGGCGCCTGACGAACTGGCGCCGGTGCACGGCGATTCCTCGCTGGTCTGGCCGGCCTGGGGCGACTACTGGGAAAGCAAGACGGCGTCGGGCGAGCCGGTCGACTATCCCCCGGCCAAGGAACTGCTCGACCTCTACATCAGATGGCTGGGCTCGGGGTCGCCCGCGGAGCGCGAGGAGATCTGGAAGAAGATGCTGCGGATCCATGCGCGCGAAACGCTGATCATCGGCATCGTCAACGGTGTCCGCCAGCCGGTTGCGGTGAAGGCCGAGGTCAAGAACGTTCCGGTCGACGCCTTCTACGGGTGGGATCCGGGCGCGCAGTTCGGTATCTGGCGGATGGACGAGTTCTTCATCGACAAGTGAGGGCCTGACGAGAGGCCTTAGGCGACAAGGGACGGGAACGGGAAGACGTAATGCTGGTCTACAGCCTCCGACGTATCGCCGGAATGGTGCCGACGCTGCTGGTGATCAGCTTTCTCGTATTCTTCGTGATCGAGTTGCCACCCGGCGACTACCTGTCCAACCAGATTGCCCAGCTCAAGGCGCAGGGGGAGGCGTCCAGCGTCGCCAAACTGGAGTTCCTGCGCCACGAGTTCGCGCTCGATGAGCCGTTCTGGAAACGCTACCTGATCTGGATCGGCGCCTGGCCGGGGCCGCACGGCTTCTCCGGCCTGCTGCAGGGCGACTGGGGCTGGTCCTTCGAGTTCGCCAGGCCGGTCGAGGAGGTTGTCGGCCCGACCCTGCTCCTGACCGTCATCCTCAACTTCACCACCGTCCTGTTCGTCTACATCGTCTCGTTTCCGATCGGCATCTACTCGGCGACGCGACAGTACAGCTGGGGCGACTACGGGTTCACGCTGATCGGCTATATCGGGCTGGCGACACCGAACTTCCTGCTCGGGCTGATCATGCTGTACCTGTCGAACCGGTGGTTCGGCCTGTCGGTCGGCGGCCTGATGGCGCCCGAATTCATCGGCCAGCCGTGGAGCGTCGACAAGGTGCTGTCGGTACTCGCCCACCTGATCATCCCGACGATCGTGATCGGCACGTCGGGAACCGCCGGCATGATACGCCGACTTCGGGCCAACCTGCTCGACGAGCTGCACAAGCAGTACGTGACGACGGCGCGCGCCAAGGGCCTTGCCGAGGCGAAGCTGCTGGTGAAGTACCCGATGCGAATGGCGCTCAATCCGTTTATCGCCGACATCGGCAACATCATTCCCTCGCTGGTGTCGGGATCGGTGATCGTGTCGGTGGTGCTCAACCTGCCGACCGTCGGCCCGATCCTTTTGACCTCGCTGCAGAGCCAGGACCAGTTCCTGGCCGGCTTCATCATCCTGTTCGTCTCGATCCTGACGCTGGTCGGCATGCTGATCTCCGACCTGCTGCTGGCGGTGGTCGATCCGCGCATCCGGCTCGGCGCCGAAGCAGGTCGATAGGGGGCGGTCGATGAGCGTGACGAACGACAGGCCCAGGCATTTCGTCGATACAGAGCCGTTCGACCCGAACCGGGAGGCGCCGCCGGATCCCGATCGCGAGCGCTACTTCCAGGCTTCGCAATGGCGGATCGTCTGGTGGAAGTTCAAGCGCCACAAGATCGCCGTCGTGGCCGGCTTCGTGCTGCTGGTCTTCTACATGGCCGTCCCGTTCGCGGAAATCATCGCGCCCTACGGGGCCAACCAGCGCCACAACGACTACCTCTATGCGCCGCCGCAGGCCATCCACCTGTTCGACAAGGGCCGGTTCGTCGGGCCGCATGTCGAGGGCTATCTGGCCGAGATCGACATGGACACGCTGTCCTGGAAGTACCGACCCGATCCGGGCAGCGTGCAGCCGATCCGCTTCCTCTGCCTCGGCGACCCCTACGAGTTCTGGGGCCTGATCCCCGGCCGGTTCCACCTGTTCTGCCCGGCGAAAGGCGGCACGCTGTTCCTGCTCGGCACCGACCGGCTGGGGCGCGACGTGTTTTCCGGCCTCGTCTACGGGGCGCGGCTGTCGCTGACGATCGGCATCATCGGCGTCGCCATCTCGATCGTGCTCGGCATGTTCTTCGGCGGGATCGCCGGCTATTTCGGCGGGTTCGTCGATTCCGCGGTCAACCGCATCATCGAGATCCTGCGCTGCATTCCCGAACTGCCGTTGTGGATGGCGTTGTCGGCGGCGCTGCCGGTCACATGGAGCCCGATCTGGATCTATTTCGGCATCACCGTGATCCTCGGCATGCTCGACTGGCCGGGACTTGCCCGTGCGGTGCGTTCCAAGCTCCTGTCGCTGCGGGAGGAGGACTATGCCCGCGCCGCCGTGCTGATGGGGGCCAAGCCGAAGCGCATTATCGGCAAGCATCTGCTGCCCGGCTTCACCAGCCATCTGGTGGCCAGCGCGACGCTGGCGATCCCCAACATGATCCTCGGCGAGACGGCGCTGTCGTTCCTGAATCTGGGCCTCAGCCGCCCGGCGGTGAGCTGGGGCGTACTGCTCAACGAGGCGCAGAACATCACCATCGTCACGGTCTATCCATGGCTGATGGCGCCTGTTATTCCGGTGATCATCGTCGTGCTCGCCTTCAACTTCCTCGGCGACGGCTTGCGCGACGCCGCCGATCCCTACAAGACCTGAGGCCCTACAAGACCTGAGGCAACGTCCTCAAAAGGAGTTTTCATGCCGAACGCCGCGACGGGCGAAGAGTGGGATGCCGAGTATCGCGAAGGCCGCTGGGGCTTCCTGCTCGACGTCAAGGAAGTCGCCCGCACGGGCGTGATCTCGGGCTGGCTGAGGGCGACCGGGACCGGGACGCGGGTTCTCGATATCGGCTGCGGTGAAGGCGTGCTGTTCGGCCATCTCGATTCGAGTGCGCTCGACTCCTATGTCGGCGTCGATATCTCCGAAGCGGCGCTGGCGACGGCCAGGGTCGATCGCAACCGGGCGCGCCTCGTCGCTGCCGACCTGGAATCCTACGCGCCGGAGCCGGGCGAGACGTTCTCGGCGATCGTGTTCAACGAGGTGCTGCATTTCGCCGAGGACCCGGGCGCCGAGCTGAAGCGTTATTCGGACTGGCTGGCGCCCGGCGGGATCGTCGCCGTGTCGATGTATGCGCCGTGGAAGGAAACCGGCGGCGGCTACGCCAAGGTGCGCGCCATGGAGACGGCGAGCGAGGATCCCTACTGGGAAATTCTCGACGCGCTCGAACTGGTCAGTCAGTCCAAGAACGTGCGCTGGCGCCTGCGGCTTCTGCGACCTGCCGGCTAGAGCCCAAACAGTGCGCCGACCGCGGGCCAGCGCGCGGCGGGATGGTCGGCTGCGACCGACAGGAAAGCGTCCAGGAAGTCGCGCACGCCGTCATCGTGATCGAGATGGTGGGTCAGCAGTCCGAGCGGCTCGGGCGCGCCGTCGATACGCCGGCTGATCTCCTCGTCGACCACCGAGGCCATCTTCGCGAAGCCGGCAAACTTGCGACCTCCCTTCCAGTCGATGATGTCGATGTGGGTATTCTCGCAGGCCGGGTCGTCCGCGTGCATCCGCGCGAAGGTCGACAGGCCGGTCAGGCCGACTTCGCGGCGGCGCGCGGCGACCTCGTCGCCGATCCGGTTCCAGGGCGGCGTCAGGATCGGCAGGAAGCGGGGCCCGAAAAGCCTTTCCAGTTTCTCCCGGCCCGTTGCCAGTTCGGCAAGCACGATGTCGGCCGAACGATGGGCGCCGAGTTCGGCCGCCTTTTCGCCCTTCGGCGCATGATTGCGATGGGCGAAGCCGTGCTGGGAGACGACGATGGTGTCTGCCTCCTCCGACAGGCGTTGTCCGAGGGCGGGCTCGGCCGGCTCGGGAATGACGGCGAGCGCCAACGGCACCGAAAACCGGTTCGCCGTGTCGAGCAGGCCGTCCAGTGCGGTGGATGGTGCGATCGCGTCATCATCGCGCCACCAGAAATCGATCCGTTTTCCCGCATCGGCAATTGTGTCGAGCCGAGTGCGCAGGCCGGCGGCGAAGGCGTTGGCGCCCGTCATGCGAGTTCGCCCCGCTCCTCGTTGAGCGCATCGATCAGAAGTTTCGCGGATGCCTGTGCGCCATTGCGATCGAGGGTCAGGGAGACCCGCGGCAAGGCCAGCGCGGCGTCAATTGCCTCGGCAAGACGTTCGGGCGTCAGGCCGTCCTCCTCGACGACGGCCGCGATGCCGCGTTCGGCTAGGACGGCGGCGCGTTGGGTCTGTTCGGTTTCGGCGCCCCGGGCAAACGGCACGAAGACCGCCGCGCAGCCGGCCGCGAGGACATCGACGGCGGTGTTGTAACCGCACTGGCTGACGGACAGGCGCGCGCGGCGCAGGAGGCCCGGAAAATCGCGACGCGCCCGCTCGACCAGGATGCCCCGGCCGGCGCGGTTCTTCAGGTCCGCCAGCACGAGGTCGTCCAGGTCGGTGCCGACCAGAACGCGCCACCGCGCATCGGCGGCGCCTTGCGACAGGGCGCGGGCCGCAAGGGCGGTCTCCAGAAGCGCCTCGCCGACCGCGCCGCCGCCGCAGGACACGATGACTTCGTCGCGGCCGTCGTCTGCCGGCGGCTCGGGTGAATCGGATCCGGTATCGATATAGCCGGTGTAGCGGATCAGCTCGGCGATTTCGGCGGCGAACGGAAAGCTTTCCTTGAACCGGATGAAGGCCGGATCGCCATGTACCAGAACCAGGTCGCAGGTCGCCCGGGCGCGCTCGGCCATGCGGCGCTCCTTGTCCGCTTCCGGCTTGCGCACCAGGATGTCGCGCACCGAGGCGGCGACAAGCGGACGCGGGACCAGCTGGTGCGTCGCGTCCATCAGCGCCTCCAGCTCGAAGGCGAAGGCGTTGCGTCCGAACGGCCAGGTCTCGGTCAGCAGGATGTCCGGCTCGGTCTCGTCGAAGATCGCCAGGAGCTGGCGCCTGCGCCGTGTCTTCCAGGCATCGTCGATCGGCCGGCCGGCTTCGTCGACGACGCCTGAGAAGCTTTCGTCGGCCGCCCGGGCGGCGGGCAGCTCGATGACGTCGAAGCCAAAGGTATCGACCGTCGGCGGCACGCGGTTGCCGGAAACGAGTGTCGTCTCGACGCCGCGGCCGGCCAGCGCGCGGGCGAGAGCCGCGGCACGGACGACGTGCCCTGTGCCGAGAAGATGCTGGACGTAGATCAGGGCCTTCATGCGTCCGTCTCGCTTACGCTGCGCCTGCGGGAACCGTGCCGCGACCGGTCTGCACCGCCCGGGCGGCAGCGATGATAGCGTTCAGCGTCCGGCGCGCGGAAGGAAGATCGTGATCCGACCGGATGTGGCGGGCCGCCGCCTGTCCGAAGCGCCTGCGGGTCTCCGAATCGTCGAGCAGCCGGGTCACGGCGCCGGCAAAGGCGGTCCGATCGCCCTCGGGCACGACAAGTCCGGTCTCGCCGCCGCGCACGATGTCAGGGACGCCGCCCGAATCGCCCGCCACCACCGGCAGGCCGCCAGCCTGCGCCTCGAGCAGGGCGACACCGAAGGCTTCGTTGATCGCCGGCCAGACGAAGATATCGCCCTCGCCATAGACCTCGGCCATCCGATCGGGTTCCACGGCGCCGCGCCAGTCGAGCCGATCGGCGGGAAACAGCGCAAGAATTTCGTCGCGCAGCGACCCGTCGCCGACCAGCCGAAGCCGCCAGGGCCGGTCCTGCAGGGTTGCCAGCACTTCGCCGAGCAGCCGGTAGGACGCCTCCTTGTCCCCGGACCGCATCATCGCCACGGCGAGCAGCACCGGCGGGTCGCCGGTCCGCTCCCGAGCGGCGGCCGCGTCGAAGCGGGCGGCATCGATAAAGGGGGCGAGGCGATGCAGGCGGCCGGGTTCCAGGAACCCGTCCAGCCCCTCGGCGTCCTCGGCATGAAGCGCGGCAACCGCGTCGGCCTGCAGCAGGGCGCGGTCGGCCTCGGCGAAATTCGACGCCCACCGTCCCCCGGCCTGCTTCGCCGCGCGGCAACCTTCGAGAACGACATAGGGTATGGCGAGCGCATCGCAGACGGCCGGTCCGATCCGGTCCGGCGCCTTGTGATAGAGGTGATAGGTGATCCACAGGTCCGGCCCGCCGGCAGCGCGATAATCTTCGAGCAGCCGCGTAACCTCGCCTTTCGCCTTATCCGCCAGTTCGGCGCTGAGCGCATGGTCGGGCGCACGCTGCCAAGCCCGCAGCCGCGAGGCGATCTCCGTATCATGACCTTCGTCGGCCAGCGCCCGCAGGATCAGCCGCGCGGTCTCCCGGTCGCCGGAGATCACCGGATCGTCGGGCGGCTTCATCGGCGCGTAGAAAGCGATCTTCATGCCGCCGCCCTCATGCCGCTTTCCGGGCGAGCGCGTCCTTCAGCAGCGCGGCGACCCGGTCGATTCCGGGCGCCGATCCGAATTCCGTGCGCACCCGGTCGTGGCCGGCGCGGGCGATGCGGGCGCGGGTCTGCGGATCGCGGGAAAGCCGGGTGATCGCTGCGGCCAGCGCGACCGGATCGCGCGGAGGCGACAGCAGACCGGTGCGGCCGTCCTCGATCAGCTCGGGGATCGCCGAGACCGGTGTCGCGATGCAGGCGACGCCGAGCGCCTGCGCCTCCATCAGCACGTTGGGCAGACCGTCGCGGTCGCCGGACTTCGCGATCCGGCTGGGCAGCACGAACAGGTCGGCGCGGCGGAAGGCATCGATTACGTCTTCGTGCGCGCGGGCGCCATGGAAGGTGATCCGGTCCTGTATCCCGAGCCGTTCGCTCTGCGCCTTGAGCTTCTTTGTCAGTGCGCCGCCGCCAATATGCTCGAAGTGCCAGTCGATATCCGGTGCGATTTTCGCCAGCGCCCTGAGCAGGTCGTCGAACCCCTTCTTCTCGACTGCCCGCCCGACCGACAGGATTCGCACCGGTCCGCCGGCGCCGCCATCGTGGGCGGAGGGTTCCGGCGCTTCGGGAAACCGCGAGAAATCGAGGCCGTGATAGACGAGCCCGACCTTGTCCGGGCGATCGGCGAGGCTGCCGAGATAGTCCCTGTTGGCGGCGGTACAGGTGACGCCCCAGTTTGCGTCCGCGAGCTTCTCGCGCAGTTCCCAGGCCTCGGTCGTCCAGATGTCCTTGGCGTGCGCCGAGAACGACCAGCCCGTGCCGGTCAGCATGGCCGCGTAGCGGGCAACGGATGCGGGCGTGTGCAGGAAATGGACGTAGAGCCAGCCGACGTCGGCGGGCAGTTCGCGGGCCAGTACCTGCGCCTGTCCCCAGCGTCGCCAGCGGTTGACGGTCTTGTCGCGGGCGAGATCCCGGCGGAACGTCGCCTCGGCGCTCGCATATCCGGGAAGTCCCTCGCAATACCGCCGGCCGGCGCGCACCCGCGCCGGATCGTCCTTGAGGTATTCCGGCAGATAGATGACCTCGGCGCGGATCCTGCGGTGCAGGTCGTGGATGGCGGGGTCGGTGGGATGGCGCAGCGACACGATCAGCACTTCGATGCCGCGCTGCTCCAGCCCGTGGATTTCCTGGGCGATGAAGGTCTCCGACAGCCGCGGATAGCCCTTGAGGAGAATAGCGACGCGCGACATCGGTCCGTCAGGACAGGGCAACGGCCTGCGGAACGAATGCCGCGCCGCGCTGGTCCAGGATTTCGGCGACCCGCGCGTTGATCCGGTCGAGCCCGTCGAGCAAGCCCGGAATGCCCTTGGCGGAGGGCGGCGCCTGATGCGGAAGCCGCGCGAGCGCGGCGATCATCTGCTCGGTGTCGGGGTAGCGGTCGATCGGCAACACGCTCAGCAGCCCTGCTTCTTCGGCCTTCAGCGCCCGGATCATCTGTTCCTGACGCGGCACCACGCGCGGCACCAGCAGCGACGGCTTGTTGAAGGACATGATCTCGCAGAACGTGTTGTACCCGCCCATGCCGACGACCGCGGTCGCGGCCTGCAGCAGCGGTTCCATATGCGCGGTGAACCGCTTGACCTCGAGATCGCGCACCTGCTCCGCGCGTTCGATGAAATCGGTCTGGTTCGCGGTATCCATGAAGGGCCCGAGAACGATCAGCGCCGGGAACAGCGGCTGGGTGCGGGCCTCGTAGGCGCGGATCACCCAGTCGACCAGCTCGACGCCGTCGCCGCCGCCGCCCGGGGTCACCAGCAGAAAGGGCGCGTCACCGAACGGCAGCGCGTCGGTCGAGTGGGCGACCTTGGGTGGCGCGCTACGCAGATAGCCTGTGAACAACGTCTTGTCGCGCACAGACGGCAGGACGCCGATCCCTTCGAGCGGATCGAACACGTCCTCGAGACCGAATACCCAGATGTCGTCGTAGAGATGCTCCAGCGCCGGATAGACGCGTTTGCGCTCCCATTCCTCGCGCAGAATATCGGGGTCGTCCATGACGTCGCGCAGGCCGAGCACCAGGTGAACGCCGCGCTCGCGCAGTTTCTCCAGCGTTTCGCGGACCTCGCCGCGCAGGCCGAGCGGCTCCTTGTCGACGATGAAAATGTCCGGCTCGAAGACCTCCGCCACCTTGTCGATGATCGACGAGCGAATCGTCATCGTGTCCTCGATGTCGAACGGCAGGCTGAGCGAGGTATAGGCACCGTTGCGCAGCTTCGTGACGCCGGGAACGCGGACGAAATCGACCCGCGACCGGAACTCGAACGATCCGATGATCGGCGAGCCGGACAGGATCAGGACCGACAGATCGGAATCGGCGCCGACAAGCGAATGGGCAATTGCCCGGCAGCGGCGAAGATGCCCGAGTCCGAAGGAATCGTGGCTGTAGATCAGGATCTTCGGCTTGTTGCTGAGCATGACGGTGAAATAGCTGGCCGTTGATTGCCGCCGAACGGGCTCGGGTCGAGAGGCCCGAACCCTACGCGGCCCGGGCGCTTCGGGCAATCGGCTTGTGGACGCAAGGTCATTCGCCTATGACACCGGGCGATCGAACGAACAGGGCAAGCAGGTCCATGAGCCGCCTCGACAGCATGATCAACCGGCTGGTCGCCCAGCGCAGTATCCTGGATCACGCCGCCGCGCTGATCTCCGACGTGCCCGGCCCCGTGCTGGAACTGGGTCTTGGAAACGGGCGCACGTTCGATCACCTGCGCGAAAATCTGGCCGATCGTGAGATCTTCGTGTTCGAGCGCAAGATCACCGCCTCGCCCCGGTCGATCCCCGATTCCGATCACGTGATCCTCGGTGAGATCCGCGACACACTGCCGTTCTGCCGGCCGCGGGTCGGTGATGCGGCTGCGCTGATCCACGCCGATCTGTCGAACGGCGACCCGACCGACGATCTGGCCCGCAAGGCGTGGCTGTCGCCGATGATCGCCGAACTGTCCGGGCCGGGATCGGTGGTGGTCTGCGGTCACGAGCTGGATCTGCCGGACTTCGAGGCGCTGCCGCTGCCCGAAGGGATCCGCCCGGGACGATACTACCTGTACCGGAAGCGCTGACCCGCGAGGATGCGAATGGCGACCCCGCGTCATAGCCGTTTGCCCGCGGCGGCGAACCGGCTAAGGTCACCAAAGGTTCGACCGGGCCGGACGCGCTGAGCGCCCGGCCCGTGGCCGTGCCCGGGGGGAGGTTCATGGAAACGTCGCTCTTCCGGTACATCTGGAAGTACAGCAAGCGCCAGCAGATCATCATCCTGATGGTGACGTTCTGCTCGTTTCCGCTCATCTACTATTCCCTCGATCTGCCCAAGATGATCGTCAATCAGGCGCTGCAGGGCACCGACTGGCCGCAGCCCGTGCCGATCGCCGGAATCGAGCTGGACCAGGTTCCCTACCTGCTGACGCTGTGTTTCGCGTTCCTGGGCCTCGTTATCGTCAACAACGCGATCAAGTTCTGGCTCAATACGGCCAAGAACCTGCTCGGCGAGCGCATGCTCCGGCGGATGCGCTACGAGCTGTATCAGCGTGTGCTGCGGTTCCGGCTGCCCCGTTTCCGGCAGGTCAGCCAGGGCGAGATCATTCCGATGATCACCTCGGAGGTCGAACCGCTCGGCGATTATATCGGCGATGCCATCGCGCTGCCGGCGTTCCAGGGCGGCACGCTGATCGTCTATCTCTATTTCATCTTCGCCCAGGACGTGCTCCTGGGCGCGGCGGCGATCGCGCTCTATCCGCTGCAGATGTGGATCATCCCGTGGCTGCAGGCCAAGGTGAACCGGCTGGCGCGCGAGCGTGTGCTCAACGTGCGGCGCATGGCCGACCGGATCGGCGAGACGATCTCCGGCGTCAGGGACGTGCACGCCAACGATACCAGCGCCTGGCACCTGGCCGACATGTCGGACCGGCTCTACACCAATTTCGACATCCGCTACCGCGGCTTCCAGCTGCGCTTCCTGATCAAGTTCATCAACAATTTCATCAACCAGCTGACGCCGTTCTTCTTCTATTCGATCGGCGGCTACCTGGTGATCAAGGGCGACCTCAGCTTCGGCGCGCTGGTCGCCGTGCTGGCCGCCTACAAGGATCTCGCCAGCCCCTGGAAGGAACTGCTCGCCTTCTACCAGGCGCGCGCCGACGTCGAGATCAAGTACGCCACGGTAGTCGAGAATTTCGACGTGCCGGACGTCAAGCCGCTGCCGCTGCTGATCGACGATGCCGAGGGTGAAGAACGCCTGAGCGGCGAAATCGCGCTGAAGGCCGTCAACTATACCGGCGCCGGCCATCCGCTGACGGATATTACCGCGCAGATCCCGCAAGGCGCGACCGTCGCCGTCGTCGGCGAGGATACCGACGGACGCGGCGACCTGCTCGAACTGATTGCCGGACTGGTCGTGCCGGCAAGTGGCGAGGTGAAGATCGGCGGCCGGGACATCGATCATCTGCCGGAGGCCATACTCGGCCGGTCGATCGCCTATGTGGGGCCGAACCCGTATGTCTTTACCGAAACGATCCGCGGCAACCTGACCTACGGCCTGCGTCATCGCCCGATCACCGGTGACGGCTGGCCGGACACCGCCGAAGCCAAGCGGCGTGTCGAAGAGGCCGAAACGACGGCCAACACCTGGTTCCCGATGACGGTGCCGTGGAACGACCTGGCCGAAGCGCAGGTATCGGACGCCGCGGAGCTGGACGAACGGGCGCTGACGCTGCTCGAGGAAGTGGGGCTCGGCGACGATGCCTTCCGACTAGGGCTGAGCGCGCGGATCGATCCGAACGCGCCCGGCGCACCGGTGGCGGAACTGATCGCGGCGCGCAAGAAGGCGGCCGAGCGCATTCTGGCGGATCCGCAGGCTGCCGATCTGGTCGAGCTGTGGGATGCGGAGCGGATGAATCCCAGTGCGACGCTGGCGGAGAACGTGTTGTTCGCGCTGCCGTCGGACCCGACCGTCAGCCTCGGGGACCTGTCCAAGGATCCGCTGGTGATCCGCTTCCTCGACGAGGCGGGGCTCACCGACGAATTCCTGCAGATGGGCATCGAAATCGCCCGCACGATGATCGAGCTGTTCGCGCAGCTGTCGGGCGAGGGCTCGCTGCTTGCCGAGTTCAGCTTCATCACGCCGGACGAACTGCCGACCTACGACGTGATGATCAAGCGGATCGACAAGCAGGGTGTCGGCAAGCTGTCGAAGTCGGAACGGGCGGATCTGATCGGCCTTGCCTTCGAACTGGTTCCGGCCAGGCACCGGCTGGATGTCCTGAACGATGATCGCGAGCGCAAGATCATCGAGGCGCGGCCGCAGTTCCGCGCGCTCGTCGAGGCGGAGGAAGACGCGCATTTCGTCCCGTTCGACCCCGAACTGCTGATCGCGCCGCTTTCGATCGAGGACAACGTGCTGTTCGGCAAGACCCGCGTAGACCGGCGGGGCAGCCACGAGCGGGTCGACACCATCATCCGCGACGTGATCGTCGATATGGGCCTGCAGGGCCAGATCCAGCGTGCCGGACTCGACTTCAATGTCGGCGTCGCCGGCTCGCGGCTGTCGCCCGGCCAGCGCCAGCGCATCGCGGTCGTGCGCGCCTTGATGAAACGGCCGAACGTCGCGATCTTTGACGGAATTTTTGCTTCTGGCGACGATCCTCTCGTGCAAACGGTGCGCAAAGAGGTCGGAAACGCTACGCTGGTCCTCGGTATCGAGTTGCTGGACGGGGCGCGCGGGTTCGATACTGTGTTGCTGCTGCAGAACGGGCGGCTGATCGCCAGCGGCAGCTATGACGAGGTGGCCGCGGCGGCCGGTACAGGATAGGGCGCCCAGGATAGGACGCTGCGGGGACCGAAGAACGGATTTGGCCAGATGAGCATCAATTCGGAAGTCGAAACCCTTCGCACAATCCCGATGTTCCGGACGATCGAGCCGGGCAAGCTCAGGCTCCTTGCCTTCATCAGCGAGCGAATGACGTTCCGGCCCGGCGAGATCATCTGCACGCAGGGCGAGCCCGGCGATTCCGCCTTCATCATTCTCGACGGCGAAGGCGAAGTTCTGGTCGATGCCGGCGGCGGGGAGCGCCGCAGGGTTGCCGAGATCAAAAAGAACGATGTGGTCGGCGAGATGTCGCTTTTGTGCGATACGCCCCGTACCGCCACGGTCGCGGCGGTGTCGGAGATCACGGCGCTGACCATCTCCAAGGACAATTTCTTCCGGATCCTGCAGGAATTCCCCGAGGTTTCGCTGGAAATCATGCGGGTACTGGCGCGCCGCCTCGAACGCACGACCCGCGACCTAGCCGAGGTGCGCGGTCAACTGTCGGGCAACGGACCGAACTGATGGTGGTAGGCGGGGGGACAACCGGAGAGGACGAACCGGCGATCACCCTGCGGATCTGGGGCGCACGCGGTTCGACACCGGCGCCGGGTCCCGACACCGGCCGTTACGGCGGCGAAACCACGTCAATGGAAGTCGTGATCGGCGGCCGGTCGGTTCTGATCGACTGCGGTTCGGGTGCGCGCGCGCTCGGTCAGCGGCTGGCCGGCGAGAAGGTCACCGAGATCGACATCCTGTTCACCCATTTCCATCTGGATCATATCTGCGGGCTGCCGTTCTTCGGTCCCGCCTACAATCCCGCCGCGACCATCCGGCTGTGGTCGGGCCATCTGAACGGCGACGACGATCCCAAGGAAGTGCTGTGTCGCATGATGTCGCCGCCGATCTTTCCGGTGGCCTTCGATCATCTGGCAGCTTGCGAATGCCTGACCTTCCGGCCGCCCGAGGTGCTGGAGCTGAACGGCGGGATCCGGGTCGAGACGCTGGCGCTCAACCATCCCAACGGAGCCGTCGGCTACCGGTTCCGGTCCGGCGGAAAGACATTGGTCACCGTAACGGACCATGAACACGGCGATCCCGATTACGATTCAGCGGTCGAGGACTTCGTGCGCGGTGCCGATGTGATGATCTACGACGGGATGTTCGACGATTCCGAGTACAACGCCCATGTCGGATGGGGCCACTCGACGTGGCAGGAAGGGCTGAAGCTCGCCGGGCGCGCAGGTGTCAGAATCCCGGTGATCTTCCATCATCATCCCGACCGGACCGACAGCCAGCTCGACGCGTATGCGGCGGAAGCCGAACGCCTGCACCCCGGCGCGGTGTTCGCCCGTCAGGGGGCCGAAATCCGGCTCTGAACAACCGGGTCCGGCATTTCCAGCCGACCGGCGGCCGGCGGGATGTCCACCGGATTGAAAACACGCTGAGGCTGCTGCACGCCGCGTAGCGTGAAGGTGCCGACCTCGCCGAAAGCCGCATCCGTGTATTCGACGAAATCCTCGCTTGCCAGGATCGTATGCTCCAGGTCGCGGGTCAGTTCGTTGATGCGGCTGCCGATATTCACCGCTTCGCCGATGACCGTGAAATCGAGCCGCTCGCGGCCGCCGACATTCCCGTAGAACACGGCGCCCATATGCAGGGAAATGCCGACCTTCAGCCGGTCGATGCAGCAGGAGAAGGTGGAGTCGCTGACCCGGTCGAGACTGGCGACCGCCTCGTGCGCGGCTTCCAGCGCGTTCCTGGCCGCGTCCCGCGCTTCCGATTCATTGGAGAAGGTGAAGATCGCCAGAACGGCGTCGCCGATGAACTTCAGCACCTCGCCGCCATGCGCCTCGACCGCGTCGGTCATGCTCTCGAAGTAGAAGTCGAGCACGTCGACGAGCTCGCGGGGCGTGAACTGCGACGACAGCTCGGTGAAGCCGCGCAGGTCGGAGAACCATATGATCGATTCGATCTGTTGACCGTCGCCGCGCAGGATCTCACCGGCCAGCACGCGCGGGGCCGTGGAGCGGCCGAGATAGGTACCCAGCAGAGTTTCCGCGGAGCGGCGCTGGGTGTGGATCTCGAAGACTAGCGCGATGGGCTTCAGGATCGATTCGAGGATTTCAATCTGTTCGGCGGAGAATCCTTCGGGATGGCGCGTGGCGAGCGTCAGCGACTTGTAGGTCGAATCGGAATAGGTCAGCGGGAAGGCGACATAGTCCGTCGCCCCGTCGGCGCGCAGGTCGGCGAGAATGCCGAACTCGTTCGGCTCGGGTCGAGGCGTCACGGCCACGCGCACCGTCTCGCCCTTCTCGTAGACATGGTAGAGCGGGCTGTTGGTGAACATCTCGCTCTTGGCCAGCGACTGCGGGAACTGGCGCCAGATGACACCCTCGCCCTCCATCCAGATCGCAGATTCGGCGCGGATCAGCGGATGCAGGATCGGAATGCCGCTGGTCAGCCGGTAGACGGGAATGCCCGCATAGACCAGCTTGTCTGCCAGCCGGCCGATGAAGTCGCCGAGGTCGGTGCTGATATGCCCCTTGTCGAGGATCCAGTCCCTGAGATCGCGGGTGACGGGCCGGGTGGGCGACTCGACTGTCGGGGTTGCGGGGGCCTTCGCGGCCGCTGCTGTGTCCGGGCTCGTGGTCATGGCCGACCTTTCCTGCGAAACGGTGCTGCGTACCGGCTGTTTGACCGGCCGGTCCGATCGGGCTAGCACCGCATCCGGAAACTCAACCGGCGCGGTCCCGCGAACTCCATGCCCAATCTCGTTCTTGTTCACTGGCCCGAGCGGCAATCCCTCGAGGATTTCGAGGAGATCGCCCGCCGCGTCGAAGCCCGTGCGCCCGAAATAGGGGTGCTGATTGCCGAGAACAAGGAAGAGAACCCCGAAATCGTTGAAAAGACGGCCGGTCAGCCGACCGTCGTCGTGTCGATGATGGAGATCCGGCGCTTCCGCCTGGAGCACAGCACCGTCTTCGAAGGTCACGATCTGCCCAAGAGCGAACAGTATCGGCGCTACCGCGCCGCCGGCATCCCGGTGCCGGATTGGGAGGTGATCGGCCCGGACACGAAGCTCGACCCGAAGGATTGGGGCGCCTACGTTATCGTCAAGCCGGACCTGGCCCGCAAGGCCGCCGGCATCGTCATCAAGAAGACCGGCCGGGTCCGCTATGCGGCGCCGGAGACCTATCCGGAGGATCATCCCGGCCGCAAGGCGCCGATGATCGCCCAGAAGTTCGTCTATACCGGCCGCTGGGCGAACCACTACCGCATAACCACCCTGTTCGGCCGCACCCTGTTCGCGATCCGCTGCGAGGCCGACCGTGGTTTCCGTCCGCTCGAATCCCGCGACGGTTTCAAGGGCGCGGCGGGCGTCGGCGGCGCTCCGGTGGTGTCGAACAAGAAGACTTCGCACTACACGCTGGCCTCCGACGAGGACATCATCGCGCTGGGCGAGAAGGCCCATTCCGCCTTTCCGGATATACCACTGCTCGGCCACGACATCGTACGCGACGCCGACACCGGCGAATTGTTCGTGCTGGAAAGCAATACCCGCGGCGACGTCTGGCTGCTGTCGTCGGGGACCGGCCGCAGCCTGCAGGTGACCAACGGTTTCGATCTCTACAGCCAGTTCGACGCGCTCGAGATCGCCACGCAGGCGCTGGTCGACAAGGTCCGCGAAGTCGTCGGCTGAGCGGCAGCGTTTCTCCCGCTTCGCAGACGGGCGCCCGCGTCATAACCTTCTCACAGGAGTCCGCCGGCGATTCGCCGCGGGAGGAGGAGCAGATGAACAAGCTGAGTATCGCCCTGGCGGCGCTGTCGACGGTCGTGCTGGCCGCGTCGGGGCATGCGCAAGACGATCCCGCGGCCGGCTACGCGATCGTTTCGGAGAACTGCGCCGGCTGCCATGCGATCGAGGTCGAAGGCGACAGCCCCGATCCGGATGCACCGCCATTCCGCACGTTCAAGTCGAAATGGCCGCTCGAATATCTTGAAGAGGCGCTGGCCGAAGGCATTGTCGTCGGTCACGAGGGAATGGAGATGCCGGAGTTCGTGTTCGAACCCGTGCAGATTTCCGACATCATCGCCTATCTCGACCAGGTCGGGGGAAGCTGAGCGTCAGCCATGGGCAACACGGGATGATCGGGTTCGACCCGGCCGACCTCCTCTCCGACGGACGCCAGTCGGAGACAGCCTTGTCGGTGCAGCGCGGCACCGGCCGGCTGCTGCGGACGCTGGGTTTTTCGCTCGTCACCGAGATGCCGCTCGCCTCGGGCCGGCGCGCCGACATCGTCGCCTTGTCGCCAGCGGGCGAGTTCTGGATCGTCGAGATCAAGTCGAGCCTTGCCGACCTGCGGGCGGACGCCAAGTGGCCGGACTATCGGCAGCACTGCGACCGGCTCTACTTCGCCGCGCCGCCGGAGCTGGGACGCGAGATCTTCCCCGATGAGGCCGGCTTCATCGCCGCCGATTCCTACGGCGCGGAAATACTCGACGAGGCGCCGCACCACAAGCTTCCCGGCGCAACGCGCAAGGCGATGACACTGCGGTTCGCGCGCCTCGCCGCCCTGCGCCTGCACAGCCTCGCCGATCCCGCGGCCCGCTTCGACGAAGGCAGCCTTTAGCCCTTTACGGTAGGCTCCGCCTCGACTACGAAGCGCGACGTTTCCGCTGGAGCTCCACTGAAAATGTCCCAGTCAGCCGATGAGGCGCACCAGTTTCTGGCCGCCAATCCCGATGTCCGCCAGATCGAAGTCGTCGTGACCGATGCGAGCGGGGCTGCGCGCGGCAAGATCCTGCAGCGCGAGGAGCTGGAGGCCGCGTTTGCCGACGGCCGGCCGCTGCCCAGTTCGATCTTCGCGCTCGACATTACCGGCCTCGACGTGGAGGAGGCGGGGCTTCTGTGGGAGGAGGGCGACAAGGACCGTGTGGTGTGGCCGGTTTCCGGTACGCTGACGCGGGCGCCCTGGCGGACG
>ENA-ORCV01000620-ORCV01000620.1-marine-metagenome-genome-assembly--contig:-NODE-620-length-19384-cov-4.653856_pt1 | contig 19384 bp, 9 predicted proteins | sample MGYA00237779_ERZ508509 | MGnify/ENA primary metagenome ERZ508509 (study PRJEB26180, sample SAMN06268772) | marine metagenome | isolation source: Bioluminescent Bay, La Paraguera, Puerto Rico | place... | reverse complement strand
CTTGCCCGCCTTGTTGCGGGACTGCAGGTCGGCGTACTTGGCGATAAAGCCGTAACCGGCGTCGGACGCCAGCAGCACTTTCTGCTCGTCGCTGCCCATCAGCAGGCCTTCGAAGGTGGCACCGGAGGGCGGGTTGATGCGCCCGGACAGGGGCTCGCCCTGGCCCCGCGCCGAAGGCAGGGTATGAGAGGCGATGGCGTAACTGCGCCCGGTGCTGTCGAGCAGCAGTACCGGTTGGTTGCTCTTGCCGCGGGCGGCGTACTTGAAGTCGTCGCCGGCTTTGTAACTGAGGGAGGAGGGGTCGATCTCGTGGCCCTTGGCCTGGCGGATCCAGCCCTTGGACGACAGCACCACGGTAATCGGGTCTGAGGTCAGCAGGTCCGCTTCGTTGAACGCCTTGGCCTCTTCCCGCTGGACGATGGGAGAGCGGCGCTCGTCGCCAAACTCGTCCGCAGCTTCCAGCAGTTCCTTCTTGATCAGGGTCTTGAGTCGGCGCGCACTCTCCAGGGTCTTGGTCAGGGTATCGCGCTCTTTCTCCAGCTCCGCCTGCTCGCCGCGGATCTTCATTTCCTCGAGGCGCGCCAACTGGCGCAATTTGGTATCGAGGATGTATTCCGCCTGCACGTCCGACAGTTCGAAGCGGCGCATCAGCTCCTGCTTGGGCTCGTCGTGGGTGCGGATGATCTCGATCACTTCATCGATATTGAGGAAAGCCACCAGCAAACCGGCCAGCAGGTGCAGGCGCTTCTCGACCTTGTCCAGGCGGAACTGCAGCCGGCGTCTGGTGGTCACGGTGCGGAAGCTCAGCCACTCCGACAGGATCTTGTCCAGGGCCTTCACCTGCGGACGACCGTCGATACCGATCATGTTCAGGTTGACCCGGTAGCTCTTCTCCAGGTCGGTGGTGGCGAACAGGTGGTTCATCACCTGGTCTGCATCCACCCGATTGGACTTGGGCACGACCACCAGGCGGGTGGGGTTTTCGTGGTCGGACTCGTCCCGCAGGTCGGAGACCATCGGTAGTTTCTTCGCCTGCATCTGCGCGGCGATCTGCTCCAGCACCTTGGCGCCACTGGCCTGGTATGGCAGCGCGGTGATCACGATATCGCCATCCTCGCGGCTCCACACCGCGCGCATCTTCACCGAGCCCTTGCCGGTCTCGTACATTTTCTGCAGGTCGGCGCGGGGGGAAATGATCTCCGCATCGGTGGGCATATCCGGGCCCTGAATAAACTCGCACAGCTCGGATACCGTGGCCTTGGGGTTCTCCAGCAGGTGCACGGTGGCATCCACCACTTCCCGCAGGTTGTGCGGCGGGATATCCGTGGCCATGCCCACCGCGATACCGGTGGTACCATTCAGCAGGATGTTGGGCACCCGTGCCGGCAACACCGCGGGTTCATCCATGGTGCCGTCGAAGTTCGGCTGCCAGTCCACGGTGCCCTGCCCCAGTTCGGACAGCAGCACTTCGGAGTACTTGCCCATGCGGGATTCGGTGTAACGCATGGCGGCGAAGGACTTGGGATCGTCCGGGGAGCCCCAGTTGCCCTGGCCGTCCACCAGCGGGTAGCGGTAGCTGAACGGCTGCGCCATCAGCACCATTGCCTCGTACACGGCGCTGTCACCGTGCGGGTGGTACTTACCGATCACGTCGCCCACGGTGCGCGCAGACTTCTTGTACTTGGCGCTGGCCTTGAGGCCCAGCTCGCTCATGGCGTAGACGATACGGCGCTGTACCGGCTTGAGGCCGTCACCGATATTGGGCAGCGCACGGTCCAGAATCACGTACATGGAGTAATCCAGGTACGCCTTCTCCGTGTATTCCGCCAGGTGCTGGCGTTCTGACGCTTCGTAGACAGAGGGCTCAGTCATACTGCGAGAGTCTCGTTATTTTGCTCGGAAAAGGCGGATTATGGCGGTAACCGGCGAGCGGTTCAAAGGGCACGCGATTGCGCTTGCACGGGGATTGCTGTTACAAAACAGCTCTATTACTGCGGCAGTCAGCCCTGCCAGTACCTATCAACCTGCAAGGATGTTGTCCCATGCCCGCCCTGTTTGCCTTCCTGCACCACCTGGCTTTTCTCACCATGACCACCGTGCTGACGATACAGCTGGTGGTTCTGGGACAATCCCTGACCCTGCAGAGTGCGCGCAAATTGCAGATCGTGGACCGCATCCTCGGTGTGGCCGCCATCACCCTGCTGGCGGTGGGCCTGTTGCGGGTGTTCTACTTCGAAAAGGGCGCCGCCTACTATTTCCACAACGGCGCCTTCCACGCAAAACTCACGCTGTTTGCCCTCGCGGCGATTCTTTCCATCTACCCCACCATACAGTTCCTGCGCTGGGGCAAGCTGCTGAACCAGGGGCAGGTGCCACAGCTGGGCGAGCGCCAGCGGCGCTGGATGCGGCTCATCATACACGTCGAGCTGACGGCCATCGTCGGCATGGCGCTGTGCGGCGCCTTGATGGCAAAGGGGATCGGCTATTTCGGCTGAACCTTTCGCCTGCACTTTAAGGAATCCCCTTGGCAAACCTGAAGCTCCACCGCGTCGCGATCGGCGACCTGGAAGATGTCGAACTGGAGATTTCCCCGGGAGAGATCGCCTGCCTGTCCGGGCCCTCCGGCAGCGGTAAGAGCCGCTTGCTGCGGGCGGTGGCGGACCTGGAGCGCCACCGAGGCACCGTCGCACTGGGGGACCGCAGGCAGCAGGACACCCCGGCGCACCAGTGGCGACGGGAAATCATGATGATTCCGGCGGAGAGCGCCTGGTGGTTCGATACCGTGGGAGAACATTTTGCGCAGCCGATGCCGCAGGCACTGGCGGCGGTGGGCATACCCGAAGACGCGGCAAGCTGGCCGGTTACACGGCTGTCTTCCGGGGAGAAGCAGCGCCTGGCGCTGGTACGCGCGCTGTCGTTTGCACCACGGGTGCTGCTGCTGGACGAACCCACCGCCAACCTGGACCGGGAATCCACCGCGCAGGTGGAAGACTGGCTGCGCCACTATATCCGCGAGCAGAAATGCCCGGTGCTGTGGGTCGCCCACCACGAAGACCAGATTGCGCGGGTGGCGAATCGCCACCTGCGCATCGACGGCAAGCGACTGCTGGAGGATGACGCGGAGACGGCACCGTGAATGTGATTGCGCTGAGCTGGTGGCAGCTGATGATGGCGGCGGGCCTGGTGATTGCGCTCGCCCTGTGTACGTTTTTGGCGCGTCTCGGCGTCGGCCGCTCGCTGCTGATCGCCGCGGCGCGCACCGCCATTCAACTGGCGCTGGTGGGGCTGGTGCTGGAAACCCTGTTCGCCGTCGGCAGCCTGCACTGGGTTGCGCTGATGGGCCTGGTGATGTTGCTGCTCGCGGGGCGCGAGGTGATGGCGCGCCAGAGCTACCGTCTGCGCGGCGGCTGGAGTTTCGGAATCGGCACCCTGTCGATGTTTGTCTCCGCCTTCAGTGTGACGGTGCTGACCCTGGTTGCGGTGATCGGCCCCGAGCCCTGGTACGCGCCGCAGTATGCGATTCCACTGCTGGGGATGCTGCTCGGCAATACCATGACCGGCGTCGCCCTGGGGCTGGAACGCCTGACCGAAAGCGCGTGGCGCGCGCGGGATGAAATTGAAAACCGCCTGATGCTGGGACAGACCTGGCAGCAGGCCTGCAGCGGTTTTCGCCGCAATGCCATGCGCGCCGGCCTGACGCCGATCATCAACTCCATGGCCGCCGCCGGAATCGTCTCCCTGCCGGGGATGATGACCGGACAGATACTCGCCGGCACCGCCCCCGCACTGGCGGTGAAATACCAGATACTGATTATGTTCACCATCGCCGCCGGCACCGGTTTCGGCACTTTTGTCGCGGTGAGTATTGCCGCAAGACGGCTGTTCGATGGCCGCGAGCGGTTGCGGCTGGACCGCCTGTACCCGGCAAAACAGTAGAACGCCGCGGCAATGAACGTTGCTCAGTTGCCCAGCTTTTCCGTGCGCACCTTGTTGATCAGGCCACCGGCAATAACCGTGGCCACCTCTTCCCCGCTCAGGTTGTGCCTCAGTTCCAGTGATTTTCCGTCCGCCAGTTGCACGGAGACGACATCGCCATTCTGCAGCTGCTCGGGCAACGCGGTAAACACAAGTTCGTCGCCCTGGCCCAGCCGCGCCAGGTCTTCGGGTTGCTTGAACAGCAGCGGGACTACGCCGAAATTGATCAGGTTGCGGCGGTGGATGCGCGCCATGGACACGGCGATGACCGCGCGCACGCCCAGGTAACGGGGCGCAATCGCCGCGTGTTCTCGGCTGGACCCCTGACCGTAATTCTCGCCGCCGATGACGAAGCTGTCGCCGCCCAGGTCTTTCGCGCGCTGGTAAAAAGTCTCGTCGATACGGGAAAAGGTGTAGTGGCTGATGGCCGGAATATTGGAGCGCAGCGGTAGTATTTCGGTACCCGCGGGTAAAATTTCATCGGTGGAAACATTGTCCCCGGCCTTCAGCAAAACCGGACCCGACAATTGATCCGGCAACGGCTCGAATTCCGGAAGCGGCTGGATATTCGGCCCTTTTTCCAGCGCGATTTCCACCGGCACCTCCTTGGAGAAATCTCGCGGCGCCAGTAACAGCGGGCGCATATCCGGCAACGCTTCCGGCTCGGTGTATTCGGGATAGTCCATGTCCATCTCACGGGGATCGGTGATCTTGCCGGTGAGGGCGCTGGCGGTCGCGGTTTCCGGACTGCACAGGTAAACCTGATCCTCCCTGGTGCCGGAACGGCCGGGGAAATTGCGCGGCACCGTGCGCAGGCTGATGCGTCCGCTGGCGGGCGCCTGGCCCATGCCGATACAGCCGTTGCAACCGGTCTGGTGCAGGCGTGCGCCCGCCTGCAGCAGGGTATTCAGGTCACCGCTGCGACTGATTTCCTCCAGCAGCTGGCGGCTGCTGGGATTGATATCGAAGGAGATCTCCTCGGGAATCTCGCGCCCCGACACCATTTTTGCGGGAATCACAAAGTCCCGCAGCCCGGGGTTGGCAGAGGAGCCTATGTAACTCTGGTAAATGGGTTTGCCGGCCACCTCACGCACCGGCACCACATTACCGGGGCTGGATGGACAGGCAATCAGCGGCTCCAGTTGCGACAGGTCGAGCTTTTCGCGGGCGTCATAGTCCGCGCCAGCATCGGCCTGCAGCGCAACAAAATCCGCTGCGCGCCCCTGCTGCTGCAGGAACGCCCGCACCGCCTCATCGGCGGGAAATACACTGGCGGTAGCCCCCATCTCCTGGCCCATATTGGCGATCACGTGGCGGTCCATGGCGGTGAGGTTGTCGAGCCCGGGACCGTAATATTCGAAGATCTTGTTGACGCCGCCTTTTACATCGTAGCGGCGCAGCATTTCCAGAATCACATCCTTGGCGCTCACCCAGGGCGGCAGCTTGCCGGTGACTTCGACACCGATGATTTCCGGCATGGTCAGTGAAAATGGCAGCCCCGCCATCGCCAGCGCCACCTGCAGGCCGCCCGCGCCCATTGCCAGCATGCCCAAGGAACCGGCGGCGCAGGTGTGGCTGTCGGCGCCCAGCAGGGTTTTGCCGGGTATACCGAAGCAGGACATATGCACCGCGTGGCTGATGCCGTTGCCGGGGCGGGAAAACCAGATGCCCCATTTGCGGCAGGCACTGCGCAGGAACAGGTGATCGTCGGCATTCTTGAAATCCGCCTGGATCATATTGTGGTCCACATACTGGGCGGACAATTCCGTTTTCACTTGCGGCAGCCCCAGGGCCTCGAATTCCAGCATCACCATGGTGCCGGTAGCATCCTGGGTGAGGGTCTGGTCGATTTTCAGGGTCACCGCCTCACCCGGCGTCATGCTGCCGTCAACCAGGTGGGCCTCGATTAGTTTGTGCGCAAGATTCCTGGCCATAGTTTCTGCTCCGGTATCAGTTGGACATTTCCACCCGCGGCTGATCGAAATCGGTACCAATATAGTCCGGCGCGCACTGGATGAAGTCTTCCGCGTTCAGGCCCGCTTCCAGCAGGTAGCGCTGCACCACCTCGCTGCGCTTGTACGCCAGCTTCCGCATTTCCTCGCGGATTTCCCTGGGCGGGTCGCGCAGGAATTCTTCGCGGGCCTCGCGGGTAGCGCCGCTCCTGGCCACGTCATCCGCGTGCAGCGCGCGCATGTCCAGCGCGGTGGAAATCCCGCAGATTCCCGGGCGCGCCTGGGGGTTGTCGCGCATCAGAGCCACGCTGTCGGACAACTGGGCCCGCGCTGTCGCGCTCAGCTCTTTGCTGCCGGGGGCAAATTCCACCGGATCGAAGTCCACCGCGCGGAAGCGTGCCCACGCCAGTTTCGCAAGGCTGTAAAAACCGACCGGGGTGAAATAGGCGAACAGCGACTCCATGATGGCCCGCTGCAGCAGGTCGCTGAAAATAAAACTGAAATTGAATTTCGGATCGTACAGGTCGCCGGTGACCGGCATCTTGAACTGAACATCTCCCTTGCCGTTTTTTATCAGTGCCAGCGCAAGACTCAACGGGATCAGGGTGCGTTTCACTTTCAGGTGGTCAAGATCGCGTACCCGCCGCACCTTGATTTTTTCCAGCAGCATGTCCGCCAGGGCGTCCACTTCGTTGTCATCTACCTGGATGTTCAACTCGGCATCCAGCTGGCCCTGGAGAATTTTGTAACCGAGCAGGTTGGCCATGTAGGGCGTCGCGGGAATCAGGTTGGCGGCGACGATATAGCCCAGCAGACTGGCATCCCACTTTTGATCCGGCAGCAGATCCAGGCGCCCCGCCAGTTGCAGGTCGCCGAAGCCGCCGGGGCGGGCATTGACCAGAAGCAGCGCCGGTGGATCACTGCTTGCACTGCTGACCCCGCGCAGCAGGATATTGATCTCGTCGATGGGAAGGCGCGCGCTATATTCGTGATAATTGTCCTGCCACAGGAAGCGGCCGTCATCCACCACCACTTCACCAATATGGTAGTGAAAGCGACCCGCTTCCCGGCTCAGGTCTCCGCGGCGGTAACGATGTGGTACAGCTTCTCCGGGAGCCTGTTCGCCTCCGAGCAAAAACTCCCAGGCGCCGAAGTCACCACCGCGCCCCCGCGCCAGCATACTGTTCGGCTGCAGCAGGTAAACCGTATCGATATCGAGCTGCCGCGCAGCGGGATCGAACAGGAACCGGTTTACCTGCAACTGCTCGAAACCGGAATTCCACTGCCGCCGGCTGAATTCCTCGGCATTCTCCCGGCGCCGGAATAACTTGCCCTGCGCCACATTGAGCTGGGCAAACGCGACCTGTTTTCTCAGCCACTGGAATTGTTCCGCGCTCACCCGGGTCGATTCGAACAGGGTCATGCCACGGTTGTGCACGAGGAGAACATCCGCCAGCTCGACTGCGGCCAACGTCAGGCTGCGCTGGTCGAGATCAAAGCCGCCACTGGCGCGGCCTTCGGCAACGTGCACGCAGTGCTCCACTTTCTCCAGGTAACCCCGGGGCAGGCAGCTGCTGATATTTTTCAGCAGCAGGTTTTCCGCCTGCAACAGCCGGCGCCCCACCGCGAGCACATCGGCTTCCAGCAATTCCACATTCAGTAATTGCGCGGGCAGATCGGCGGGGAAATCCCGCTGCTTCAATTGCAGCCCCTCCACCCGGATATTGCGGAAGTGACGCTGGCTGCCACCCCGCTCCAGGTGCCCGAGCGCAACGCGATGCTCCCGCTGCATTTGCACCCGCCCCACCTGCAGGCAGGGCGACAGGGTTTTCTCACCAAGGCGGAATTCCGGCAGGCAGCCGCTGACCCCGCTTACCTCTCCCGCGTCCAGCACCAGGCGCTCCCGGTCCAGCAGCAATCCATCCACCTGCAGGCTGTTGATGGCGATCCGTTTGCGTCCGCCCTGGCTGGCGGCAAAACCCGCCAGTTCCAGATGGCCGCTGACCTCCAATGCGGGGCCGAGACGGAGTTGCTGACGCCCGCTAAAGGTAAGCTGCGCCAGTGTTCCGCACAGCGGGTCTGCCGTCGGTACCTGCCCCCGCACGGAGGGCAGGCACCCGGAGACATCGCGCACCGCCAGTTCTTCGACCTGCAACTGGCGCCCGCCGGGCCAGCGCAGGGCCCGCCAGTGGATATCGCGCACCGCAATCTGTGGCTGACCGCCCGCTTGCCGCCGCAGCGCCAGGTTGGCAGCCCGGGCGGCGCCGAAGTCGAGCCGCGGAATTGCGCGCTGCACGTCCGCCGCGTCGCTAGCAGACCCCAGAGCCACCAGGTTGTCGCCGGTCAACTGAATCCGTCCGCTGGACAGGCATCCGGCCCAGTTTCGCGCTCCCATTCCCGTAGCGCCTTCTGGCAACCACTGCTCCAGGCCGCAGCCGCGCACCGATTCCAGCGCCAGTCCATGCAGGTTCAGCTGCAACGGTCCCCGGGCCGGCTGTGCCAGCCCCAGGCGCACGACACTCACATCGTTTACCGCCAGCTGTGTCGGTGCGGATGCGCCCGGCGCCTGCTGCAGGCCGATCCGTGCAACCTGCAATCCCTGCCCCCGGGACTGCACATCGCTGGCGCGAACACAGCGCGGCAGCCGCGACGGCGCACCTTCCCCTGGCGCTTGCTCGGGCCAGCACACCTCCAGCGCCTCTGCCTGCAGGTTTTGCATCTGCCAGTCCGCGTGCGCGCCCGCTCGTCGCGGCAACTGCGCTTTCAATTGCAGGCTCTCCAGCTTGTCCGCACGGGCGGTGAATGCCTGCGGCGGGCCACTCAGGGCAAACTCTTCCACTGCCAGGTTGTTGAGATCTGCCCTGAAGCGATGGCGGTTGTAGTCCAGTACAAACTGCTCTCCGGTGCGCAGCATGGCGCCGTTCACACAGCGCTCCGGCGACAGGCAAAAATGCACGCGATCCAGCGCCAGCCGCGGCACATCCACCTGCGCCTGTAGTGGCGACGAGTCGAGGGAGATTTCTACCCGGGGCAGGCGCAACTGTTCCAGCGCGAGCAGCTCGCGTTCATCGAGCGCGGTAACGCGGGCCTTGTCCAGGGACAGCGCGGCGGCATCAAAGTGAAAACGCAGGCGCCCCCGATGTTCTTCGCCAGATTCGCGCGCCAGCACCAGGTGCAGTGGCTGGCGCTGCTGCAGGTTTTGGATATCGACACATTGCGGCCGGTTCTGCCACGCTTTTCCGGAATAGTTCTGCCCGGAATAGATCAGCTGCTGCCAGCTCTCCGCCAGGCAGCCCTCCATACTGGAGAGGGAAAGAGATTCCAGCTCGGCTTCCGTCAGTGATTCCAAGCGCGTCAACTCTTCCGTCTCGGCGGCATTGTCCGGTGTGCTTTCCCCTTCACCGGCAAGCCGCTCCGGTAGCTGTCCTTTCTCCGCGGTTTCCGCTATTGCCCCGTCCTCCGCAGAGCGTTTATCACCCGCCGCAAAGGCGTCATCCACAACCGGCAGGTGGACGGGCTCCTCACCGTCCGCCAGCGTGCGCGCGCTGTGGCGGAAAAGCCCGCTATCTAGCTGCAACTTAGAAAGAACCAGGCCGCGCGACGGATCGGGAGTGTCGGCGAGGTGGTCGCCCAGGGTGAGCCGGTCAAGCTGCAATTTCCCCAGGATCAAATGGGGGGTATCGCCGGTGTGCAGGGAAAAACTGCCCTCTCCCTGCAATTCTGCCAGCTGCATACACAGGTCGCCGGCGGCCTGCCTCCCCGGCAACCAGCGCTCGGGCACACAGCCTGCCAGTTGCACGGCAGCGAAATCCTGCAATAGCTGTGCGTCGTCCGCAGATCCCAGCGCCGCACGCGCCCACTGCAGTTTGCTGACCCGCAGCAGGTCGTCGCGGATGCTGTCCTCCGGTGCACCCGCCGGCGCCAGCCGCAACTGCTCCAGGCGGAAGGGACCGCTGCTGATACCCAGGCCCTGCCCGCGCACCCGGTGGGGGAAATCCACTGCCAATGTCTGCGGCGCCGCCAGTTGCGTCAGCTGTACACACTGGTCCGGGCTCTGCCACAACTGCCCCGGAATACATCCAGCGGCGCCATCGAGCGCCAGCCCCTGTAACTCCAGCCGTCGCCGCGCGCCGGTATAACCGATGGATTCCGCCCGCAGGTGATTGACGTTCAGTGGATTTTTCGCCGGTTGCTTCGCATCCAGGTCCAGCAGGGTGCCCTGCTGCAACACAGGCTCGCGGGTGGCGAAGTCGAATCCATCTGCCCACGCCATTGCGGTAGGCAGCGGCAGGCGCAGGCTGCCGGCGCGCAGACAGTAGTGCTGCCGTGTGCTGCGCCAGCGGCTGGGACACCAGGAAAAGCCGGTACTGCCGGCACTCAGCCAGCTGAGATTTTTCTCCGCGCGCAGATACTCAAAGCGATTGATGGCAATGGTTTCCGCACGCCAGTTGGGCAGGCGCCGGTTGGCATAGCGCAGCCGCACCTCCTGGCCACTCGCCCGGCGCCAGGCCACCGTCGCCTGCTTGCCGAAAGCGAACGTCAGCGGACCTTTCAGTTCCAGCCGGCGGCTGCTGGCGCAGTGGCCGACAATGCGCTTCAGCCCGGGCACCGCTGCGGCCCAGCGCCGCGGCGGGCAACCGGCAATCTTGCGCGCAAAAATATCCTCGGCGGTGATGCGGTTGCCGGGGCGCCGGAACAGGCCATCGCTGATTTTCAGTCGCGATACCACGAGGGTTGGATGCTCGCGTCCGGATTTATGCATATCCCCTTCGCCCGCCTCCACTTCTGCAGCGGTACCGGCGGTCGCACTCGCTGCGCCTTCACCCTGCGGCTTTTCATCCCACGCCAGCAGGTTGCGCAGGTACAGGTCGTCGACCCCCAGGGTAAAGCGCAACGGTTCCTGGCCCAGGCGCCGGCCGGCAATAGTGAAGTCCTCCAGCGCCAGTTCGTCGATGTGTGCGCAGCTGGCGGTGGTCCACTGGGGTTTGTGCTGGTAGCAGACGACGCCATCGCGCAGGCGTGCAGCCGCCATGTCCACCCGCCAGTTCTTGGCTTTTTTTTCCCCCTCGCCCAGCAGCCAGCCACCGATTTCCCAGACCCGCCCGCGCTTGCCCGGCAGGGATTCCAGGTCGAAGTGCACCCCTTCCAGGTCCACCAGATTGACGTGGATCTTGCCCTGCAGCAGGTACCACCAGCTGAGGCCCAGGGAGGCCTCGCGGGCGCTGAACCCGCGCCCCTGTTGATTGCGCACCTCGACACCGCGCAGCCCCACATGCAGGCGCGGCAGCGACAGCTGGATATGTTCGATATTGGCTTCGAGACCGCGCTCACCCAGCCAGCGTTGAATAGCACCGGGCAAGATGCTGGCGAGGAAAATGTTCAGCGCGCCAACAAACAGCAACACAAAAACCAGCAGCCAGATCAGGCGGCGACTTCCTTTTTGTTGTTCGGCGGTGTTGGCGGAGGAAGCGGACATCAAAACTCGACGCAATGGATTTCACGCGCAGGTATTCCACGGCGCGCGGCCATCTCCCCCGACAATCAGGGCCCGCGTTGATAAAACGTGAGCCACGTTTCGGGCGATTGCGGCTCCATAAGTAAAGACCAGCCCCGTGGGCAACGGCGTCGCCCACTGCTTCCTTGGACTATATTTATTCGCGTCTGCGCCAGAGCCAGCTATATTTCCGGCGTCACATGCTTCACGACTGTGCACGAACCCCGTGCCAATTCTTCAGACACCATTACACTGTTTATATTTCAACCAGTGCGTTTGGCGCCCGGGCTGGACAACCCAACAGCGCCGGAAATCCGGCCTTATGCGGTGAAATATTCATGCGGGAGCATTCAGAAATTCAGGACATCGTGCTGATCGGTGGCGGTCACAGCCACGCAGTATTGTTACAGCGTTGGGCACAGAATCCGGTGCCCGGCGCGCGCCTGACTCTGGTATCCCCACATCTGCAGAGTGCCTTTTCCCGCATGTTGCCGGGCATGATTGCCGGTCATTACTCCCACAGCGACATCCACATCAATCTACCGCGATTGTGCCGCGCCGCCGGCGCGCGCTTCGTACAGGCCTGTGCACATCAGATCGACGTGGAGCAGCGCCGCATTTCCCTGCTGGGACGACCGCAACTGGAATACGACCTGCTGTCGCTGGATGTGGGGGCCACGCCCAATCGCGGTATTACCGGCGCAGAGCTCGCGATCCCGGTGAAACCGGCAGATCACTTCCAGCGCAACTGGCAGCAACTCAGGCAGCAGATTCTCAGCAATCACCAGCCCTTCAAACTGGCTGTGGTGGGCGGTGGGGCCGGCGGCTGCGAACTCGCCATGGCGATGGCCTGTGCACTGGAAGAGCAGCTGTACAGCGGCCGGGTGGAAATCCACCTGGTCGAGGCCGGCAACAAGCTTCCCCAGGGTTTTCCCCTGCTGGCCAGGCGCCTGGCGGCGCGGGAATTGAGCCGCCTGAAAATTCAGGTGCACCGCAACTGGAGGGTGACGGAAATCACCCACGGCGGAATACACAACGACGAGGGCAAGTTTCTCGGCCTGGACAAGGTGATGCTCTGTACCGAACCCACAGCACCACCGTGGCTGGCACAGTCCGGCCTGGCGCTGGACGAAAACGGGTTTGTGCAGGTGGACCACCATCTGCGCGCCCGGGGTCACTACAATGTCTTTGCCGCCGGCGATGTCGCGGCTTTGCCCGACGCTCCCGCCGCCCAATCCAGGGCCAGGCCCAGCAGCAAATCCTGCGCCAATGCCCTGCACCAGGGAGAGACGCTATACCGAAACTTGCGCGCGACGCTGCAGGCAAAGCCACTCACCCGCTACCGTGCGCGAGGGGAATTTTTTCGCCTGCTGACCTGTGGTGGTCAGCGCGCGATTGCCTCGCGCAGTGGAATTGCGCTGGCAGGGGAGTTTCTGTGGCGCTGGAAAGACTATCGGGACCGCCGCTTCCTGCAGCAGTTGAACCTTGCCCCCGCAGTCCGCGACCCGGCAACTGCTGCCTCACACTCGCCGAAAAACCCTGTGCACAAATTCCGCGACCGCCGGCCGGCCGCCTCCCGTGATCCGCTGCACCGACTGCTGCAACCGCAGACGGCCAGGGAGATGGCGCAGATATCCGGCTACCCGCTGGGCAATAGCGGCGGCAGCCCGCTCAGCATCAAGGTGCCCGCGGGCAAGGTACTGCTGCAACATACCCAGCAGCTGGCCGCGCCGGTCACTGATCCCTGGCTATTTGGGCGACTTGCGGCGCTCAATGCCCTGGGGGGAATCTATGCCGGGCGCGCCCAGCCCCACAGTGCGCAGGCGCTGGTCACCCTGCCCCACGCCACCGCCGACACCGCGCGGCGGGACCTGCAACAGTTACTGGACGGCGTACGCAAGGAACTGGACGCCTGCGATTGCACCCTGAATGGCGGCCAGGCCAGTGCCGGTGGCGACCTGCACCTGGGGCTCACCATCAACGGTCTGGCGGACCGCGAGCGCCTGCTGGCGAGCACCGGCACCCGCGCCGGCGACTGTCTGATTCTGAGCAAACCGCTGGGTACCGGAACGCTGCTCGCCGCCGACGCACTGGGAAAATCCCGCGCGCGCTGGCTGCAGCAGGGACTCGACGTGATGCTGCAGAGCAATGCCCCCGCCGCCGATATATTCACGACACACCGGGCGAGTGCGCTGGCGGCGGTGGGCAGCATCGGGCTGCTGGGAAAGTTACTGGAAATGTTGCAGTGGCAACGCGACGCTCTCGGCAGCAGCCGGGGCGACAGCCAGCGCTACGCGCCGCAACTGGGCGCCTGCCTGTTTGCGGAAACCCTGCCGCTGCTGCCGGGCGCCACTTACTGTCTCCAGCGCGGGCTGCTGCCGAGCCTGCAGCGCCACAATGCCCGCGCCTACGACGCAATTCAGAACCCCACCGCCTGGCAGGCGGAGCCCTACCTGCCGATTCTGATCGACCCGCAGGTATGCGGCGGCCTGCTGGCTTCGGTACCGGCGGAACAGGCGGAAGCCTGCCTGCAGGCACTGCACAGCGCCGGCTGCCGCCACAGTGCCATCATCGGATTTGTGGACGAGCTTCCCGCAAGCGGGGACCAGCTGCTCTACGCACCACAGCCGATCCACCTGTCAAAAAATGGCGACTGGAAACAGATGGCCGAACGCTATACCGAGCTGATTTCCTGAATCCCGCGAAAAACCCTTTCCGATGAAACCAACTCGGCGTTGCCAAACGCGCTGAGTGGCGTAGTATGGCCGCCATAGCATGATTGGAGGGACAACGCAGCCCTCCACACGGGTCTTCACAGAGACCGCCGCCCGACAAAAACGGACGCGCGAAGAGCGACGCATTTTTTTGCTCTACAGGAAATCTCTGCCATGAAGAAAATCGTGATTATCGGCGGCGGCGCCGGCGGACTGCAGCTGGCCACCAGTCTCGGCCGCTACTTCTCCTTTTCCCCACTCCTCAATCGCCGGCGCAAATCCCCCGCCGCCCAGGTAACCCTGGTCGATCGCAACCGCACCCATATCTGGAAACCCCTGCTGCACCAGGTGGCCACCGGCGCACTGGATTCCAGCCTCGACGCCCTCAATTACCAGGTGCACGCCCGCGGTAACGGCTTTCAGTTCGAGCTGGGCAGCCTGCAGGGGCTTGACCGCAACAATCGCACCATCGAGCTGGCGCCGGTTTGCGACGACGGCGGTACGCAACTGCTGCCGGCGCGCAAACTGGAATACGATTACCTGGTGATCGCGCTCGGCAGCCAGAGCAATGACTTCAACACCCCCGGGGTGCGGGAAAACTGCCAGTTTCTCGACAGTGCCGAACAGGCACAGCGCTTCCACCGCAAACTGCTCGACCAGTTCCTGCAACTGGAAAACCGCGTTGCCGACAGGGTGCAGATCGCCATCGTCGGCGGTGGCGCCACCGGGGTGGAACTGGCGGCGGAACTGGTGGATGCGGCACATGAAATGGGCCACTACGGGCGCATTGCCAACGGCGACCTCAAGGTGACCCTGATCGAAGCCGGCCCGCACCTGCTGCCGGCACTGCCGCCGCGCCTGGGCAACAGTTCCGAAAAGGAACTCGCGCGGCTGGGTGTGCGGGTACTGACCGGCACCCAGGTGGCGGAAGCCAATGCCCGCGGTTTTGTCACCGCGTCGGGAGAGGAAATTCCGGCGGCGGTGCGGGTTTGGGCCGCGGGTGTGAAGGCGCCGGACTTCCTGCAGCAACTCGACGGCCTGGCACTGAATCGCCAGAACCAGGTCGAGGTGAAGGCAACACTGCAGAGCAAAAGCGATCCGCATATTTTCGCGCTCGGTGACTGCGCCGGCTGTATCGACGGCAATGAAAAGAAAGTGCCACCGCGGGCACAGGCGGCACAGCAGATGGCGAAAACCGCGCGGGACAATCTGATCGCGCTGGTGGAGGGACCGGATACCCAGCTGCAACCCTTTGTCTACAAGGACCGCGGCTCGCTGGTATCACTGTCAAAATTTGATGCGGTGGGCAGCCTGATGGGCGGTCTGGTCAGGGGTAGCCTGACCATCGAGGGACGCCTGGCGGGACTGGCCTATCGCTCCCTCTATCGCATGCACCTGGCGGCGCTGCACGGTTGGCCGAAGGCAATGCTGTTGTACCTGGTGGGACACGCCAACCGCTTTGTGAAACCGCGTTTGAAGATGCACTGAGCAGCGCACAGTTTTATCAACCTTGTTATCAACACCGTATGCGGCCCCAGCGGCCGCATACACACCATTTTTCCAGGACTTAATTGTTGTTTCGCAACGGCGGGTTTTCCGGGCTGACAAACGGTTTCTCGCACACGCTGCCCCCTTCAAATCCACGCAATTTCAAACAGTCATCGCGGCCAATCAGGGTAGGTCCCGGATTGCGACGGAAATAATCCACCAGGAAATACAGGCCCTCATCGATAGTGTCATAGGTCCAACGCTGTTCGGTTTCTTCATCGGCGAAGACGGAGCCGCTGAAGGTCTCCCGCAATCGCGTCAAGCGCTCGCCGCTGTCGCCATAGGTGCGGCGCTCGCGGGAAGTGCGCTCCCGCACCCCGCCGGGAATGCGGGTAAAGGTCTCGATCACGGTCAATTGACCAATATCATTGTACTGGTAATCGGTAATATTGATCGAGTCGGTGGTGCCATCGGCATTTTCATCAAAACGCACCTCCAGCTCGATGATATTGCCCATCTCGTCGTAGCTGAATTCGAAAGTTTGCCGGGTCTCTTCAAAACCGTTGGCATCACTGTCAGTTTCCCGGATTTCCTTTTCCAGTTGCCCCTCACCGTTGTAGGACCACCTCAGGATATATTTGCTATCGGTAATGCCGTTGCCGTCGCCGTCAATCCGCTGCTCTTCCCGGATCAAACGCTGGTCGCTGTCGTACTGGTAGATAATTTCCACCTCTGCGTCGATCACGCCATTCACTCGGATATCTTCTTCGTCCAGGGTCTGCAGTGCCCTGCTGAGCAGGCCATCGATGTAGCTGTATTCAAACCGCTCGCGCCGCTCCACGCTGCCGTTGTTGTCGGCATCCGTTTCCTGCTGGCTGACCCGCAGCAGGCCGGTGCTGGTGTACTGGCTGGCGACTTCAAACCTGTGGTCCACGATCAGGTCGAAATCCTGGTCGCGCTCGAAACGGTAGAACGTCAGGTTGCCACCGCCGTCGTATTGCAGGACCGCCTCGCTGCGGCTCTCCACCACCTGCGCGCCACTTTCCGTGTTGCTGGCAGTGTGCAGGCCGTTGTTGTCGTAACTGAGGGTGCTGCGGGTAAAGCTGTCGATACGGCCGCCGCCATCGTCATCGCGCTCCTGCTCGATCAGCAGTCTGCGCCCTTCGTCGTCGTAGCGGTAACGCAGCCACTGATCCCAGCTGGCGCCGGTATTCTGATTGGGAAACTCGTGGATTTCCTCCGGCAGCCCGAGAGAGTTGTACGTCGTCTTTATTTCGTACTCGGCGATATTGTCGTTGTCCTCATCGATCACCTCGCGCACCGGCACATGTGCGGGCATCGCAATACCCAGCGCGTCGTAAACAAAAATGAGGGGTGTGGCGCCGGGCACCTGGTAGGCAATGTCGAATGCGCTGCGTATCGCCCGCAGCGCGTCGAGCCCGCGGCGCTGCGGGAACTCATAGAAGTCGTAGCCGAAGTCGACCTGGTAATCTGCCAGCTCACTGTCCCAGTCGCCGAGATCGACACCATTTGCCGGATCCTGGTCCACGTCCAGGGTCACCAGCAACAGGGCCATGTTGCCCACCCGGTCCAGGTCGTCTACGCGCTGGCGGTCTTCCAGCGCCGCCCGTACAAGCGCCTCCCGGGTAATCGGCTCTGACCCTACCAGGTCAAACAGATTGAGCTCCGGTTCGCCGCGGGCGCTGCCCAGCACGATACCGCCGAGGGAAAAGCGCACCTCTTCACCATCCCGGTAGCGATAGATACCGTCGGCATCGGTCAGCCCGGAAAAACTCGGGGTTTCGTAATGCAGCCCGGCGATACGCCCGCCGTTAAATACCCCCTCGGTCTCCACCCCGGTGCCGCCGCCGGAACTGCTGGAGCTGCTGCCGCCAGAGCTACTGCCACCGGAACTGCTGGAGCTGCTGGAACCGTCAGTCCCGGCACCAAAGGCGCCATCGAAATTGCATGCCGATAGCAGCAGGCACAGAGCCAGCGTCCCGCACAGACTCAGGGCGCGAACAAGCTGACGGGGGCGATACAGGTAGAAATTCGGCACGGGTACCTCCTTGTCGTTATGCAACTTTCCCGTTGTACGACGTTGATATCAACCCTGCCAAATAATGTAAAGAAGTACTGCCAGCGCACGTGGCAGAAGTCACCTTTGTGTCAGTACCAGACCGGCAGCCAACGGCCGTATTTCACACAGGCAAAAAAAAGCGCCCGTGAACGGGCGCTCTGTGGTCGCAATCGCGGAAATCCGGCAATCAGATCTTCCACTCTTTCACTTTTTCCAGGCCGTGTTCGGCAACCCACTGGTTCAGCTGCTTGGGATTGCGCTTTTTCTTTTCAATGGTGGCGTTGGTATAGGGGTTGCGGTAGTGACCGGTTTCCAGCTTGGGCTCCGCCGGCTTGGCGCTGGCGGCGCGGCGCGCACCGCGGCGGGGAGTCTCGCCCTGGCGCTTCAGGTGACGGGCAACGCGGGCCTTGAGGGAGTTCACGAAATCCGGCGCATCTTCGTCATCCAGCTGGCCAATCAGCCATTCCACGATCTGCTCGCCGCGCGCCACATACAGCTCTTCTTCATCCATTTCATATTCGGCAGCCAGATTGACCAGTGCCTTGTCGAACGCAATCACGCCCTGCTTTTTCTTCTCCGCCGCAGCCATCTGCTGCTGCAGCTCTTCAATCTTTGCCTGGTGTTCTGCGATTTGCTGTTCGATCTGGTCGAATTCCTGAAACATATTCTTTGAGCCTCGATTCATGGGACAAGTAATTATCTGATAGTGCTATTGCGGCATCTTTTTAGCGGTATTGGTGCCGTTACAGTTATACGCCCGCGACAATCGAGATATCTCGCTATTGCCGCAGACAGGAAATGCTGTGGATATCAATATAGGAGAAAGATCCCGGTGATATACAGATAAAATCATTCAGTGACTGCTATTAAATAACTTTAACAATAAAGGCTTATCCAGACAGATATCCACCGGGCAGATACGCGCGACGTATATCGCCCCTTCCCGCCATCGAAAAGTAAACCACAGGGCAGAAAGGGCCTTTCCCGGATATCAACAATATTGAGTCAATAATAGAAGTTGCCGCCATTAGTTCCGCGCACCGATTGCCGGCGCACTGTATATGGCGGTGAGGCGCATAATAACCATTCATCGCCAAATAGCAACTGTACACACCCGGAAAAGGAATGATCTTTCAACCCTCGATCCAAATGGCGTCTATCATCCCAACACGAGGCGAAATCAGAGGGCTTTCGGGCTGCAGGCAGCGGCCCGGGTTTCGATTTGTGTCCTATCCTTGTAACTGCGATATCTGCGGCCACGACACACACCAAAACAACAGGGATCGAATACTTTATGTCCAAGCAGCGAGATATTCACCATATGCCTACCCTCGCGGCACTGATGACCCCCTTTCCCTACCATATCGATATGGACGCCCCCATCGAGGAAGCGGAAAAGCTGATGGAAGAACACGGTGTGCACCACCTTCCGGTTACCCGGGATGGCGACCTGGAGACCATCATTTCCCACAACGATATCGAGCGCGCCAACTCCCCCGGCCACCGCCTGGAAGAGCAGCAACTGTACGTCCGCGACCTCTGCGCCCGCCGCCCCTATATCGCCGACATCCACGACCCCCTGGACAAGATCATGCTGGCCATGGCGGATACCGGGATCGGTTCGGTACTGGTGATGCGGGAGGGGGAACTGGCGGGCATTGTCACGGTTACCGACGCCCTG
>ENA-ORCV01000617-ORCV01000617.1-marine-metagenome-genome-assembly--contig:-NODE-617-length-19493-cov-4.357489_pt1 | contig 19493 bp, 25 predicted proteins | sample MGYA00237779_ERZ508509 | MGnify/ENA primary metagenome ERZ508509 (study PRJEB26180, sample SAMN06268772) | marine metagenome | isolation source: Bioluminescent Bay, La Paraguera, Puerto Rico | place... | reverse complement strand
CCCGCCGAGCGGGAGGCGCCCCTGCCGCTGGCCGGGTCGGCCGGAAAGAAATCAAAAAAGAGGATGCTCCCGGCGACGTCTCCGTTCCGGTAGCCCGGTCCGCGGCGGGCGAGCACCGCTTCCCCCGGTCCGTAGGCGCAAACCTCCCCGGTTCGGGCGTCGGTGAGGGCGCCGCCGCCGCGCAGGAAACAGCGCGGCGTGAAATAGGGCAATTCATCCGTACAGTGAGCGATGGCGTCCTCCGCGCGGGCGAATTCATGCGCCTCGGCGATTGCATCGCGAAGGGCGTAATACTCTTCCGACCGCCGCCAGGACGCCTGTCCGGAGATCGCCCGGTCGAGGGCTTCGTCAGCGCGGCCGAGTTCGTACAGCGCGTCGTCGACCTCTCTTTCAGATCGCTCCGCGCGGTTCCGCGCCCGGCGGAGATCGGCCCTCGCATTCTCGATTTCCTCCTCGCTCGCCGCCGGGTCTTCCATCCGCGCTCGCGCGCGGCGGGCGTCTTCCCGCGCGTTTTCAACATCGGCGAGGGCGTTGCGATGGACGTCTTCAGCGGCATTGCGGTCGAGTTCGGCGAGATGAACGCGTCTGCCCGGGAGATAACCGCTGAGGAATACGTCTTCGGTCTCGCGCCCGCAGACGCCGAGATATTGGTCCCCGGCCTGGCCGTAAGCCGCGCCCCCCTGAAACGTGCAGAGCTGACGAAGCGCCGCATCGCGGCCGTCAAAATAGGCGCGCGCATCCGCCGAGACGCCATACTGCCCGCAGGCGGCGATCCGCTCGTCGAGCGCGTCTTCGGTGAGGCCCAGCCGTCCGTCTTCGAGCCCCGCGCCATACCAGTCGCCGGCGAGACACTCCTTCTCGCTCATGATGTCAGTCGCGCAGCCGGCCAGCAAAACCATCGCCGCCGCCGTCATCGCCAGAATGCGCATGAGACCTCCCCGCCCTTCGATTGCCGCCGGAGTGTGTCGCTTCGCCGAAACCGCGTCAACGGCTGGCCTCCCGGCGCCGGCGCCTCTAGTAATCGCTTTTAGTCAACCGATATGGACGGCGTATGACGAAAGCGATCTTCCTCGACAAAAACGGCGGACCGGAGCTGTTCGACATGCGCGATCACGCGCTGGCGCCCCCGGCGACCGGCGAGCTGCGCGTCCGGCATACGGCGATCGGCCTCAATTTTATTGATATCTATCAGCGTCAGGGCCTTTATCCGGTCTCCCTGCCGGCGATCCTCGGTACCGAAGCCGCCGGTATCGTCGAGGCGGCGGGCGAGGGGGTTTCCGGCTTCGCACAAGGCGACCGCGTCGCCTATATCGCCGGCGCCGGCGGCTACGCGGAAGAGGCGAACGTATCGACCGCCATGGCCGCAAAAATCCCGGACGCTATCAGCGATGAGATAGCGGCGGCGGTTTTCCTAAAAGGCCTCACCGCCGAGATGCTGGTCCGTCAGGTCCATCCGCTAAAATCCGAAGAGACCTGCCTGGTCCACGCCGCCGCCGGCGGTGTCGGAACGCTGCTTTGCCAGTGGGCGAGGACGATCGGCGCGCGGGTCATCGCCGTCGTGGGCAATGACGAAAAAGCCCCGATCGCAAGGGAGAACGGCGCCGATGCCGTTATCGTCCGTACAAAGACCGACACCATAGCCGGCGAGGTCAGGAAACTGACCGACGGCAAGGGCGTGGATGTCGTCTACGACTCGGTCGGCGCCGCGACTTTCGAGGCGTCTCTCGATTCCCTCGCCCTGCGCGGCCACATGGTGACATACGGCAATGCGTCCGGACCAGTTCCGGCGGTCTCGCCGCTCGATCTTTCAAGGCGCGGCTCGCTCACCCTCACGCGGCCGTCCCTGTTCCACTACGCAACTCCCGACCGGCTCCCCGCCATGGCCGCCGATCTCTTCACAATGATCGCCAAGGGCGCGCTTCGCCCGAAGATCGGCAGGCGCTTCAAACTGGCTGATATCGCCGACGCCCACCGCCTCCTTGAAAGCGGCGCCTCCACCGGCGCCATCATTCTGGCGCCGTAATGACCCTTTTCTTAAAACCGCTTAAGGCGTTATCCGCAGCCATCCTCATGGCCGGCGCCGCGTGCAGCCAACCGGTTTCGGAGGGAGCCGGCGCAACCGGGACAAGCTGGTCGATCAACCCCGGCGGCGATCTCAACGCCTTTTTCGACTGCCTCGAGGACCAGGGCGCAACGCTCGTCTCGGCGCATCGCGGCGGGCCTCATAAGGGCTATCCGGAGAACGCCCTTGAGACCATGGAAGCGCTTCTCGCCGAGGCGCCGGCGATCATGGAAGTCGATGTTGCGACGTCCGCGGACGGAGTTCTCTTCCTCCTGCATGACGACACCCTTGAGCGGACGACGACCGGATCGGGCGAGGCGAGCGATTACCGCTGGGCGGAGATTGAAGCGCTTCGCCTCAAAGACGAGAGCGGCGCCGTCACGCCCTTCCATCCTGTTCGTCTGGACGACGCCCTTCGCTGGGCGGCGGGGCGGACCATCCTGCAGCTCGATATCAAACGCTCGACGCGTTACGCGGATATCGCCCGCACCCTAAACGATCAGCATGCGGAAGACCGTGTCGTCCTCATCGCCAACACCCTCGCGCAAGCGGAAATCCTGCACCGGCTGATGCCGGAGACGATGATCTCGCTCACCCTGAATTCGCAATCGGACCTTAATCGCGCTGTCGCCGCCGGCGTGCCTGACAACAGTCTCCTCGGCTTCACCGGCGTCGAGACCCCGAGACCGCGGCTGTATTCGGTTCTTAACAACCGCAAGGTTGAGGTGATTTTCGGCACGCTCGGCGGGCGAAGTTCGATCGACGCGGAGATCGCCCGCAGCGGCGAGGAAAACCGCTACGCCGACCTCGCCGCCGATGGCGTCGACGTCATTGCGACGGACCGGCCAAAAGCGGCCTTTGCGGCGCTTCAAGCCGCCGGACGCACGTCCAAGGCCGGCCTGTGCGGCGTTAATAAGCACTAGAATTCAACATGTTGTTGGGGTTTCGGCAAAAAGGTTGACGTCCTTTCGCGCTCATTATATAACCACTTTGTTATTTTACTTATTGGCTATATGCAAACCGCCGCCGATCCTCTTTCCGCGAAATTCGCGGCCCTCGCCGACCCGACCCGCCGGGCGATCCTTGCGCGACTGGCGACTGGCGAAGCGACAGTCAGCGAACTCGCCGAGCCGTTCGACATCACCCAGCCGGCGATCACCAAACATCTCAAGGTTCTCGAAAAGGCCGGGCTGATTTCCCGCTCCCGCGACGCCCAGCGCCGGCCGGCGAAACTCGAGCCCCAAGCCATGAAGGGGCTCGACGAATGGCTCGAGCATTATCGCAGGCTCTGGGAAGACCGCTTCGACCGTCTCGCCGATTACCTCCGTGACGTTCAGGCGGCGGAAAAAGCGAAGAAGGAACAGACCGACTTATGACCCGACAGGAACTCGCTTGCCGCCGCCGAACGCCGGCCCGCGCCACGCCCGCGAACCCCAGGAGAGCGCAATATGCCTGACATCACCCCTTGCCTATGGTTCGACAACGAAGGCGAAGATGTGGCGTTGTTTTATGTCTCGGTCTTTCCGAATTCGAAAATCATCGACATCAGCCGATATACCGAAGACGGGAAAGAGCATCATGGCAAGGCGCCGGGAACCGCGATGATGGTCGAGTTCGAACTCGATGGAAAACCGTTTCAGGCCCTGAACGGAGGCCCGCATTTCAAGATCGATGAAGCGATTTCCTTCTCCATCCGCTGCAAGGACCAGAAAGAAGTCGATCACTACTGGGACAAGCTCACCGCTGACGGCGGGGCGGAATCCATGTGCGGCTGGCTCAGGGACCGTTTCGGCGTTTCCTGGCAAGTCGTGCCGCAACCCTTCGTCGACATGATGACAAAGGGCGATGCGGGGCAGAAAAGCCGCGTCATGCAGGCGATGTTCGCCATGCGCAAGCTCGACATCGCCGTGCTTGAAAAAGCATTCAACGGATAAAGGAACCGTATTTATGGCTGGCCAAACAGGTTTCGACCTTGAAATAAACCGTATACTGAACACTCCTGTCAGCCTCGTCTGGAAGGCGTGGATCGTCAAGGAAAACCTTGAGGAATGGTGGTGCCCGAAACCGTGGCGGGCGGAGTTCACTGCATTCGATCCGCGCCCGGGCGGCGCCTTTGACACGATCATGCGCGGCCCCGATGGCGAAAAGCATGTTTACGCCGGCTCGTTTCTTGAGGTCGCGCCAATGGAGAGGATCGTTTTCACCGGCCTGTTCGGCGAAAACTGGCGGCCGTTGCCAGACGAGAGCGGGATGGGATTCGCTGCGATCATCACCATGACGGCGCAAGGAGACCAGACGCGCTATTCTGCGCTGGTGCGTCATGCAAGCGCCGAAGGCGTTAAAAAGCACGAAGAAATGGGCTTCCATGACGGCTGGGGCGCCGCGATCGATCAGCTCGAGGCTCTCGCTGCATCGCTTTCCTGATCAAAACAGAAGGACGACACAGATGAAATTCGCCACCTATCTTTTCTTTGAAGGCAATTGCGAGGAAGCCTTCCGCTATTACAACAAGGTCTTCGGCGGAGAAATCACCGCCATGATCCCTCATGAAGGCTCCCCCGCCGAGGCGCACGTTCCGCCTGAATGGAAAAGCAAGATCATGCACGCCTGTCTCGAAGTTGACGGCGCCATGTTGATGGCCAGCGACTCGCCGCCGGCGCAAAGTTCAAAGCCCGGCGGATATTCCGTTTCCGTCAATATCGACGACCCGCAAGAGGCCGAGCGCGTTTTCGCCGCTCTCGCCGATGGCGGCGAAACATCGATGCCGATGGCAGAGACCTTCTGGGCGCAGCGTTTCGGCATGTGCAAGGACCGCTTCGGCACCCCATGGATGGTCAATTGCGCGCCGGCCGCCTGAGCCTCATGAGCGCCGTCATCGAGCCGAGCCTGACCCTGATGCGCCGTTTCGAGGCGCCCGTATCGCTGGTCTTCGCGGCGTGGACAGAGCCTGAAAGAATGCTGCAATGGTGGGCGACGAAAGACGCGGTCACCCTTCGTGCGGAAGCCGATCTCCGCGCTGGCGGCGGTTTTCGCGTGGCGTTCAGAACGCCTGACGGCGAAACCCATGACGTCAGCGGCGCTTATCTCGAGATAGAAAAGAACCGGAAGCTTGTTTTCACCTGGGCGTGGATCACCACGCCGGAGAGGCGGTCGCGGGTGACGCTGCTGTTCAAGGACGAGGGCGAAAAAACTTTGCTCACGCTCATCCATGACCGGTTCTTCGATGAAGGGGCGCGCGACGATCACCGTAACGGCTGGTCGCAAGCGCTCGATAATCTCGATCGCTTCATCATTTCAGCCTGCGGCTCAAGTGGCGCTTGAAATGACGGCGCCAGCGCCCATCTTGTTAAGCGCCCGCCCCCACCTTACCGGAACATTCCATGGACCAGATCACCCCTGCCGACGAAGCGCGGCCGCCTGTCCGCAACACTCCGGTGATTTCTGTCCGGGGCCTTTCCAAGACCTATGACGGCGGCTTTGAGGCGCTCAAGAAGATCGACCTCGACATCAGGCAAGGCGAGATTTTCGCGCTGCTCGGCCCCAACGGCGCCGGCAAGACGACGCTCATCTCGATCATCTGCGGAATCGTGACCCCCACCGCCGGTGAAATAACGGCGGCGGGGCACAACATCGTCAGCGATTATCGCGCGGCGCGGTACAAGATCGCGCTGGTGCCGCAGGAACTCGCGACCGACGCCTTCGAATCCGTCTGGGCGACAGTAAGCTTTTCACGCGGGCTTTACGGACGCCCGCCAGATCCTGCGCTGATCGAACAGATCCTGCGCGACCTGTCGCTCTGGGACAAGCGCAAGGAAAAGATCATGAATCTCTCCGGCGGCATGAAACGCCGAGTGATGATCGCCAAGGCGCTCGCCCACGAGCCGGACATTCTGTTTCTCGACGAGCCCACCGCCGGCGTCGATGTGGAGCTGAGGCGCGACATGTGGGCGCTGGTGCGCGGTCTTCGCGAGCGCGGCGTCACCATCATCCTGACGACCCACTACATTGAAGAGGCCGAAGAGATGGCCGACCGGATCGGCGTCATCAATAATGGCGAGCTGATTATCGTCGAGGACAAGGCGACGCTGATCAAAAAGCTCGGAAAAAAGCAGCTCACCTTGAACCTGCAGGAACCGCTGGAAGCGATACCGACTGAGCTTTCCGAGTGGTCGCTGGCCCTCAAGGCCGGCGGGGCCGAGCTTGAATACACGTTCGACGTCAATGACGAGCATACCGGCGTGCCGTCATTGCTGAGGCGAATGAGCGATATCGGGATCGGTTTTAAGGACCTCAACACAAGGCAAAGCTCGCTTGAGGAAATCTTCGTCAGCCTGGTGAGGAGGCCGCAATGAGCGAAACGCTCCCCGCATTCAACACCCATGGCGTGTTCGCGATCTACCGGTTTGAAATCGCGCGGGCGGCCCGCACGATCCTGCAGAGCCTCCTGACGCCAGTGATCACAACGTCGCTTTATTTCATCGTTTTCGGCGCGGCCATCGGCTCGCGCATCGACGAGATCGGCGGCGTTTCCTACGGCGCTTTCATCGTGCCCGGGCTGATCATGCTGTCGCTGTTCACCGAGAGCCTCTCAAACGCTTCTTTCGGCATCTACTTCCCGAAATTCACCGGCACGATCTACGAGATATTGTCGGCGCCGATCTCCGCGTTTGAAATCGTCCTCGCCTATGTGGGCGCGGCGGCGACGAAATCGATCATACTGGGCCTCGTCATTCTCGCGACGGCGCGGCTGTTCGTGCCCTTCGAGATTGCGCATCCCGGCTGGACCATCGGCTTTCTCGTTCTCACGGCGACGACGTTCAGCCTGTTCGGGTTCATCATCGGGGTCTGGGCCAAAAGCTTCGAGCAGCTTTCCTTCGTGCCGATGCTGGTGGTGACCCCGCTCACCTTTCTCGGCGGCGCGTTTTATTCAATCGACATGCTGCCGCCCTTCTGGCGCACCGTCGCGCTCTTCAACCCGGTGGTCTATCTGATCAGCGGTTTTCGCTGGAGCTTTTTCGGCGAAGGCGATGTCGGCGTCGCCGTATCGCTTGCGGCAACGCTCGGCTTCTTCACCCTCTGTCTTGTCATTGTGTGGTGGATATTCCGGACCGGCTATCGCCTGAAAAGCTGACCGCACCGTCACACATGCTGGTCGACCAGCACCGGATTGCCGTCGGGATCGACAAGCGTGAAACTCGCCGGACCAGATGTCGACGCGTCGGCCTCCGAAGAAAAAGCGACGCCCTGTTCCTTCAGGGATTTTTGAAGCGCCCGGATATCGGTGAAGTCGTCAAGCGGATTGCACGCCGCATCCCAGCCCGGATTGAACGTCAGGATGTTTTTTTCGAACATGCCCTGAAACAGGCCGATCGTCGTCGTCCCGTTCCTGAGGATCAGCCAGTTCTGCGCCTCATCGCCGCCAACCTTCTCAAACCCGAGCTTGCTGTAAAACGCTTTTGACGCGGCCAGATCCTTGACCGCCAGAGAAACAGAGAACGCGCCGAGCTGCATGGGAAACTCCTTGTGTTGGATTTATCAATCTGGTGCGAACCTAGCCCTTTCGGGCTGCATCGGCGATCGCCCTTACGGGTGACGCGCCTCAACTTTCCGGGTTAAATCGCCCGTGATGAGAAAAAGCATCTTTATTTACGCCCTGGCGCTCGCAACGGCGACCTTCCTCTTGTCGTGGCTCGAATACCAGTATCTGAGCCGCGCTTTCGCTACCGAAATCTATATCGTACTGCTGGCCGCAGGCTTTTCAGCGCTTGGAGTCTGGACCGGCTGGCGCCTCACCCGGAGACCGCCAGCGGGCCCGTTCGAGAAAAACCAGGCCGCGCTCGACGCCCTTGGAGTCACGGCAAGGGAATATGAGGTCCTCGAGCGCCTCGCCGCCGGCGAGAGCAACAAGGAGATCGCAAGAAGCCTCGATCTTTCCCCGAACACCGTCAAAACCCATCTCGCACGGCTGTATGAAAAGCTCGAAGTCTCGCGTCGGACCCAGGCGATCCAAAAGGCGAAAGACCTGGCGCTCATCCCCTAGCGCCGGCGATGTCCGGGTGAATCGAGGCGTTTCACCCCTTTGGGCGATAGCATCTTCAGGCGATTTCGGCCCAATCTTGGCGCATCGAACAGCGCCCCCGGCGCGAAACCAGGAGAACCCGATGACCGATTTTACCGAAGGGCTTTCCCCCGACTATGCCCGCACCGCCAAGGGCGTGCGCGCGGCGATCCGGGCCGAGGACAAGACGGTCAGCGAAAAGCGCGGCGTCTATATGAATTCGAAGACGGCGTTTATCTACGAACAGGGCGGCGTTCCGAAATACGTTCTGGCGAGGACCGCCAGCGGTCTCACCTTTCATTCCCTCGTCATGTATGCGAACGGCGAAGTCGCGAAATTCACGAAAGAGCGGCTTGGCGGCGTTCGGCTGCAAAAGGGCTGTTTCAACATCCTCGCTCCCGACGCATTCGACCTGAAAGACTTCGCCGAGCTGATCCGCATCAGCGCCCGGCAGGATTTTCAGCCGGTCATCGATCACTACGCGCGGATGGCGAAGCGCAAGAAACCAGCATCGAAAAGATAGGAGAAGTCTTATGGGCGCGCCTGTTGTCCGTTTCGAAATCGGCTGCAAGGACAAGGAAAAGACCTCGGTCTTTTATGAGACCGTCTTCGGGTGGTCTCTCACGCCTTCTGGCGTCACATCTGAAATCGACACGAAAGCAGGAAAAGGCATCAAGGGCGCGCTCACTGCGCTCGGGCACGAACCCCACCAATATGTGCTTTTCTACATGGAAGTAGAAAGCGCCGATAAGACCTGCGCGGAAATCAAAGCGAAGGGCGGCGAAGTGGTGATCGGCCCGGTCGACATCCCCGGGGGTATCGGCCGTTTCGCCTGGTTCAAGGACCCGGAAGGCAACCTGCTTGGCGTTTTCGAAGCGCCGAAATCATAACTGATCCAAAAAGGGAGGCTACCATGCTCAAAATAGCGCTCATCTTCGGCGGCATCGCCGGCAGCATCACAATCGGCGTCATGACGCTCGGCATCATGATGGCCGAAAGTCCCGGCCACGGCAGCAGCAGTCAGGCTGTCGGCTATCTCATCATGCTTGTCGCGCTTTCGCTGATCTTCGTCGGCGTCAAACGCTACCGCGACCAGGAACTTGGCGGAACGATCAAGTTCGGCCCGGCGCTTCTTTTGGGGCTGTCGATCGTCGGCGTCGCCGGGATCATGTATGTCCTCGGCTGGGAGGTATATCTCGCCAGCACCGATTACGCCTTCGCCCAACAATACGCCGACAGTATTCTTGCTGCGAAGGAGCAAGCCGGAGCAAGCGCTGAAGAGATAGAAAAAACCGCCGCATCGATGAAGAGCTTTGTCGATATGTACGCCAATCCGTTCATTCGCCTGCCCATCACATTTTCTGAAATTTTCCCGGTTGGCCTGATCATCGCGCTGATTTCAGCGGCGCTTTTGCGTAACCCGAAAGTGCTGCCGGCGCGGGGGTAAGCCGGTCTTCAGCCGATGAGCGCGCCGGCGATTGCGGCGAGAAAACCGAGAACCGCAACGCCCACCAGCGCGAAGGCGATCTCATCGGCGCCCAGCCGTCGCAAGGTATGAAAGGAAAACGCCAGCACCATGACAAAACTGAGTACGCCCAAAATAGCGGCGGCGGAAAGCATGCGCGCGGCTCCCTTCTAGGGTGAACATGGGATGCAACAACCTGGGGATGCTGCTGCAAATGTGGTTTAGCGTGTAATGATGTCGGAAATACGACACCCGGCTTTTCCGCCTCTTAGTTCCGTATAAGGAGCAAAACCGCCGTCTCAGCCGCGCGGCGAAGAAAAGGGCGGCGTCGGGCGAGGCCGCATGAGTTTGATTTTCCAGCCCTTATCGGGATCCGCTCGTCCGCTGGCGTAAGCGTCGATCAGGCGGAAGCTGAGCCACATACCCAATACCGCCAGCACGATCGCGCCCGCCGCCTGGCCGATCACGACGCCCGGCGCGCCGCCCCATTCGGCGCCGAGCCAGACAAAAGGCGCGATCCCCAACGTATTGCGCCCCCAGTTGAGCATGGTCGAAAACAGCGGCCGGTTGAGATTGTTGAACGCGGCGTTCGAGACGAACAGGACGCCGTTGAAGAAAAACAGCGGCGCCACCGCCAGCGCGAACCAGAAGATCAATTGTCTTCCCTCCGCCATCAATCCGAACTGATCGGCGACAAACCCGTGAGTCGCAAACAGAACGCCCCACATGAGAAGCGTGTAGACGCCAGTGAACGCCATCGCCTTGCGCAGCGTTTCGCGCACGCGGGGGTAATCGCGCGCCCCGAAATTCTGGCCGATGATCGGCCCGACCGCGCCTGAAAGCGCGAAGATCACGCAGAAGGCGAGCGGCGTAAGCCTCCCGATCACCGCGTAACCCGCGACCGCAGCATCTCCGAAAGGCGCGATGGCGCGGGTGACGATCGCCGTACCGACCGGCGTCGCGATATTGGTGAGGATGGCCGGCCCGGCAATGCCGAATATTGGCGCAATGTCGCGGCGAAAGTGATTGATGTCGAAAGGCGCAAAGCCGCCATAATGGCGCAGGATCGGCAACAGCGACGTCGCCAGCATGGCGATCCGCGCCCCGACAGAGGCGAGCGCCGCGCCGTCGAGGCCAAGGGAAAGGCCGAAAATCAAAATCGGATCGAGCACCGCGTTGACCCCGCCCATGGCGAGAGTTGCATTCATCGCCCGGCGCGCGTCGCCATGGGCGCGCAGCAGTCCGGAACAGACCATAGCAAGGGCTGCAATCGGCGCAGTCGGCAGGACGATGCGCAAATAACGCACCCCGAGATCGCGTGTCTCGCCCGCAGCCCCGAGAAACTCCATCACATCCGGCGCATAGATCCAGAAGAAGCCGCCCGACAAAAACCCGATCGCTATTGCAATCGTCGCAACGCTGGTTGCGATGCGCCTTGCCTCGTCTTCCTCGCCGCGGCCGATACGCTGGGCGGCGAGCGCGCTCATGGCGATCATCAGTCCAATGGTGATCGACATGTTGAAGAAAATGACGGTGCCGGCGAAACCCACCGCCGCCGCCAGCTCTTTCTTGCCGAGCAGCGAGATAAAATAGAGGTCGACGAAATCAACAAGAAAGATCGAAACGAGACCGAGGCTCGCCGAAAGCGACATCACGACGATATGGCGCATCAGATCGCCGGTCAGAAATTTCGCCTTGGGCTGCGCCACGCGGGATATACCTTGCTTCAATCGCGCAGGACCATGCCGCACCGGCGCGGTTGTGGCCATCCCGTTTTATCGACAGGGCGTTCAGGAAAACTCACAATCAGGAGATGCCGGCCCAAGCGCGGGTCAGGGGCCGCGCATTGAACCGTTCAGGGCTCGAGCGCCGTCGCCTTTTTCCAGGCTTCACGTTCGGTGGCGCGCTTGAAATACGCGTTTGTCTTCTCGCCCATCAGGCCGCCATTACGGGTCACCTTCACGAGGAAAAGCATGTAGACGACGGCGATATCAGCAAGCGAGAACTCGCCGAGAAGATACCCGTCGTCGCCGAGGCTCTGTTCAAGGAAGTTGAGGCAGTTCTTCGTCTCGTTTTCCGACCAGACCTTCATCGCCGGAATACGCTGGTCTTCCGGCAGGAGCGCCGTCTGGCCGATCAGCATGCCCACATAACCGCCCATGCCGGCTTCGCCGAAATGCAGCCATTGCAGATAGTCGCCGTAATCCTCGTCTGATGGCTGACGCGTCAGTCGCCCGTCTGCGTATTTGTTGGCGAGATACTCCATGATCGCCGTCGACTCGATCATCCGCTTGCCGCCATCGAAAAAGACCGGCGTTTTGCCCAGAGGGTTGAGCGCCAGATATTCGGGTTCCTTCAGCTTTGCGCGGTCGAAGGGCCGCGTCTCGACCTCAGCGTCGAGGCCGAGTTCGTTGAGAGCCCACACCACCCGCAAGGACCGGGTCAGGGGAAAGTGGATAAGTTTGAGGGACATGAGGCGCTCCATTTGCCGTTCGCGCCTCATCTAGCATGGCCGTCGATCCGCGCCGACAGAAAATCGCAGCGCGTCCGCGAAGCCTTAAGTATTCATCGACTCGAAGAAGTCGCGGTTCGACTTCGTCTGCTTGAGTTTGTCGAGCAGGAATTCGATGGCGTCGGAAACCCCCATCGGCGCGAGAATGCGCCTCAGGACGAAAATCTTCTGCATGTCCCCTTTCGGGGTGATGAGGTCTTCTTTCCGCGTGCCGGACTTGGCGATGTCGATCGCCGGATAGGTGCGCTTGTCGGCGACTTTCCGGTCGAGAATGATCTCCGCGTTGCCGGTGCCCTTGAATTCTTCGAAGATCACCTCGTCCATTTTCGAGCCGGTCTCGATAAGCGCCGTCGCGATAATGGTCAGCGAGCCGCCTTCCTCAATATTCCGCGCCGCGCCGAAGAACCTTTTCGGCCGTTGCAGCGCGTTGGCGTCGACGCCGCCGGTCAGGACCTTGCCCGAGGACGGCACCACCGTGTTGTAGGCGCGCCCCAGGCGGGTGATCGAATCGAGAAGGATCACGACATCGCGGCCATGCTCGACAAGGCGCTTGGCCTTTTCGATCACCATTTCCGCAACCGCCACGTGCCGCGTCGCCGGTTCGTCGAAGGTCGAGGAAATGACTTCGCCCTTCACCGAGCGCTGCATGTCGGTCACTTCTTCCGGCCGTTCGTCGATCAGGAGAACGATCAGATAGGCCTCCGGGTGATTGACGGCGACCGAATGCGCGATGTTCTGGAGGATGACGGTTTTACCCGTACGCGGCGGCGCGGTGATGAGCGCGCGCTGGCCTTTGCCCAGGGGCGCGACAAGGTCGATGACCCGCGCCGTCATGTCCTTGGTTTTTTCGTCTTCGATTTCCATCTTGATCCGCTCATCGGGATAGAGCGGCGTCAGATTGTCGAAATGCACCTTGTGGCGCGCCTTATCCGGATCTTCGAAGTTGATGGTCGAAACCTTCAACAGCGCGAAATAGCGCTCACCGTCCTTCGGGCTGCGGATTTCGCCGATCACCGTATCGCCCGTCCTGAGCGCGAAGCGGCGGATCTGCGAGGGCGAAACATAGATGTCGTCCGGGCCGGCAAGATAATTCGCTTCCGGCGAGCGCAGGAAACCGAACCCGTCCGGCAGCACCTCAAGGACGCCGCCGCCGGAAATTTCCACCTCATGATCCGCGAGCTCTTTCAGGATCGCGAACATCATGTCCTGCTTGCGCATGGTGGAGGCGTTCTCGACCTCGAGGCTTTCAGCAAACTCGAGCAGCTCGGCAGGGGTTTTCTCTTTGAGCTCGTCGAGCGTCATGGACTTCGGAAGCATGGGATCCTCAATGGATGGCGGGACCCGCGGAAGGGCGGGTTTCGGCTGGTAACGGTGAAAATGCTGTTCCGCTGCGGGCGGGTTTCGCCGCGCGGAGAGAAAGGAAGGTTGCCTTAGATATAGGGCGAAAACGTCCGGCGTCAATCCGTCCGTCAGACCGGCTTCAGGATCACCATGAATACGATGACAATCAGCATGAGGAACGGAACCTCGTTCATGATCCGCCAGAACTTCTCGCTGCGCGGCCGCTCTCCGGCTTCAAACTGTTTCCGGGCGGCGGCGTAGAAGCCGTGGACGCCGGAGAGGGCCAGCACCAGCGCGAATTTGACGCCGAACCAGCCGGTTGAAACGGTTCCCGGGTTGGCGATCAGCATCAAAATCCCAAGGACCCATACAGCGCCCATCGAAGGGTTGATAATCCCTCGCAGCAGCCGGCGCTCCATGGTCACGAAATAGCGCTCGGCTTCCCCGCCGCGCTCCGATTGCAAGTGATAGATGAAAAGCCGCGGCAGATACATCATCCCGGCCATCCAGGCGATCACTGCGATTACATGCAGCGCCTTGATCCAGAGATAAATCGACTGAAGAAACTCGCTCATCATTCTCCGTTCCGGACAAAACTCACCAGCGCCGCGACATGCTCAGGCGGCGTTTGCGGAGTGAAGCCATGTCCAAGATTGAAGATATACGGAACGTCGTGAAAGAGCTTCAGATATGTTTCCGCAGATTTCATCATCTTTTCCCCGCCTGCAACGACAGCCAGCGGATCGAGCCCGCCCTGCACGACGGTATGACTGCTCAGATTTCCACGCGCCCAACCTGGGTCCATCCCGTAATCGATCCCAAGCCCGTCGCATCCGCGAAGCTGCGCATAATCGACAGCCTTCTCCCCGACGCCTTTTGGAAAGAGGATCACGGGCGCGCCCAGACGCGCTTTTCTGACAGCGCCTGCAATTTTCTCCAACGGCCTGATTGAAACCGCATCGAGCACCGGCCACGGAAGTCCGCCCGCCCAAGTGTCGAAAAGCTGAACCGCATCGGCGCCAGCATCAATCTGCGCGATCAGATAGTCGATCGTTTTCCCGGTCAGAATATCAATGAGCGCCAAGATGAATTTTTCATCCCGGTAGTACCATTCGCGCAGCGCCGCCGGATCACGTACGGACCTGCCCGCCAGCATGTAGGTCGCCACCGTCCAGGGCGCGCCAGCGAAGCCGATCAACGCCTTATCTTGGGCGAGTTCGCCTCTCACCCGCCGCACAGTCTCGAATATGGACTGAAGCCGCTCCGTAACATCCTGCTTTTCAAAACCCGCAAGATCACCCGGTCTAACCACGGGATTGAGGCGCGGACCCTCGCCTTCCTCAAATGAAAGCTCTTGTCCCAGCGCATGGGGGATCAGCAGAATATCCGCAAACAGGATCGCCGCATCGAGGTCGTAGCGGCGGATCGGTTGAAGCGTCACTTCGGCGGCGAGCTCAGGATTGAAACAGAGTTCGAGGAACGAACCCGCCTTGGCTCGAACCTCGCGATATTCGGGAAGGTAGCGCCCCGCCTGACGCATGAACCAGATTGGCGGTATGGCCTGAACTTCACCGTTCAGCGTCTGAAGGAATTTGCTTTCACGTGTCATCAGGCGCGGTCTTACCCCTTAACCCTTTATAAAGGAATCTTAAAAAAGGATTAATATAAAGATACCATAGGGAAACAGTGGAAAAGCAGGAAGGCGTCAACGGCGCCCAGCATTATCCATAGGGTTTTCCAATGGGAAGAAAATTTCAACCGCATGATGAAAACCGGCCTAAGCGGTTTGAAATGAATGATCCGGTTTTGTCGGCGGATGAGGAGAGTTTCGTTATTCCCAGCGATGGCGCTACTTTAAGCGTAAAGATTCACGCAGTCGGGTTTTCATGTTCCCCCGGGTGCCGGGATGGTATGACTCGCGGGGTTTTAACCGGGGTGAAATCGCGCCTCGCGAAAAGATACGGTTTTCCGCTATAGTTCCCCATAATGTCCGATCTTGAATCCACAGAACAGCACGTTGATAGTGTTACGCGGCGAAGAGAGCCGATTGCGACATATTTCCATGTCCATCTGGTTTCGGATTCGACCGGCGAAACGCTGAATGCGATGCTCAAGGCGACGGCCTCGCAATTTGCGGCGGCCAACCCCCTGGAACACATCTATGCGCTTGTGCGTTCGCGCAGCCAGATGGAAAAAACCCTGGCGGAGATCGAGGCGTCCCCCGGCATCGTGCTTTATACGGTGATCAATCCGGAATTGCGCCGGCTTCTGGAAATCCGCTGCAGCGAACTGCAGACGCCGGCGGTCTCAGTCCTCGACCCGCTGATGAACGCCTTTACCGACTATCTCGGACTGGAGCAGTCCCACCGGCCGGGCGCGCAGCACAAGCTCGATGAGGACTATTTCAAGCGCATCGCCGCCCTTGATTACACGCTTTCCCATGATGACGGGCAGATGATCTGGGATCTCGAACCGGCGGATGTAGTGCTGATCGGCGTCAGCCGCACATCGAAGACGCCGACCTGTATGTATCTCGCCAATCGCGGCGTTAAGGCGGCGAATGTCCCGCTGGTCCCGACTTCCGACCCGCCGCCGGAACTCTTCAAGCTCCGAAAACCGATTGTCGTATGTCTGGTGGCGAGCCCGGAACGATTGGCGCAAATCCGGAAAAGTCGTCTCGGCGGGCTCAATGCGTCGAACGCCGCTGAGGAGTATTCCGATCTCGATCTTATTCGGGCGGAGGTTCTTCGCGCCAAACGGCTTTGCGCGAAAAATCGCTGGCCGGTGATCGATGTGACGCGAAAATCCGTTGAGGAAACCGCCGCCGCCATTTTGACGAAACTATCGGCCCGGCAGAACCAGTGACCGATAAACCCCGCATCGTTCTGGCTTCAGGCAGCGCCATTCGCGCCGATATTCTGCGCGGCGCAGGCCTTACGTTTGAAATCGTCCGTCCCAATGTCGATGAAGACGAAATAAAGGCGAAGTCGCGGGCGGCGGGTCTAGACCTTGAAGCAATGGCGGTGCGGCTCGCGGAAGCGAAAGCGCTGGCGGTTACGGCGCCCGGCGCGCTGGTGATCGGGTCGGACCAGATCCTGGAATTCCGGGGCGAGGCCTATGACAAGCCGTCCGGCATGGTGGAAGCAAGAGCGCGGCTTCTCGACATGCAGGGCGCGCGGCATACGCTGATCAACGCCGCTGTCGCGGCGAAAGACGGTGAAATCGTCTGGCGAAACCTGGACCGCCCAAGCCTTCATTTGCGTGCGATCACGCCCGCCGAAATCGACGCCTATCTCGACGAGGCGGGCCCCGAGATTTTGAAAAGCGTCGGCGCCTACCAAGTCGAAAGCCTCGGCAGCCGGCTCTTCGACCGGATTGACGGCGATCATTTCGCGGTGCTTGGCCTCAGTCTTTATCCGCTCCTCAAATTCCTGCGCGAGCAAAGGGCGATCGAGTACTGACATGAACGAGCGTCCGATTCTCGCCGGTGTTGTCGGCTGGCCGATAGAGCATTCCCTCTCGCCGCTTATTCACACGATCTGGGCGGCGCGCGCGAAGATCGACGGCTATTATATACCGATCGCCGTTCCGCCTGATTACGACGATTTCGCCCGTGCGATGGATTCGCTTCGGACGGTCGGTTTCGCCGGGGTCAATGTGACGCTGCCCCACAAAGAAAACGCATTGCGCTATGCGGTTACGAAGAACGACGCCGCAAAAAAAGCCGGCGCCGCGAACATGCTCACCTTCACGAAAGACGGGGCCGTTGCGGAAAATTCCGACATATCCGGTTTTGAAAACGCTCTGAAAACCGCACTCGATTTCGATGATCGGAATAAAAAAACCGCGCTTGTTCTCGGCGCTGGCGGGGCGTCCCGGGGCATTGCGCTGGCTCTCCGCAATCTCGGCTTTTCGGACATTACGATTACCAACCGGACGCGCGAAAAGGCTGAGAACATCGCCGAGCTGTTTGCGCTGTCTGTCTCGGACTGGGGCAGGCGGAACGAGGCGGCCGCGGCGGCTTCCGTCGTCGTCAACACGACGAGCCTCGGCATGACAGGCCAGCCGCCGCTCGAGCTCGACATTGCGGAATTGCGGTCCGGCGCGATTGTCGCCGATATTGTCTACACGCCGCTCGAGACGGGTTTGCTGAAACAGGCGGCGGCGCGAGGGCTCAAAACTGTCGACGGCCTCGCCATGTTGATGCATCAGGCGGCGCCCGGGTTCAACGCATGGTTCAGCGGCGGCGCGCAGGTCGATGAGGCACTACGGGCCGAGCTTGTTACGGAACTCAAACGAAGAGGACAGAGATGATCCGGATCGGGCTTACCGGCTCCATCGGCATGGGCAAGTCGACGGTGCTCGCCATGTTCGCCGATCTCGACGCGGCGGTGTGGGACGCCGACGCCGCCGTCCACCGGCTCTATGCGAAGGACGGCGCTGCCGTCGAACCGGTCGGTGCGGTCTTTCCGGAAACCATTGTAGACGGCGCCGTCGATCGCGCCCGCCTGGCGCGGGAAGTTCTTGGCGATCATGAAAAGCTGAAAGCGCTCGAGGCGATTGTCCATCCGCTGGTTGGCGCGGACCGGGAAGTCTTCATGCTGGCGGCGGAGCACGACCAGGCGCCGGCGGTCGTTCTCGATATCCCGCTGCTATTCGAGAACGGTTTTGAGGCTCTCTTCGATGCGGTGGTCGTGGTCAGCGCGCCGGCGGCGGTGCAGCGCGAGCGGGTGCTGGCGCGGCCGGGCATGACGAAGGAAAAACTTGCGGCCATTCTTGCGGAACAAACGCCAGATGAAGAAAAGCGCGCCCGCGCCGATTATGTGATTTCAACGGACAAACCGCTTGAGGAAACCTTCGATGACGTTCGTGCGGTTTACGAACGCATCATTGCGTTGTCCGGGGCGCGAGAGCATTGAGAAACGCCGCGTAACGCGATTTTGCGTCTTCGAAATACGCCTCATTGTACCAGCTTTGATACTCTTTTTCGAGAAACGGGTCGTCGAACACATGTTCCGCACCCGGATAAACAGCGATTTCGACGCCGCCGTCCCGGGCCCGTCGGTTTTCGAAATACCTGATGCAAAGATCCGCATTGACGATGGTGTCGCCGCCGGCGATCAGTGCCAGCACCCGCGGCGTTTGCTTCCACGGCTTGAAGCGGGAAAGCGCGCCCGGCCCGCAATAGGGATAGAAGAATATGACGCCCGCTGGCGCAGGCGCCGCGGCGCCATTCGTAAGGCCGGGCGGCGCGCGCCGTGCGGGATCGAAGGTCAGATAATCCATGATTGACCAGCCCCCATGGGACCAGCCCGCGAGCACGATCGTGCTTTTATCAAGCCGGGGGTCGGCCTTCGCTATCATCACCGCAGCGTAAATATCGCCGGCGCGTTCCTGACCGAGCAGCGCCTCGCCGTCGCACACCGGGTCGCGGTCGAGCCCGCGCGGCTTCAGGCTGTCGACAATCACCGCCGCATATCCCGCCTCATTGGCGATATCGACCCATTGCCCCATGAACGGCGCGCGAATGCCGGCGCAGCCATGAAACTGCATGACGACAGGATAAGGCGGCGCGCCATGTTCAGGGAGCCGCACGTCAATCGACGGCGCAAGGAGCTCAATCCGTTCATCGAGCGTCGTTTGTTCAATCTTCCGTGCAAGAAAACTGAGGTAGATCGGCTCTCTCTTCCAGTAGAGAAAGCCGCCCGCAATCAGGCACAGCAAAAGAATGACGCCCCAGACCCGCATGGGCGAAGCCTAGAGAATATTGTGCGTTTCCGCGAGTCGTTTGAGCGATTCAGACGGTCTCGCGCCGAAATGGCTGATCACTTCCGACGCCGCGAGCGAGCCGAGCCGCCCGGCGCGCGCAAGGTCGAAACCGCGTGCGAGGCCGAACAACAGCCCCGCAGCGTAAGCATCGCCGGCGCCGGTCGTGTCTTCCAGCGCGACCGGCTTGATCGCCGCGACCTCGACCGGCTCGCCGTCGCGGGGGATCAGCACCGATCCATTTTCCGAATGGGTGATTGCGACAAGCGGGCAGAGGGCGCGCGCCTTG
>ENA-ORCV01000613-ORCV01000613.1-marine-metagenome-genome-assembly--contig:-NODE-613-length-19640-cov-3.161376_pt1 | contig 19640 bp, 10 predicted proteins | sample MGYA00237779_ERZ508509 | MGnify/ENA primary metagenome ERZ508509 (study PRJEB26180, sample SAMN06268772) | marine metagenome | isolation source: Bioluminescent Bay, La Paraguera, Puerto Rico | place... | reverse complement strand
TACCACCCGACCCAGCCGATACCCCAGGTCACCCCGCCACTCAGCCGTGTCAGCATGACGTTTGACGACATCGTCACTGCGGAGGACACGAACGCGGCCCATGCAGAGGCATGCCTCAACATGTGGGATGCTGCCGGCGGATATATCAATGAAGGCATATTCACGCCCTTTATGTTCCGCGCTGAAGGCGCTCCCGTTCAGTCAACCATCCAGCTTCCGGGCGGAATCGGCGGCGTAAATTGGGGTGGGCCCACGGCCAATCCCACGAATGGCATGGTTTATGTCAACGCGATCGACACCTCGCTGGTCGGTTGGGTAGAGCGCGTGCAGGGCGACCAGCCTTACAGTTTCGACGCAACGTCTGCCCCCGCCTATGATCGGGCAAGCGTGGACGGGAAGGGGCCGTTCTTCAGCTTCCAGGCTCCGCTGAGTGGCGAGTATGATGAGAATGGCCGCGCCGTCGGCGTGGCTGCGCCATGCTACAGGCCACCATGGGCACGTTTGACCGCGATCAACGCCAATACCGGCGAAATCGTGTGGGCAGTGCCCCTAGGAATTTATGAGGACCAGCCCGAAGGCAAGCAATTGCTGGGCAATGCCGGTAGCGCGGGGCCCAGCGTTACCGCTGGCGGACTGGTTTTCGTGGGTGCGACAAACGACAAACGTTTCCGCGCCTTTGACGCAGACACCGGAGAGCAGCTATGGGAGACCACGCTCAATGGAAACGCCAACGCCAACCCCATGACTTATCGGGGAAGCGACGGCAAACAATATGTCGCCATCAACGCCAGCGGCGTTATTATGGTGTATTCGCTCTGACTCTGAATTTTGCATACAGGAGAGGTTATGCGGGGGATTAAAAGTTTTTCGACAGCTGTTGCTGCTGCAGCGCTGATGGCCATGGGTAGTGTTTCTGTCCAGGCCGAACATCATGAAGGCATGGAACGGATTGACGGCAAGCCAAACCTGAACGGCGTATGGCAGGTCCTGAACACTGCGAACTGGAGCCTTGAGCCTCACAATGCGGAGGCCAATCCGCTTCCAGCAGCAGACCGCCTTCTGGGAGCGATTGGCGCGATTCCGGCCGGACTCGGCGTGATCGAAGGCGGAGAGATCCCGTATCGGGAGGAAGCTCTCGAGCGCCTTCAGATGCATCAGGAGAACGTGATCTATCACGATCCGGAAGCTGCCTGCTATTTGCCCGGCATTCCGCGTGCGACCTACATGCCCTACCCCTTCCAGATCATTCAGGGGAACAATGACGACATCCTGATGGCCTATGAATATGCATCGGCCAATCGCGTCATCCACATGCAGGAAGTTGGCATTCCGCCGATCGACACCTGGATGGGTACCTCTTACGGTGAGTGGGACGGTGACACTCTCGTCGTTACAACGCTTGCGCTGGGCCCCGGCCTGGTAAAGCTGCCCAAGGGCGAAATGATTGAAGGTGTGACATGGCTCGATCGGGCAGGCAATTACCTGACCAACCACGCGACCGTTACGGAACGCTTCACCCTGGCTGAGGGTGGCAACCACATCGACTACGAGGCGACGATTGAAGATCCGACGATCTATACGCGCCCGTGGACCATCAGCATGCCGCTGTATCGCCGCATGGAAGACAACGCACAAATCCTCGAATTCAAGTGCGTTCCGTTTTCTGAACAGCTGCTTTATGGCGACTTAATCGAGGACCAAGACGGAGAGTGATAAGACACTCACGTTGACGTCCCGCAAGACATCACGATTCGTGAATTTAAGGAGTTACCAGCCATGCAAATGAAGAAGCTCAGCGCTGCCGCGATCGGCGCCGTGCTGGCGGTAACGGGTGTCGGCGCAGCTGCGCACCACTCGTTCGCCACCGAGTTCGACCGCAACAAGCCTATCCGTCTGGAAGGCAAGGTTGTGATGTTTGAGTGGGTGAACCCCCACTCCTGGATCCACATCGACGTGGAACGCAATGGCGCGACCGAGCGCTGGCGCGTTGAAGGCGGTGCCCCCTCGGCTCTGCTGCGTCGTGGCTGGAACAGAAATTCTCTGCCCGCCGGTACCGACATCATCGTGGACGCCTTCCAGGCTCGCGACGGTGACACCCGCGCTTCGGCTGCCGAAATCCGCTTCCCCAACGGTCGCGAGCTCTCGCTCGGCAACCCGACCACGGAAGCTGTTGCTGCTGCCGCTCGCCGCGCCGGCAACTAAGAAATTTCCGGCCATCTGGCTGGAACATGAAGCGGGGGTCCCTTACGGGCCCCCGTTTCTTTTGGCTTTTGGGCATACCCACTTGCCAAAACAGGTAGCGGAGGCGACAACATCATAACGATCGTTAGAATCGGGAGAGATCGCATTCCTATCAAGACACTTACATCTGCCCTCGCTTTGTTTTTTGCAGCTTCGGCTACGCCCGTCCTCGCGCAAGAAGCAGCACCTTCCTGCCTTCCCCAGGGCATGTTCGGACAGATGCAATATGAATCGGTCGAGGTATTACCCGATGGACGCGTAACATTCCGCCTTTGCGCCCCGGCAGCGCGCGAGGTGCGCGTAACCAGTAACGATGTGGACTATGCGATTCCCATGGGCATCGGCGGTGGCGAACGTGGCCTTCCCATGACCAAGGACGCAACGGGCCTGTGGTCGGCCACAACCACTGTTCCCGTCGCAGCTGACAATTACCGCGTCAATTGCGAGGTAGATGGCGCACGCGTGCCCGACCCCCTCGCAGTAACCTTCAGTCGCGAACGCACCGGGATCAACTCCACTTTTGAAATTTTCGGCCCGGATGGCGCATTCCAGTCCTATGACCCGAAGGTTGCCCACGGCGTTGTTTCCAGGATCGACTATTGGTCAACTGCACTCGGAGCAAGGCGGGAGGCGTTCGTTTACACACCGCCAGGCTATATGAATGGGACTGGTAACTACCCCGTGCTCTACCTCGTGCATGGAGCCGGAGACTCAGCCGATAGTTGGACCAGCGTTGGCCATGCCAATTACATCCTGGACAATCTTCTTGCGCAGGGCGCGGCGGAAGAGATGATCATCGTCATGCCATTCGGTCATACGCCGGTACGCCAGGACGAGAACATGCTGGCCAATACGGATTTTGGCGACGACCTCCACGGCGATCTCATTCCCTATATCGATGGCAAATTCCGCACGATTGCCGATGCAGATCATCGTGCGATGGCGGGCTTATCCATGGGTGGTGCACATACATTGCGCTTTGGCCTGACTCGCCCAGACGTGTTTAGCCACATCGGCATATTCTCAATGGGTCTCGGCCTTGCGGGTCCTTCGGATGTGGCAGACTACGTCACGCAGAACCGGGATTCCCTTGCGCGCGCAGCGGAAGAAGCGGAGCTGGTCTATTACGCTATGGGCACCGATGATTTCCTCTACGGGTCAGTAGCCCCGACCCGCGCAATGCTGGATGAAAACGGCATCGCACATATCTACAAAGAGAGCGATGGCGGCCATACCTGGATCAACTGGCGCCGTTACCTGCACGATTTCCTGCCGCGCTTGTTCAAGGATTAGATGGCAGATTGGTCCTGCCGGAAGCGAGCTAACCTACTGCACCAGCACAAGGCGGTCCGCGGTGGCATCATAACGCAGGTCTACGCCCGCATCCCGCAGGCTCGCCAGTTCCACGAACTCGCCTTCAAGCCGCTCCGCAGCGCGGACAGGCGCTGGCAAGATCGCGAGCATTTCATCGCGCGCAACATATATGGAAGAGTTGGTATCAATCCGGATTTCCACTGGTCCCAGCACATTGTTCCCATGCTGCACCTGCATCTGCAGATGAATAGTATCGTCATCCTCCGGTCCAGCAGCAAGGTCGAAGTCGAGATCCATCATGCCGCCAGGACCAATAGTGGCGTTTGCTGGCGGTACAGCTGCAATCGCTGCCCGTTCGTCTTCGATGGGTCCCAGCATACCGCGGAAGATTGCCTCGAACTCTTCATCGCTTAGTCTTCCTTCGGCAGACAGCTTCGCTGCGATTTCCGCCACAACCGGATCATAGCCCCCGTCATCCTCTCGAACGGTAATTGTTCCCGAGAACGCAATCGAATCAACCTCTCCCAAATCGATCCGGACCGGATATTCCTGCGCGCCAGACAGTGACAGTGAGAAGGGACGATATCTTTCCGGCATCATGGCATAGGCCATCGCCACCGCTACGACGAGCAGCGGAAGGGCGAGCGCCAGGGTCCTGAGATAACCCCGGTCTTCAGCATCACGTTGAACCATCCAGAAGGCGATGGAACTTCCCCTTTTCTGTACGAAGCGCAGTCTATCAGGCACTTGCTTGTCGGCAAAGGCCAGTCGCGACGCCCAGTCCGAAATCGGCACGGGTCGGGAAGCAAATGCAAATCTCCACACGCCTTGGGGCCGACACAAGACGATTATGGTTGAATTGCCATTAACCAGCTTCGTCGACGCTTCCTATTTGTCTTGTTGGCAAATCAGGGCGCATGTTCGATGCAAACACATTTGCAACTGGATGGAAGGGCTTTGCCCTGCCCTGCATGATTGCGGGAATGGGAATCGCTACTGCGGTCCCAGCGCAGGCAACGGCATTTACCACGCCGCTGCCGATTGCAGCCGTGGGCATGCTCGACAGCAATTGCGTCAATGCCAATGGCCTGGTCCCTGCCGCGTCGGGCCAAGCTTTGCAGGTCCGTTCCGAACCAATCTATTCTCCAGGCCTGTCCAAAGCCTCGGCCATTTTGGGCGGAGAAATGAGCGCCCTGGAACGCATTCGCATGGAACAGCAAGGCCTGTCGGCACCGCCGCCCGCGATTGCGGCAGCTTCCGCATCGCTATTGCAGAATGCGACCTGCGGGATCTCAGGCTTCATTCCGCGCATCAGCACAAAGCCGGCCGTAAGCCAACGCGCGAACAGCAATGATTTCCTCGCCACTTCGCGTGTCCGCATTCGTCACACCAATTTCACCGACCGCTGGGAGCGCGTGTCCGCCGCCCGCCTCGCGCCAACGCAGGTGCAGGGAATGATCGGCACGGGTTCCCTGTCCGACCTCGCCACTTTGCAAAAAGTCAATCGCTGGGTGAACCGGAACATCGCACCTGTAAGCGATCGGCGGTTCTACGGTACAGGCGATTATTGGGCCCTCGCCTCAGAGACACTGAGTGTTGGCGTCGGTGATTGCGAGGATTTCGCGATCCTCAAATATCAAATGCTCTTGGCCATGGGATACCCCGCCGAAGACATGTATCTGACGCTGGCGCGCGATCTCGCGCGCAACGCCGACCATGCCATGCTTGTCGTCAAGCAAAATGGCCGGTTCTACCTGCTCGACAATTCGACTGAGCGCGTACTACCTGCGGATCAGGCCTATGATTATCGCCCGACAATGAGCTTCAACAGCGAATCCGGCTGGCTCCACGGCTACACCCGCAGCGAGCCGCGCGCGGAGCAGTTCGCCTATCGTTCGGTCAGTGCGACATTCATGCCGCGCGTGATGGGCTTGAGCAGGTAGGACAAGATACTCTTCGATCCGGTGATGATCTCCACCTCGGTGATCATGCCAGGAACGATCGGATAGCGTTGCCCACCTTTTTCGATATAGGCCGTGTCGGTTTCGATCAGCACGCGGTAATAGGCTTCGCGTTCGACCTCGTCATAGATACTGTCGGCCGAAACTTCGGTGACTACTCCAGTGAGCCCGCCATAAGTCGCAAAGTCATAGGCGGTGACCTTTACATTCGACGGATCACCCACGGCGACAAAACCTATGTCACGCGGACTGACGCGCGCTTCCACCAATAGCCGATCACCTACTGGGATGACCTGCATGATCATCTCGCCCGCATTGACGAAACCACCCACAGTGGTGATCTGGACGTCATTGACGATACCATCGCTGGGCGCGCGCAATTCATTTCGATCGCGCCTTGCCTCGGCGCCTCGAATCCTCTCTTCATTCACGGCGATGCGCGTGGTGACTTCGCTGCGCTCATCCAACGCCTGTTGCTGAAAATCGAGCCGCGCAGCCTGCAAATCAGCCTGCGCTTCCCGGATCGCTGCCGCGGCACGTGCACTGGCCTGCTGAGCTGCGGACAATCGGCCACGGAGATCGACCACGTCGCGCTGGGCATCGAGGAATTCGGTACGTGGGACGATGCCCTGCTCGGCCAGAGGCTCGAGCATGGTCACCTGTTCGTTCGCCAACCTCAGGCTGTCCTGCAGCGAAGCAACGTTGGCATCGGCTTCGCGCTGGTCGCGCCGACGTTGCTCGATCGCGGCAGAAAGGGCCGTTTCCCTGCTACGCAAAGTAGCAAGGCGAACTTGCTGGAGGCGCTGCTCCTCGGCACAAAGCGAGCCGGGTTCACATCCGCTTGTATCAGAGGAGCCCTCAGCCTCTCCGGCGAGACGTGCGGCGCGTGCCGAGAGCCGCTCATTTTCCGCCTGCAATTGTCCCAGTTCTGAATCCGCCAGCGTATCGTCAAGCCTGACCAGGACTTGCCCCTGTGTCACCGACTGGCCGCTGCGCACCAGGATTTCCTTGATGACGGCAGGCTCGGCTGGCTGCACCAGCTGTGCCTGGCTGGAAGGGATAACACGACCTTGGCCGCGGGTGATCTCGTCGACTTGAGCTATGCTGCCCCAGATCAGCAAGACGAGCACTCCGATCGCAGAGGTTGCGATCAGTTTCTGGCTCGGATCCCAACGGGAAATCCGTTCTTTCAGGCTCACGACGTTTCGTCTCCCGCAAGTTGCTGGGCGGCCACCGTCGCTTCATAGCCTGCGCTGGCCCGAACGGGATCCGGGATCGAGAGACGCCATCCCTTGCTGGGATCCATGCGTCCACCCACATCGTTCTCGGCGCGGCGATCCTTGATATCCGGCTGGAGCCACGGCTCTACCGCTTCAGCCTCAACCAGGACGATATCTTCGCCCTGGCTGTCAAATCGGGCAAAATCGAATTGAGGCACGCGTTCCACGCCATTCCAGCGAGCCGTAAAACTGTTGGATCGTCCGCCCTTGCCGGGGAAACGATAAAAGAGGTGCCGACCGGCCCGATGCACTTTTGCAAGCGTGAAGGCCCAACGAGGCAGGACGTAATCGGCGTGATAATGGGTGGCCGTACCGACAGAGGCTTCAACGTGCCCGGCCAAAGCGGCAGCCGCCACTTCGCGGGCTTGGCGCCACAAAGATGCAACGGGCGTCCGTTTCAGCGAACCATCGCAGACAAAGCTGAACTGACAGACGGGTTGGTTCCAACCCTGATAGACCACGCCGCAGACGGACGCGGGATATGCGGGGTGCTGCACGCGGTTCAGCACCACCTGTGCGACACTGCGCTGGCCTTCCAGCGGTTCGGTTGCGGCCTCGTAGTAGACTGCCTGTGACAGGCACTGCAGCGCGGTGTCATATCCATTCGCGGATGCAGGAATGGCGTGGAAAGCGCGCATTGCCTCTTGCCGTCCGGCGACTAGCGGGATTGCGGCGTTGCGCTCCTGCGCGGACGCACCACGGCCTATGACAAGCGCGTTTTCTGCCAAGGTCAACTTGGCGAGATCTGCATATTCGCGGGAAGCGGCGGGAGATCCGATGCTTGCCTTGATGGTCTGTTCTTCTTCCGGCCTGGGAAGCACCGGTGCACTGAGGGCACCCAACAACAGCGCGCAGCCCAACAGGCGCGTTACCGTCTTGGTAACGCCCATCCGGCTCAATCCTGCAAACCGTGCTGTCATTATCCCAATTCGCTCTGTTGTCCTCTTTGGGACAGGATCTCTTCCTTGGAGCCATCGGCGACGATGCGCCCCTGGTCCATCACTATGATCCTATTACATAGAGCAAAAAGCGCCGGACGATGAGTCGAAACCACCAATGTCTGGTTTTCGGACAGTGCGGAACGCAAACGTTCCACCATCTGCTTCTCCGTATGGCTGTCCATTGCACCGGTGGGTTCATCGAGGAACAAAAGATCACAAGGGGCCACAAAAGCGCGAGAAAGCGCCAGAAAGGCACGCTGGCCGCCCGACAGGCGCCTGCCCTGCTCACCCACTTCGCGGTCGAAGCCGGATTCGTCACGCGCCAGGAATTTGTCCGCACCGCTGACGGCAAGTGCGTTCAAAATCTCCGAGTCGCTCGCCCCGGGCTTGCCCAGGCCGATATTGTAACGGATCGAACCGGTGAATAGATTCGCGTCCTGTCCGACATAACGGAATGTCGAGCGCAGATCGGTGGGTCGGAACTGGCGGCTGTCAACGCCGTTTACCAGCATGGCGCCGCCGGTCGGCTCGTAAAGCCCACAGAGTACGCGGCCCAGCGTAGACTTGCCCGAGGCCACGCGTCCGATCACGGCAATCCGCTCACCCGGATTGATCTCAAGGTCGAGATCGGCCAGCGCAGGGACCGAAATATCCGGGTAGTTGAATGACAGCTTTTCGAGCTTTATCCGATAGCCGCTCGGGGTGACCGGCAGTGACATGCTGCCCTTTTGGCGCTCGTCATCGACCTCAAACAGGTTCTCGATCGAATCGAGTGCCTCGCGCGCCTGGCGCCCGCGCGTGAGCAGGAATGCGATCTGCCCCGCGGGTGCAAGCGACCGCGATGCCAGCATAACGATTGCGATAATCGCACCCATGGTAATCTGGCCGGCCGCGAACAGGTAATAGCCGCCAACCACCAGCGAGACGCTTGAGATCTGCTGAAAGGACGACGCCATGGAAACAGCGATGGCGTTGATGCGGCGCAGGCGCATTTGCGAATTGCTGCCGATCTCGGCCAGGCTGTGCCAGCGCCCCAACATATTGCGCTCACCCGAAACGCTCTTCAGCGTCTCCATGCCAGCCACAGCTTCTACCAGCATGGTTTGCTGCAGCCCATGGTCTGCCTGCGCATCGCGCGCCGCATCGGTGACCCTGCGCTGCAAGACGAAGCCGGCCACCGCCATCAAACTCATGATCACCACCGGCACCAGCGCAAGCCATCCAGCGATATAGGCGATGACAGCGATAAACAGCACCAGGAAGCAGACATCGACCACGGTTACGATCGTGGTGGAGGCAAAGAAATCGCGAACTATCGAATATTCGTTGACGCGGGCCGCCAGGGCACCAGTACTGCCCTTGCGCTGGTTCATCGGAAAAGCCAGCAGGCGCGCGAAGATCTTCTGCGACAGACGAAGGTCCAGCCTTCGCCCGATCTGGTCGATCACCTGCGTCCGTGCGGATCGAAGTGCGAACTCCAGCCCGAAGGCAAGCAGCACGCCCGTTGCCAATACCCACAATGTCGCTTCCGCTTCATTGGGAATGACGCGGTCGTAAACGTTCATGGAAAATAGCGGCAGGGCCAAAGCAAGGAAATTGACGATCAGCGAAGCCAGGATGACCGGGCGGAAAGCCTTGCGTTCCTTGCGCAGTTCCGACCAGAACCAGTGCGTCCGGCCCTTGGCGTGCCACGGAGCATCCTGTTCGCGCAATTTGTCCGGATTGCCAATGACCGTTACCAACTCACCGGCGAAGATTTCGTCCACTGCGGAGGCCGGTCGCCATTGCGCATCTTCCGCTCCGTCTTCCCAGACCAGCACATCCTGATCCGAAACCTCGAGCAAGGCCACTGCCCCGCCCTCGGCCAAGGCAAGCGCCGGGTAGAATTCCTCGCGCAAGGGCAGCTTGCGCAAGCGGTGATGTTCATAGTTCAGGCCGACCAGGTCCAGCGCGGCATTGACCTGGTGGAACGGCAGCATTCCGTCTGCCCCACGCGGCAGCATGTTGAAAAGGCCGCGCGGCGGGCTGAACCCAAACCGCGCGGCCAATCTACCAATCGCAGAAATTACAGGATCGTGCTGTTCTACAGCCGAAGATTCCTCAAGCTGTTGCACTCAACCATTCCCCGGTTGACCGGCCTTACCGCGAATAGCGGCGCCGATCGAGTTCTGCAGGAACGGAAGGACCGTAATCGAAGCGCTCACGCTCTTCCATGCCAGCGCCGGCACCCGGAGCCACTTCCAGCGAATCGAGGAAGCGGTTGGTTGCCGCCAGAACCTGGTAGCCCGCAAACAGTTCCGAATAGTTGGAGGTCGCAAGGCGTACCTGCGTGTTGAAGCGCGTGTTCTGCGCATCCAGAACGTCAAGCAGCGAACGACGGCCAATGTCGAACTGACGACGATAGGACAGCAGCAGATCGTCGCTTACCGCAGCCTGGCGTTCTAGCGCCTCACCGACATTGCGCTGGGTTTCAAGCGCCGTCCATGCATTGGTTACGTCTTCCTCGGCCTCACGGATGCGGTCATGCAGGCGATAACGCTGCTCGCTTGCGCGACGCACCATTTCCTGCACTTCGGCTTCCTTGATGCCGCCGTTGAAGATGTTCCAGCGCAGGTAAACGCGACCGATGACATCATTGGTTTCACCATCGAAACCATCGATATCCTCACCGATCCGCCCCGTCACATCCACGCCGATGCGCGGATAAAGATTACCACGCGAGGAAGTGACCATCGCATTGGCGGCATCGACATCGGCCTGGGCCTCGCGAACCAGCGGATTATTGACGCGCGCCGCAGCGATCGCCTCTTCCAGGTTGGTGGGCATAAGCGCCGTGTATGCCGTCGGATTGACAACACGATTGATGTCGAGCCCGGTCAGGCGGCGCAAAGCCGTCCGCGCATTGGCCAGATCTTCCTTCGCTTCTTCGCGCTGGACGATCGCGGCCTGCAGGCGTTCTTCCGACTGCTGCAGGTCAGCAACGCTGATAGCGTCCTGGTCCACACCCTCGGAGAGGCTTGCAGACAGCAGCTCGTGGAAACGCGCATTGTCTTCAGCGGCTGCAACAACCTGCTCCTGCAGGAGGACGTTGAGATATTGCCGCGCAACCTGCAGGGCAATGAATTCGGACCGTTCCACCACGCGCAGCGACGCACCATCGACGCGGGCTGCCTGGCGCAACAATTCGCCGCGGCGACGACCGAAATCGATTATCGTCCAGTCCGCACGGGCCTGAGCCTCGAGCGGATAGAGCCAGTCATCGGCAATACCCAGCGTACGACGGGTATTGTTTTCCAGGCGACGTGCACCTGCCGATGCCTCGATATCGATGGTCGGGAAGAACAGGCCCTGTGCCTGGTCGCGTTCAAACTGGATTGCCTCGGTATTCATCTGCGCCTGAATGATCTCAGGGTTGGATGCGATGGCGATCTCGATTGCCTGGCGCATATCGATCGGCTCGGTCACCGGCTGTGCATGCACGGCCGGAGCAGCGGTCGAAAGCAACAAGGCGGCGGTCAGAGTATTGAGATATTTCATGTCCTGTCCTCCCCTCAGTCCGCCGAGATTTCGACGCGGCGATTCTGCGGGCTGCGCGTACCGTCGGGCAACGGAACACGCGGGTTACTTTCACCTTCGGCCGATGTCGTCATGAAGTCATCGCCAACACCGCGTTCTGCAAATGCTGCAGTGACCGCATCGGCGCGTTCCTGTGACAAACCAATATTGTAGTCATCCGAGCCAGCCTGGTCGGTATGGCCGACAATCTGGAAGCCATCCCATTCGCAAATCGCGATGTTCGTCACGATTGTGTCGAGAATGGTGCCGGCTTCCACGGCAATTTCGGCCGAATCGAATTCGAAGAAGACGGTGCCGATAATCTCGTCATCGCAGAAGTCAGGCTTCGACGGTGGCGGCGGCGGTGGCGGTGGCGGTGGCGGCGGTGGTGGCGGTGGCTGCGAGACGAAGTTCATCATCTCATAAGCCAGCTGGCACTTGCGAATACTCGTTTCGTCTCTTGTGGACGATTTTAGGTATCCCAAAGCGATGCCGCACTGAACTTTGGTCTCAAGAGCCCAGAAGTAGCGCGGGTCATCCGCAGCGATGAACGATTCATCCAGCGAGTTGGCCAAGCCTACATCGTAGCGAGCTTCAATCTGCGATTCCAAAGAAACGAGATCCAAACCCATCAGGTAGGCAAAGTCGCCTTCCTGAGCCTGCACCGCAGTCGACCCGAAGGACACGAGAGCGGTGGCTGCCAATAGTTTCATGGCGTGGTAGCGCATTATAGTTACCCCCTTTGATCCTTCTTTATCAGGCTGCAGCTATAACGGCTACACTTGCGTCGTCCAGCATATCTTGCGGTGCAACCACCGCAAAATCTTCAACCTTCATGCCAACATCGGCATTCAGGAAGGATGCAAGCTCTGCTACGGAAGGTTCGGAAGAGGCATTTGCACCACCCTCACCTTCGACATAGCTGTCGATCAAAGCATCGACATCGCTTTCGGCCAGGGCATCTGCCAGGACAGCTTCGACGTCCTCTTCCTGTACGGCGAGCTGGGTTTCTCCGCCCTCGCCGACGAGCAGAGCTTCCATCATCGCTGCGTCCAGTTCGGAACCGGTAGCAAAGGCCGCGTCGGACACTTCGCCAGTGGAACCGTCTGCCATGGTGAAGCTGGCGGTACCGAAGACGGTCACGTCGCCCTCGGCTTCGGTAGTCAGGACACCGTCGGATACCAGATCGATCGAGGTGATTCCGGCATCGGACAGGGTCACAAACTCACCTTCATCCGCCTCGGCATCCAGATCGGCATCAATCCATACTCCAAATTTACCATATGCGGCGTCAGAGGTGTCGAGCACACCGTCATTATTGTCATCGTAACGGACGGCGACTGCCTCCAGATCGGTCATGTCGCCGTTACCAAAGACAAATTCGGAAGCATCGGTGACCATGCCATCGCTATTGGCATCGTAAGCCAAGATGGCACTGCCAGCAGCAATCCAGGCCGTCTTGGCCTTCACGCCATCGCCATTATAATCGTAAGTAATGCCAGCATCGAGGCTGGAGTAGGCGTTGCCGCCACCATCCAGGTCGAGCACGATCGGGGCTGCAGTCTGTGCAACGCTTGCCGTGACAACGCCAACACCATCTTCCGTGTACTGGACATCAACCGATCCAGGCGCATTGGTCACCGTTGCAATTGTGACCCAACCATCCCCGCCGCCATCGATATCGACCTGCAACTCGTTTGTGCCGGTTATATAGCGAACATATCCATCTGCAACCGGGTCACTGCCGTTGGGAACTGTCAGGAAACCGCTCAGGTCGATCAACTCGCCTGCGGCGTAGTCGGTAATCTGATCAACGCCATCACCAACTTCCAGCGCAGAAGATCCGATCACGAATGTGTCAATATCGGCACCGCCGGTAAGCGTGTTCTGTCCGGGCCCGCCATCGAGAATGTCATTACCTGCCAGGCCGTTGAGAATGTCGTCTCCACCGAAGCCGAAAATAATATCATCTCCGGTAGTGCCATCAAGCGTTTCACCCAGTTCAGTTCCTGAAATGGAGTTATCACCCAGAAGCGTGAACTGGATATCCTCATCAGATTGCACCGTGTCACCATCGGCGTCCGTGATCGAAAGCTGGATATTCACGTCCTGATCTTCAGGGAAGATGGACTGAACCTGAGTTACGGCAAAATCCTGCACGCGGACAGCATTGTTGCCGGCGGAATAGTCAAAGAAAAGTACGATTTCATCGACCAATGTTCCTTCCGGCGCACCGTCTTCGATTACAATCGAAACCGGCACAATGCCATCACCATCGGGATCATCGACATCGCGATTGAGTACCACAGTTATCTCGGACGTCACTGCGACACCATCTACATAACCGATCGCTGTGATGGTTACGTCATCAGTGTTCGGCTGGAAGACAGCATTAAAGTCAAGCTGCGATGTGTTCTCCGCCTGGAAGCTGAAGCCTTCATCAGGATTGACAAGGTTGTTGTCGATGCCAAAGCCATTACCCGACGGGTTAATGGTCGACCCGTCATTGATGAAATCGTCGGGATTATCATCGCCCCCGCCGGGATAGCTACCACCGTCGAAGAAGACGCCGGGGGCAACCTCCACGACTTCGTAGTTGCCAGGAGCAATATTGGTGAAATCCAGAGGCGTGGTAACTTCTTGCACTGGACGAACTTGGAACAGCTCTACGTCGACACAACCGTCTTCCATGACGGTCGCAGTGAAATATTCCTCACCCGCATCACCGATACCATTGTTGTTTGCGTCGGCAAAAGCGGTGAGAGATCCGTCTCCGTTATCGACATAGACGAGCCCTGCGATCGGCTCGAGTTCAAGGCTCAAGCCGCCGACATCGGGAGTACCGTCCGGACCATAGTCGAGCTCGACCTGGCTGACACACTCATATGTGCCGACAACGTTTGCGACGCCGGCCAGTCCATTCTGGACCTCGCCAATAACCGGCTCGGCATCGATAATGTTGAGGTTAATATCACCTGCCTGCGCAGTTACAGTTGCAGTATCTCCATCGGCGTCGGTCACACTAATCTCGATACCAATCGATTGAAGTGCAATGGCGACAATATCGTCCTGAGCCGTGCCCGACGGATGCTGCAGCGACAGATATTCTTCGAAAATGACCTGCCCGCCAACCAAATTGCCGTTGATATCGAACTCCGGTTCAAAGGTGAATGCCAATGCTACCTGCCCGTCAAATGGGCTTTCAGGATCGTTAACGACACCAACTAGAGTACCGTCGGCGAGATTTGAGAAAACGATAACTGCACCGCCAGGCGAGCCATCAGATACGCTCAATGGTTCAGCCAAATCCGGAGCCGTAATCATGAATTCGGTTGACACCAGTGCAGCATCACCATCGATACCGGTATCTACTGTGACATCCAAATCTGCTGTCGCCTGAGCGATCGCATAATTAAAGCCACCACCTGCATCCCCAACATCTGGGTCATTACCAACAACTAGACCATCCAGTGTTCCGGTAGGCGCAATAAGTGATTGAATGCCCTGACTTGCGCTACTTTCATCGAGCTCAACATCGGCCGTGCCCTCAATAGATGCATCGATTGCCGGGACGTCATCAACGATGTTGACATCAAAAGTTACCGGCAAGGTGTCGCCATCAGTGTCGGTAAATACCAGTGGCACGCCTGTTAGCGTGACCGTGTCCTCGCTATTCGTTCCGTCAACATGAAACACAGGCTGATCGAGATCGGCCGTGAAGTTGTAGTCGAATGTCCCATCGCCATTATCGGTCGTATTGTTGAGGAATATGGTAATTACCAAATCGCCCGTCTGATCTACAACATACCCCCTCAAAACCGTCCCTAGAACAATGTCTTGTTCGGCAAAGAAGACGATCGGATTCCCGAAATTATCGGTCAGCTGTCCGTTAAGAGCCGAGAAATCACCCAATGACACAGCAGCAATAGCAGCGTCTTCATCAGCAGGTGCATCATTGCCGAAATCGACCGTGACCGTATTTGCACCGGTGTCGGACTCTGTCGAATCAACCTCGGTGGGCTCGCCGGGATCATCACCTTGCAAAGGCGTGTCGTCGACATTCGCACCAGGCAAGCCGTCTTCATCGACGGTAATGTCTTGCGAGATAGCCGACAGCGTTGAATCAGGCTGCAGCGTAATGTCCACGGTCGCGGTCGAGGTATCTCCGTCGCCATCTTCGATCGTGTAGGTAAAGCTGTCTGCGGTGCTTAGGCTGCCAGCCCCAGCATCGGGTGTGTACGTGAAGAGCCCCGTACCAGTGTCATAGGTCACTGTTCCTTGCGTGGGTTGAGTGAAGGTAACCTTGACATCGGGAGCGTTGTCGATGTCCACCCCATCAGCGCCGAACACATCATTATCGAAGGCATCGATCGTGAATGCGGCGTTCTCTGTCGCCTGCGATGCTAGGTCATCATTAGCAGTCGGCACATCATCGATGATATCGATGGTAATCGTACCAGTGACAGTGTTCCCATTGTCGTCGGTTGCAGTATACTCGAATTGCTCGACCGCAGGCTCCGTTGTCACGCCATTATCGTTGTCAGGCGACGTCTGGAACGGCGAAGTCAGCGTATATGTGTAGGTGCCATTGGTATTTAGAACGAGCGTGCCGTAAGTGCCCGTGCCCGACACATTCAACGTATATTCGACGCCCGTGCCTGGAACAGTAAGGACACCAGTCGCGGTTTCGGTCGTGTCCTCCGGCGAAGAGCCCTCAACGCTGCCCGCAGCAACATCATCACCCTCGATCGTCGTATCGAGGCCTGCTTCGTCGACTGTCAGCGTATCATCGTCTGCAACCAGTGTGACATTGGTCAGGTCGATCTCAAGCGTAGTGGTCGAGAGATCGCCATCGCCATCTTCTATCGTGTAGACGAAGACTTCGGTTTCATTACCGGTAATCGCGTTCGCGGTCGACTGATAGGTGTAGCCTCCATCGGCATCGAGCGTCAGCGTGCCATAATCCCCTGCAATCTGGACACCGACGTTTCCGCTGGCATCGGTCGTCGTGTCGCCATTGGCCAAACGAACGCCGACAACGCCGCCAGCCGCTTCCGGACCATCAGCGCCGAATTCATCGTCAGTCAGGACATTGCCGCTGGTAGAGGCACCCTCAACGACACTGTCGCTGTCCGACGAAGCCGTCGGAATGTCATCGACAATGTCGATCGTAATAGTGCCCTGTACCGTGTTCAGGTTGCTATCCGTTGCAGTGTAAGTGAATACTTCTGCAGCGAGCTCGATATTGTTGCCGTCGTCTGCATCTGGCGTCGTGTCGAACGGCGCCGTCAGCGTGTAGGTATAGCTACCATCAGAGTTCAGCTGAAGCGTGCCATAGCTGCCCGTCGCCGGACTATCGAGAGAATAGGTTACGCCGTCACCAGGCACGTTGAGTGTACCTGTCGCGGTTTCTGTCGTATCGTCGGGATCGGAGCCGGTAACGCTGCCAGCTGCAATATCATCGCCTGTGATCTCGGTATCGAGAGCCATCTCTGCGACCTGCTCGGTTACATTGTCGGCCGGCAGTACGATGTCGGTGATATTAATGGTCAGCGTGGTCGTAGCTGGATCACCGTCTGCATCAACGATCGTATAAACGAAGACATCGCTTTCGTTACCGGTCGTACCATTAGCAGTCGAAATGTAGGTGTAGGTTCCGTCCGAATTCAGGGTCAGACTGCCGTAATCGCCCGCAATCTGCACGCCAACATCACCTGACGCGGGTGTCGTCGTATCGCCATTGGCGAGACGAACGCCTGCAATCGCGCCGGCGCCATCGGTGCCAAAATCATCGTCAATCAGGACATTTCCGGATGTTGAGTCACCTTCAGAGACGTTGTCGATATCGGGATCTGCCATCGGGCCGTCGTCTTCAAAGACTAGGTACTGGTCAATGTCCACAGTCTGGCTATCGGTATCGCCGTCAGCATCGGTTGCCTCGGCGGTTAGCGTAATCAAAATGCGCCCGTCATCAGATGCCAGCGATACAGGATCATCGGGATCAGTATCGTCAGGGTGGACAACCGCCCGCAATTGATCGAGCGTCACATTGCCCTCAGAATCTACTGTGAGGGTAAAGACCTGTTCGCCGGTCTCCGCGTCAAGTGTATCGGTTCCCTCGCGACCTACGACAACTCCGGCTTCAAGAAACAGGAATACGAAGTTGCCAGTTTCGGTATCGACCAAGCCTGAAGAAACGCCGTCGACCGAGACATTCAGCGTGTAAGTCGTGTTTCCATCGCTGTCTGCGCCATAATCGACCGTGAAGATCTCTGAAAAATCTGCACTGTCATTATTGCCCAGATCGGTCTCGTCGACGAGCAATTCGGGGATAGCGCCATCTGCAGTGACCTCAGGGCCATCATCGGCAAACAGGATGTTATCGCCCAGGTCAAGGCTTTCGGTGTCCGAAGCGGTATCGCCATCAGCGTCGACGATATCCGCCGTCGCAGACAGCGAAATCAATCCCGTGGGAAGCGCAATAGTCTGGCTATCGTAGTTCGTAGTATCGCCCGGCAGGGGGTGATCGATCTCTTCAAACTGGGTCAGCGTGACAACGCCATCACCGTCAACGGCAATTTCAAAGACCTCGTTTGCGGTTGTGACACCTTCCTCGGTCGCCGAGGTCGATCCAACAATCGCTCCATCTACATTCTGATACAGATAGATCGGATTGCCTTCGGTGGTCAGGCCCGAAGCCGAGCCTTCGGGAACTTGCAGCACCAAAGAATAAGTGAGGGACTGAGAGCCAGCGCCATCTGCACCAAACAGCTGTCCGTCGATAGCAAAAGCCCCTCCGAACGCAGCAGTAGATGTCGCCGTATCCACAACGTCATCGCCAATAGTCTCAGCATCCTGAGTTGTGAGCGTAACGGTATCTCCGTCAATTACGGACAGGTTAATAAACGGAACATCATCGATAACTTCAACATCGAGGCTGGCTACATCCGAGGAGCCGTCCTCGTCGGTGACAATCACCTCATAGGCTTCGAACACGCTATTTTCACCATTGTCGCCGGGACCATGGTCAAGCGTATTCTCGGTGAAAATGTACTGGTAATCGAACGATCCACCAATGATAGTTGTGCCATCTGCCGCCAGAACAGGTGTAAACCCAACAATATCAAGGGTCCCATATTCACCGGTCGTGATCGATTGAGGAAACGCACTCGACAAATCGATAAGCACACCGCCAATGGAAACAGTCGAGACACCATCAGGCGCGTCGAAAGTGAATGTGCCCTCTGGACGGAAAGGAATTTCAACGGCTTCGGTGCCCTCAAAAAGTTCATCCTCATCGACAATTACTTCTCCACCTTCAACGTCGAGGCCGTTGATAACTACGCCATCATCGGCACCATTGATGGTAATGGTCAGCGTGGTCGCTGAGGTGTCGCCATCGCCATCGGTAATCTCGTAATTGAATACTTCGGTGAAGGTATCGCCTTCGCTTAGCGCCTGAACGTCAGTGTTGGTATTGTCGAGCGAATAGGCATAGCTACCATCAGCGTTCAGCGTCAGCGAACCGTAAGCACCTGCCAGAGCGCCACCGACCGTGCCATTGGTCGCACCAAAACTCACGGAGGTTACGCTGGCACCATCGGCACCTTCAATATCGAGTACGCCATCGGTCGCATTGGCATCGCTGCCGCCGCTGGCCGTGATGACATTGCCGTCTGCAACAAGCGCGCCATCCTCGGTGACACTGTCGACATCAGCCGCAGCCGTAGGAACATCGTCGATGATACCGATGGTCAGCGTGTCTTCAGCAACATCACCGTCAAGGTCGGTTACAACAAAGTCGAAGGAAACCGAGTTGTCATCGCCTGATGTATTGTCAGCAAGCGTATATTCATAGGTTATCGATCCCGCACCCGTCGACGGATCATACGTATAAGCATTGACGACGAGCATGCCGGTGGCATCATCGACAATTGTTTGAGGAAGGTTGGCAGGATCGATAACCACTCCATTGACAGTCACACTTTCCACACCGTCGGGCGAAGTGAAGTTTACCGTCGCACCGGTGGTCTCGGACATGTCGTCATTATTGGTCGGATCGCCGTCGGCACCTTCGCCGGAGCCTACAGGCTCATCGTCGCGTGGTGGCAGGCCGCCTTCGTCCACCACTGTGCCCTCGCCCACTTCGGGAATGAAATCGATCGTGTCGGGAGCATCTTCGATAGAGATCGTCAACGTGGCAGTGGATGTACTGCCGTCCTGGTCCACAATCTCATAGGTAAATACGTCTTCGACACCACCTGGTGTGTTGACGTCACGCACATAGGTATAGTTGCCATTGACGCCCAGCGTCAAAACGCCAAACTCACCGAGCAAAGGCTCGCCCG
>ENA-ORCV01000612-ORCV01000612.1-marine-metagenome-genome-assembly--contig:-NODE-612-length-19656-cov-3.842484_pt1 | contig 19656 bp, 17 predicted proteins | sample MGYA00237779_ERZ508509 | MGnify/ENA primary metagenome ERZ508509 (study PRJEB26180, sample SAMN06268772) | marine metagenome | isolation source: Bioluminescent Bay, La Paraguera, Puerto Rico | place... | reverse complement strand
ATGCCGATCGCGGACTTCACCGAGCCGATGCGCAAGCCGCCCGCTTCCGTGACGCCGAGATGCAAAGGGCAATCGATTGCTTCAGCGAGCGCGTGATAGGCCGCGACGGTCAGGAAGACGTCGGACGCCTTGCAGGAAATCTTGAATTCGTGGAAGTCATTGTCCTGAAGAATTTTCGCATGGTCGAGCGCGCTTTCAACCATCGCTTCAGGGCATGGCTCGCCGTATTTCTCCAGCAGGTCTTTTTCCAGCGAACCGGCGTTGACGCCAATGCGCATCGAGCAGCCATGATCCTTCGCCGCCTTGATCACTTCCCGCACCCGTTCTTCCGAACCGATATTGCCGGGATTGATGCGAAGGCACGCGGCGCCGGCCTCGGCCGCCTCAATACCGCGCTTGTAGTGGAAGTGGATGTCGGCGACGATCGGCACCGGCGAGTTCTTGGTGATAGTCGCGAGCGCTTCGGTCGATTCCTTGTCAGGGCACGAGACCCGGACGATATCGGCGCCGGCCTCGGCGATGGCGTTCACCTGGCGGATCGTCGCCTGGGCGTCCGAGGTCAGCGTATTGGTCATCGACTGGACGGCGATTGGCGCATCGCCGCCGACCGGCACGGAACCGACCATGATCTGGCGGCATTTACGGCGTTCGATATCGCGCCACGGACGTACTGACATTGCTCGCGCCTCTGACTGACAGGCCTCTGAAAATCAACGACAAGATCGCGCGCCGCGCCCGGAAGTCAAGGCCCCGGTCAAAATCCCGCAAAACGCGCATCCGATGCACTCTTTCGTCTCCGGGCGGCCTATTGCGGGCGGTTAAAACTCAGGCTGGCGCGCTGGTCGTAGGCCGCGCGAGGCCCCCCTTCCGAGCGCAGCGGCTCGAATCGCCAGCGGCGGATCGCATTGAGCGCCGCCTCGTCGAAACATGCGTTCGTGGACCGGACGATGCTCTCGCCATAAACCCGTCCCGTGGCTGTCACGTTAAACAGCACGTCAACTGTCTCGGTCTGGCTCGCATTGTCCATACAGCGCATCGGATAGACCGGCTCGATCCGCTCCACGACCTGAACCTCGATCGCCTCACCCGCGGGCAGGGCCGCCTCGGTCGCCGGCGCGCTGTCCGCTTCTCCGGCGGCAGGCAGGCCCGCAGCCGGAACCCGGCGCTTTTCCTCGTCAAGCAGCGTGATCTGGTAGGCGCACCAGATGAAGAAGATCAATATCGCCGCGACAGTCATGAAGGAGAGTTCGCGGTTGCCGGTCTCGGCGGCGTTCTGCGCCGCTTCAAATTTTTCAACCTCGGGCGCCGGCGGGGCGACGTAGCCGGCGTCTTCCTTGAATCGGTCCACCAGATCGGCGGCGTCAAGCCCCAAAAACTCAGCATACGTTTTAACAAAGCCAATGGCGTAAGGCCGCGCCGGAAGCGCCTCAAGGTCAATCGCCTCAATCGCTTCAAGATGGCGTTCCTTGATATGGGTTTTCGCCGCCGCCTCGGAGAGCGTGAACCCGGCGGCGACCCTCGCCGCCGCAAGCCGGCCGCCCGCGTTCTCCGCCTCGCCGCCCGCCGTTTCACCGGCGCGCCTGCGGGCGCGGACATCTTCCATGTCGACTATTTCCGCCGTGGGATTGTTAGACGTCACTACTCGCGCCCCTCGACCCTTACTGCCATGCGGTTTCGCCCTTCTTACAGGAATTTCAACAGAAAGATAACCTGCGAAGAAAGGTTTAGCGCCGTTAAATCAGCAATTTCTTAATCGCGCATTTACTCGAGCGCGACGCCGGAATCCTTCAGGAATTTCGTAAATTGCGGGCGCAGCGTCTCGAAAGGCTGCGGCAGTCTCTCATCGAGCCACGCGGCGATACGTCCCGCATCGAGAGAGCGCGTCATCCGTCGAAACGGTCCGACAGACGTCGCCGGCGCTGAAAATGACCGCACCCCGAGACCGATAAAAGCCGCCGCGGTCACGGGATCGGCCGCCTGTTCGCCGCAATAGGCAAGCGGCGTCTGCGTCTTCGCGGCTTTTTCAACGCAAGTCTTTAAAAAGCTCATGAACCCGGGGTTCATCGGGTCGTACCGGCGCTGGACGCGTTCGGAATCGCGGTCAGCGGCGAAATAGAACTGCGCAAGGTCGTTGCCGCCGACCGACAGGAAGTCGACCTTCTGAGCGATCAGGTCGGCGCGCCATGCCGCCGCCGGGGTTTCGATCATCGCGCCGATTTTGATCGCTTTCGGCAATTCGGCGCCGCTGCGCTTGGCCCGTTCGATTTCGAGATCGAGGAGCGCGCGCGCATCGTCGATTTCCTTCGGCAGCGTGACCATCGGAAACATCACATAAAGCTCGCGGCCCGCCGCCGCCGCGATCAGCGCACGCAATTGCGGGCGGATCATGCCCGGCCGGTCGACCGCCATCCTGAGCCCCCGCCAGCCCATGGCGGGATTCACTTCATTGCCATGGTCCATATAAGAGGCCGTCTTGTCGCCGCCGATATCAGCGGTGCGGAACACCACGGGCTTGCCTTTCGCAAGCTTCAGGACTTCGCTGTAAAGCGCTTTTTGAGAACCGACGCTCGGCAGTTGCGAGCCGATCAGGAACTGAAGCTCAGTGCGGAAAAGACCGATCCCTTCAGCCCCGGTCTCATGGAGATGCGGCATGTCGAGCGCCAACCCGGCGTTCAGCATGATCGAAACCTTGACGCCGTCCTTCGTCACAGCGGGAAGGTCCCGCTCCTTTACAAATGCAGCTTGCCGTTCGCTCTGGAATTCGCGCTTGGCGCGATAGGCCTCGATAACGTCAGAGGTCGGACGGATATGGATTTCCCCGGCGTCGCCGTCGACAATCACCGCATCGCCTTCCTCGCAGCGATCGATCGCCTCTCCGAGGCCAGTCACCATCGGAATGTCGAGCGCGCGCGCCACAATCGCCACATGCGACGTCGCCGACACATCGCCGAGAACCAGGCCTTTAAGCGCATTGCGGTCATATTCGAGAAGCTCGGCCGGCCCCATTTCGCGCGCCAGCAGGATCGTCCGGTCGAAGAGCGCGCGCCTCGCGCCATTCTTCTCGCCCGAAAGATGCCGCAGCAGGCGATGCGAAAGATCGTCAAGATCGTGCATGCGTTCGCGCAAATAGGGATCGCGCGCCTGCAACAGGCGCGCCCGGTTCTCGTTCTTGACCTGCTCGACGGCCGACTCCGCCGTCAGACCTGAGAACACCGCGCTGCGCAGCCGTTCTTTCCAGCTCCGGTCGTATGCGAACAGACGATAGGTTTCGAGAAGCTCGCGGGAGACGCCGCTGAGACCGGCGTTCTGGGCGAGCATCGCGTCCACAGACGCACGCAGATTGTTAAGTCCTTCTTCAAGACGCGCCGCCTCGCCTGCTGCATCCGTTGCGAAGACCTTGTGCTTCGGCGCCGGCGGCTGCAGGAACACCGCCTGGCCGGACGCGATCCCGTTGACGATCGGATAGCCTTTAAGCCGCTCCGGCCCGTGCAGCATTTCGCCGACGACCGCCGTTTCCTCGCGACTCAGCAACTCGCCCGACGCAGAAATCTCGGCGAGCAGCGTCGCCACCGCCTGCACGGCGCCGACTTCTTCATCGGTGTACTGGCGCGCCGCCTTGTTCTGCACCACCAGAACGCCAAGCGTCTTGCCTGACCGGATTAGCGGCACGCCCAGAAAGGAATGCAGCGGATCCTCGCCGGTTTCAGGACGATAGGCGAAGGCCGGGTGATGCGGCGCGTTATCGGTCACCAGCGGCCGATGGTTTTCCGCAACAAGACCGACGAGGCCCTCGCCCCATTTGAGCCGCGTCTTGTGCACCGCTTCGCGGTTGAGGCCTTCGGTCGAATAAAGTTCGAGTTCGTCGCCAGGCCGCCGCAGATAGATCGAGCAGACATCGGCGACGACATGAGAAGCGATCGCCTTGGTCAGGTGATCGAGACGCTCCTGCGCGCTCGCCTCCAGCGCCACGGCGTCATGCATCCGCCGCAACAGCACGGTAATGCCCTGATCGCCATGACCGCCATGGGGCGGACGTGTTTTCTCAATACTCATGTCGTCCCCGGGAGCTCGCGGCGTCACTTCGCCTTGTCGAGCCCGTATGCCTCATGAAGCGCGCGAACCGCATATTCGGCGGCGTCGGAATCGATCAATACGCTTATCTTGATCTCCGACGTCGAAATGTTCTGGATATTGATGCCCTTGTTGGCAAGGGTCTGGAACATGGTTGCGGCGACGCCTGCATGGCTTTTCATGCCGACGCCAATGACCGAAATCTTGGCGACGTTCCGGTCCGACTGCAGCGCGTTGAAACCGACCTCGCTCTTGACGCCGTTCAGTACTTCCACCGCACGGTCGAGATCGGCTTCCTTCGTGGTGAAGGAGAGATTAGCGAAGCCGGGCTCGCGCGACGCGCTCTGAACGATCATGTCGATATTGACGCCGGCGTCGGCGAGGCTCGTGAAGATCGCCGCGGCGCGTCCGGGCTCGTCGGGAATGGCGTGTACAGTCACGGTCGCTTCGTTCAGATCGGGCGTGACGGCGGTGACAATATTCTGTTCCACAATATCTTCCTCGTCGCAGATAAGCGTGCCGGAGCCGGGCGCATCCGGCGGATCGAAACTCGACAGAACGCGTAACGGCACTTTATAGGCCATCGCCAGTTCTACAGACCGCGTCTGCAAAACCTTGGCGCCGACTGACGCCATTTCAAGCATCTCTTCGTATGATATCCTGTCGATGCGGCGTGCCTGTTTGGTGATGCGCGGATCAGTCGTGTAAACGCCATCGACATCGGTGTAGATATCGCAACGGTCAGCCTTGACGGCGGCGGCAAGCGCAACGGCGGATGTATCGGAGCCGCCGCGGCCAAGCGTGGCGATGCGCCCTTGCGGAGATATTCCCTGAAAGCCCGACACGACCGCAACCTCGCCCTGATCGATTGCATCGCCGAGCATCGTGTCCTCGATCTCGCTGATCCGCGCGCGCCCGTGGGCGCTGCTTGTTTTGAGCGGTATCTGCCAGCCCTGCCATGATCGCGCACGATAGCCGAGATTTTGCAGCACCAGCGCCAGCAGGCCGGACGTCACCTGCTCGCCGGTCGAAACCACCGCATCATGTTCCACATAACGCGCATCGAGCGCCGGCGCCGGCGGCCCCGCCTCTTCGCAAAGCTCGATCAGGCGATTGGTTTCGCCCGCCATGGCGGACACGACGACCGCCACGCTGTGGCCGGCGTCGACCTCCCGGCGCACAATCGCCGCGACCGCCCTGATGCGGTCCAGATTGGCGACCGACGTGCCGCCGAATTTCATTACGATACGCGCCATCAGGGTTTATCGCCTGCGAAGTCTTGCCGTCTTGTTAGCCGGGGCCGAAAAAGCCATGTTCGCGGTATCTCTAGGCGCCGCCTTCAGGCAAGGCAAGCAAGGAAGCGTTAATCATGACCGGGACCGGGGCGAATGAAGCGCCACAGACGGGGAAAACCACGATCGACCCGTCGGAAGTGGAAAAATTCTCCGCAATCGCCGACGAATGGTGGGACCCGTTCGGCAAGTTCAAACCCTTGCATAAGTTCAACCCTGTTCGCCTCGCTTACATACGCGACGCCGCCTGCGCCCATTTCGGCCGCGACCGCCGCGCAAAGGCGCCGCTCGAAGGCTTGCGGCTCCTTGACGTCGGCTGCGGCGGCGGCCTCGTTGCCGAACCGATGCGACGTCTCGGCGCCGAAGTCGTTGCGATCGACGCCGCCGAGCGCAACATCAAAACCGCCCTCGCCCATGCGGCGCCGTTGGGGCTTGAGATCGACTACCGCTGCACGAGCGTTGAAGCTCTCGCCGCCGGCGGCGAGCCACCCTTCGACATCGTTTTAAATCTGGAAGTGGTCGAACATGTGGCCGACCCGGGGCTGTTTCTTGAAGAAGCGGCGGGCCTTGTCAAACCCGGCGGCATGATGGTGATGGCGACAATCAACCGTACGCTGAAGGCTCTGGCGCTCGCCAAGATCGGCGCGGAATATATCCTGCGCTGGCTGCCCGCCGGCACGCATGACCCGCGTAAATTCGTCAAGCCGGAAGACGCCAAAGCCGCGCTCACACGCGCCGGGATGACCGTCGCCGCCGAAGCCGGCGCCGAATACAATCCGCTGATGGATATCTGGCGCATCGGCGAGGATACGAGCGTCAACTACATGCTGACGGCGGTAAAATAGCGCGAAGACGAAAACCTATTCCGTATGCTCTTCGGCGACAGGCGGTTCGCCCATATTGCCCAACAGCTTGCCCAATTGCCCATGCTGGCCGGACTGTGCGAACACAACCACCGCAATCATTGCGAGGATCAACAATATAATTTTTCCGCGGTGTTTTTTCATGACGCTCCTATCCCGGCTTTTCCGCATCGGCGATCGGTCCTAGCGCATCCCAGTTCTCCTGTATCGCCGCCTTCGTCACCTTGTAGCCGTTCGAGACCGCCTCGTCATATTCGTCCCAATCGCGCAGTTCGACGCCCGGCACTTCCGGCGCAATCATGATGTCGGCGGGATGAACCTTCAGCATCCGCTCATGGCGCGCCGTCGCAGTGCGCATCAGGAGTGAGACGATCGGCGGCGCGGATCGCACCCCATGCTCCGCGACCCATGCGAAAAACCCAGGCGGGTCGCGGAACGCATCGACTTCGATGACGCCGCGCTGGGCGACGTCGATGCCGATCGTCAGCCCCCGGTGCATGCCCGCCATGATATCCGTTGGGAAATTGTTGATGACTGCGCCGTCCACAAGCAGCGCATCGCCGTCGATCACCGGCGGCAATATCCCCGGCAGCGAGATCGACGCGCGCAGCGCCTTGCGTAACAGGCTGCGCCGGTGAATGCGGGCGACGCCTTCGGTGATGTCCGACGACACGCAGAAAAAGGGAACCGTCAGCTCTTCGATCAGGGCGTCGCCAAAATGCTTCAGCAGTCTTTCCTCAACGCGCTTGCCCTTGGTGAGCGCGACCACCGGCAATACATGATCGCCAAGCGGGTTCGAGGATACAAAAGCGTCCCTGATGCGCGTCTCGATTTCGTCATCGCGCCAACCCATGGCGACGCAAGCCGCAACAATGCCGCCCATGGATGCGCCGCATACGAAATCGATCGGCACGCGCGCCTCGCGTAGCGCCTGAACGGCCCCGATATGCGCATAGGCGCGGGCGCCGCCGCCGGACAGAACGAGACCGACGGACTTCCCGGAAATGATTCGCGCGAGACGCTCCGTGCAACGATCGCCGCGGCAATTGATAACGCGCGCGGCGCCAAGGGCGTCAATCCAGTCGGCGACCGGGCAAGCCGGCACGCCCTCATGCAGCATGACGAGATCGACGAGGCGAAACTTGCGAACGCGCTCGCCGGCTTCCGTCGTCATGGGAAACGGACGCGGCGGGCGGGCGTCGCGCCGGGCGAAGACGAGAAAACGGTCGGCGTGACGCAACACGAAGCGATACCAGGCGCCGCCGTCGACCCGCGCCGCGAGCAGCACGATGTCGTGATTTTCTTCAATCTCGTCGAACACGCCGGTATCGGGTGCAGCGTCTCCGTGCGGCATCCAGGTCGCCCGGACGCCGTAACGCTCGATGCGCTCGGCGAGATTTTGCGCCCGCGCTTCGATATCAATGGAACGGGAGGACGCAACCAGCGCAAAAATACGCGGCGCCGATTGCTGGAAGCTCGCCTTGGGATGGCGCGCGCGGTTGAGAATGACCCGCGCCAGGGCATGAGCGAAATCGCCATGGTCATGCAGGAGGCGCTCGGCGTCATCCCGCCGGATGGTGAGCATCTCAGTGTCGCGCAATGCGTAGACCGACGCCGAATGCGGTTCACCAGACAGGAGCGACATTTCTCCCACCGGCTCGCCGGCGCGCACATAGCCGACAACTTCATCGCCCTCGGGCCCGTCGCGTACGACAATCAACCGGCCCGACAGATTGAAGTGCAGCGCGTCCGTCGCCGCCCCCTCATTGAACAGCTCCGTACCGCCGGCATAGGAGAGCCAGACGCCGCACGACACAATGTCGTCAAGCGCTTCGGGATCCAGTCCCGCAAAAAAAGGAAATTCCTTAAGCCGTTTCCTGATGGCGTCCATGGCCGCCGATCATAGGAGCGTTCACAACGGGCCGCTACCGCATCGGATCAGCACACACGCGGCTCGCGATTGTGGGCTAGTTTAGCTTCTTTCCGTCCGCCGCCGCCGTTTTGGCGGGACCGGCCTTGTCGGTTTTCTTGCCCGGCATGGGCGCGACGGAGACGCCTTCGTCGACGAGGTCCTTGACTTCCTTGCCGGTCGCCTCGCCGTAAATGCCGCGCTGTTCCGCCTCGCCGTAATGGATCTTGCGCGCCTCTTCGGGAAACTTCTCGCCGACATAGTCGAAATTCTTTTCGACATAGGCCCGCGCCCGCTCCATGGCGGCGCCCATATCGCGTTTGATGTCCGCCAGCCGGGTTTCGCGGGCCCCGCGGTCGCGCCGGGCGACGGACGGGGCCATGACGGCCTTGCGCACGTCGCCGCTGCCGCAGGCGGGACATTCGATCAGACCGTCGCCGGCCTGGGCGTCGAAATCCGCGCTATCTTTGAACCAGCCTTCGAACTCATGTTCCAAGGCGCACAACAGTTGGTACTTAATCATTGTTTTATAATGGAGATTTTGAAGCTCTGTTCAAGGGCGAGATTAGGTATTCTTTGTCGCGCCTCGGAAGCGGCGCGAACGTCGATTTCAGCAAGAATAATGCCGGGTTCGTCGCCTTCCGCTTCAGCGAGCGTCTCGCCCCAGGGGCCGATTATTAACGAATGGCCGTAAGTTTCCCGGCCGTCCTCATGCCGACCGCCTTGGGCTGGCGCGATGACAAAAGCGCCGTTTTCGATCGCCCGCGCCGTCAGCAGCGTCTTCCAGTGCGCCATGCCGGTCTGACGGGTGAACGCCGCCGGCGCGCACAGCACATTCGCCCCGGCCTGGGCGAGCGACCGATAAAGTTGCGGAAAGCGAACGTCGTAACAGATGCTGAGCCCGAAAGACGCAAGCGGCGTTTCAACGACCGCGGCGCCGGCGCCCGCTTCATAGACGTTCGATTCTTTCCAGCTCTCCCCGCCCGGCAAATCGACGTCGAACATGTGAAGCTTGTCATAGCGCGCAACGATCTCACCTCGCGGGCTGAACAGGAAGCTCCGGTTCGCCGCTTTCTCGCCGAGCCTGACCGCCAGCGATCCGATCAGCAGCCACACGCCGTGACGCTGCGCGGCGTCAGCGAACGCCTTGATTTCTTCGAGCCCCGTCTCGCCGGGCAGATCGGCGAGAAGCCGCGACGCCTTGCGATCGACGGCGTTGGTCATTTCCGGGGTCGCGATGAACGTCGCGCCTTCCCTTGCCGCCCTGGCGATGAGCGACAACGCGTCTTCAGTGTTGCGCGCCCGGTCCAGTCCGGACCTCATCTGCACGCAGGCCGCGCGAAATGTATGTCCGGTTTCAGGCGCCATTGAGCAACGGATCGAGTTTGCCGGCGCGTTCCAGCGCCTGAAGGTCGTCGCAGCCACCCACATGTATCTCGCCGATGAATATCTGCGGATAGGTGGTCTTGCCGTTCGAGAGGCTGAGCATTTCGTTGCGTTTTTCCTTGTCGAACGCCGCCGAGATTTCTTCAACTTCCGCGCCCTTGCCTTTGAGCAGGGAAAGCGCGCGCGAGCAGTAACCGCAAAGCGGACGCGTATAGACTGTTACTTTCTGCATTGAAACGGCTCCAAACCCGGTCTGGTCATATGGCGCCCGTCCCGCCTTTTACAACCCGGGCCAGCACAAGCGCATCGACGCGCGCAGCGCCCGCCCGCCGCAGCGCCCGCGCCGCGGCGTTGAGCGTTGCACCGGTGGTGAGCACGTCGTCAATCAGGATTATGTGAGCGCCTTCAATCCGCGCCTGCGCCTTTTCATGGGCGGCGAACGCGCCCGCGACATTGCGCCGGCGGGCGGCGGCCGAACTCTGTTCGCGCTGCGGCGGCGTCGCCCGCGTGCGGGTCAGCGCGCGCATGATGGCGGCGGTTCCGGTCAGTTTCGCGGTTGCCCCGGCGAGCGCCGCCGACTGGTTGAAACGCCGCGCGGCGAGCCGGCGCCAATGCAGCGGCACGGGAACCAGAACCGAATCCCGTTCGATTAGCGCGCCGCCCGCACGCGCCATCCACCCGGCGAACATGCCGACATAGTCAAGCCGGTCAGCGAATTTGAAACCGGAAACGAGACGGCCCGCCGCGTCGTTCCAGGAAACCGCCGCACGCGCCTGGCCGTAAACGGGCGGATTGGCGATGCAGGACGGGCACTCAACGCCTTCCCCGTACTCAGCCGAAAACGGAATACCGCAGCGCGCGCAATAAGGCGGTTCGATGAAATGCAGCGCCGCCCAACCGGCCGGCGACAAGAGGCCTGTGTCCGGCGTCACCTCGCCCGTGACCGGGCAGTGCGCCGGCAACAGCAGATCGAGCGCCGCGCGCGCCGCCCCTTCCGCCCTCCTCATTGCACCGTTCAACATATTTTGCGCCTGCCTGGTCCCGCCTGCATAGATTAGGCGAGCCGGCCGCGTTAGAAAACGGCGATGACGACATCTTCCCCGCCGCAGATCTTCGACCGCCGGGTCGCCCGCAAACGCCGCGCCCGCAGCAGCGCCGCGTTCCCCGCCCACGACTTCCTGCATCGCCGCATCATGGAAGACGTTGTCGACCGGCTTGAAACCGTCAATCGGGATTTTCCCCAGGCGCTGTTCGCTGGGGCCGGCGATCTGACCAGCATGTTGACGCCCGCCTGCGGGGTCGGAGATGTTTTCCATACGGACAGCGCGAAGGGCCGGCTGGCCGGCGCCGTCCCCTCATTCGTCTGTGAAGAAGAAGCGCTCCCTGCGGCCCCGCAAAGCCTCCATCTTATCGTCAGTATACTGACGCTGCATGGCGCGAACGATCTTGTCGGCGCCCTAGCCCAGGCGCGCGCGGCATTGAAACCGGACGGGCTTTTCCTCGCCGCCGTGTTCGGCGAGGAAACGCTCCGCGTATTGCGCAACGCTTTTTACCGCGCCGAAACGGAACTGACTGGCGGTGTCGCGCCGCGCTTCGCCCCACTCGCCGTCATCCAGGATTTCGGACAGGCGTTGTCGCGGGCGGGGTTTGCGCTGCCGGTTACCGATGTCGACAGGGTGACTGTCGACTACGCCAATCCGTTCAGCCTGCTGAAAGACCTGCGCGGCATGGGCGAGACCAGCGCGCTGAAAGACAGGGCGCCGTCTCTGAAAAGAAGCGTCCTTGCGCGCGCCATGGAGTTGTTTGCAGAAGCCGGCGGGCGCGAACGGTTTGAGATCGTTTATCTCACCGGCTGGGTGCCTCATGAGAGCCAGCAAAAACCGCTGAAGCCCGGATCAGCGAAAGCCTCGCTCGCCGACGCGGTTCGAAAAAATACCGGTTAGGAGGAAGCGTCGCCGAGGGTCGTCGTAACTTCGTTATACATGTCGCTGGTGGACTGCGTGTAAGACCGGATGGCGCCGACAATGGCGAGGAAGATCAGCGCTACGATCAGGCCGTATTCGATCGCTGTGGCGCCGCTCGTATCCTTGCCGAACGCACTGAACCCGCGAAGCAACCGGGCTGTCGTTTTTCCCTTGGCCGACCTCATAAAAAGTCCCTCAACTGCGCCGCCAGCGGTCTGTCCGCCGCCGGCATTTCGAAATCCATCAGGGCGTTCGGCCGAACCCATTTGAGCGCCTGATGCTCATGAGGATGCGGCTGGCCCGTCCATTTGCGGCATACGAATAGTGGCATCAAAAGGTGAAAATCCTCTATCGGCTGCGACGCAAACGCGATTGGCGCGAGACAGGCTGTTTCCGTTTCAACGCCCAGTTCCTCTTTCAACTCCCTGACAAGCGCCTGTTCCGGCGTCTCGCCCTTATCCAGCTTGCCGCCGGGAAACTCCCAGAGGCCGCCAGCCGATTTGTTTTCCGGCCGCTGTGCGATGAGAACCCGTCCGTCCCGGTCCACCAGCGCGCACGCTACTACGAGCATCAGCTTCGCCATATTTTCGCCTTAATCTCTACCCCACCCAGCTTGCCGAGATGTTTCGCAAGCGATTCAAATTCTATTTACCGCCGGCCGCGCAAGACGTTCTCCGGCAGCCTCACCGGTTAGCGCTTAGTTAACAGCGCCTTCGCCGCCCGACGGCGCGGCGTCACCGGCAGAGCCATCCTCTTCGTAAAGCTCCGGCGCATTGAGATCGGGCGGCGGCGGCTCGGGAAGCGACGTCGCTGGATCGGGCCGGAAGTAAACCACCTGGCTTTCTTCCGAGAGCGACTTCAACATCCGGTCGATCGTGTAGTCCCGCAAGAACGTCTCGATATTGTCCTTTACCTCTTCAAACGGAACCGAGCGGGTCGAGCGCCGGTCGAGCACCTGCAACACATGCCAGCCGAATTCCGTCTGGAACGGCGGCGCAAGCTGACCTTTCTTGGTCGAGAAAGCGGCGTTCGAGAGCACCGGCGTCATCATCGACCGCGTGAACCAGCCGATCTCCCCGCCAAGCGGCGCGGTGGCGCGATCAAGGGATTTTTCTCTCGCCAGCGCGCCGAAATCGGCGCCGGCGTTGATCGCCGCAATGATCTCTTCGGCTTCCTTGCCGGTCGCCACCAGAATGTGACGGGCGCGGACTTCATCGCCGAGCACCGTCACATCCCGCTGGGACTGATAGAAGCGCTCGACGGTCTCCGGCGTCACATCTTCGCTGATGCGCGCATCTATGAAGGAAGCCGCCAGCACCCGGTCGCGCGCCGCGTTGATCTTGCGCAACACGGTCGGCGCCCGCTGCATGCCCTCGTCAAGGGCGGCGCGGGCGAGAAGGCGCTGCTCCACATAGGCCTCGACAAGACCGCGGTTGAAGGCGGTCATGGGGGTGAGGATTTCATCGTCCCGCAAAAAGCCGCCGGCGCGGGCCGCGGCCTCGATTTCGGAAAGATGCACATAACGCCCCTCGATCCGGGCGAGGATTGGATCCTCCTCGTCAATCGGCGGGCGCAGGATCGACTGCCCCGCCTCATCAAACCGCGCGCCCGTGCGCAGTTCGTCGATGATCCAGAGCCCCCCGACCACTAAAAACACCCCGTAAAAGGCGCTGTAGGCGCGGCCCGTGCGTGTCGGCAGCCACAAGATCAGGCTGTGGAACGCCCGCCCGGCGAGCCTTCCCGCATAGACCAGACCTTCGAGGGCTTTGCGCAGCACCAGCTTTGTCGCCCGCCAGAGCGCCGAATCGAGCGCTGCGGCGAGCCGCCAGGTGGTGATGATGAATTTCCAGATGGCGGCGAATATCGCCAGGACCGCGCTCAACATCGCGCGCAGTGCGACATCGAGCGGCTTCGGGCCGTTTTCCTGGTTGAAATCCTTGCCGTCCGGGGTTTGCATGGGTCCTACCGCGCCGCCCCTTCGTTGACACTCCGGCGCACGCTCACTATCTCTCCGGCGGCCCTTCGGGGCGTCATTTCAACCTGAGCGATGACGGGGCCGCCCTTCGCGGATGCGACCAGGGCTTCCTTTGCCGCCTCACCGCTCCTTAAAGGCCTTTCATTCATGGCGTTGCTCGGTATTGCGCAAAAAATCTTCGGTTCAGCCAATGACCGCCGTCTTAAGCCTTTATGGCGCCGCGTGGAGGCGATCAATGCATTCGAAGACGAGATCGCCAAACTGACCGACGACGGCCTGATTAAACAGACAGAAAGGTTAAAACAGCGCTTCAAGGACGGCGAGAGCCTCAACGATTTGCTGGAAGAGGCCTTTGCGACGGTCCGTGAGGGCGCCAAGCGGGCGCTCGGCCAGCGTCATTACGATGTTCAAATGGTCGGCGGCATGGTGCTTCATAACGGCAATATCGCCGAGATGAAAACCGGCGAAGGCAAGACGCTTGTCGCGACCCTGCCCGTCTATCTCAACGCCCTCACGGAGCGCGGCGTCCATGTGGTGACCGTTAACGATTACCTCGCCAAACGCGACGCGGAATGGATGGGCCGGGTCTACGAGCGCCTCGGCATGAAGACGGGCTGCATCGTCCACGGCCTCACCGACCCCGAGCGCCGGGAAGCCTACGCCGCCGACATCACCTACGGCACCAACAACGAATTCGGTTTCGACTATCTGCGCGACAACATGAAGTCGACGCTGGAGGAAATGGTTCAGCGCGGCCATCATTTCGCGATCATCGACGAGGTCGACTCGATCCTCATCGACGAGGCGCGCACGCCGCTGATCATCTCAGGGCCGACCGACGACAAGTCGGAACTCTACATGACGATCGATGGCTTCATGCCGCAGCTCGATGAAGCCGATTACGAAATCGACGAAAAGGCGCGCTCGGTCGTTCTCACCGAAGAAGGCAACGAAAAAGTCGAGGGGCTCCTGCGCGACGCCGACCTCCTGCAGGGCGAAAGCCTTTACGACTCGGTGAACATCTCAATCGTTCACCATGTCAATCAGGCGCTGAAAGCCCACAAGATTTTCCAGCGCGACAAGGATTACATCGTCCGCAACGACAAGGTCGTCATCATCGACGAGTTCACCGGCCGGATGATGGAAGGGCGGCGCTGGTCCGAGGGCCTGCACCAGGCGGTCGAAGCGAAAGAAAAAGCGCAGATCCAGCCGGAAAACCAGACGCTCGCCTCGATCACCTTCCAGAACTATTTCCGGCTTTACGAAAAGCTCGCCGGCATGACCGGCACAGCGCTCACCGAAGAAGCCGAATTCAACGACATATACAAACTCAACGTCATGGAGATCCCGACCAACAAGCCGATTGCGCGGGAGGACATGGACGACGAACTCTACATGACGGCGGAGGAAAAATACAAAGCCATCGCCCTGCAGATCGCCGATTGCTACAAGCGCGGCCAGCCGGTGCTGGTCGGCACGGTGTCGATCGAAAAGTCGGAACATCTCTCAACCCTTCTCAGCGACAAGAAATTCTTCAAGAACCTCGCCGCCACGCTGCGCCAGCGCGCGGGCGAACTGAAAGACAAGGAAACCGAGCACAAGGACGAAATGGAAACGCGGGCGCGCTATCTCGACGAGTTGGCGCAATCTAAAACGCCAATCCCGCACAACGTCCTCAACGCGCGCTATCACGAACAGGAAGCCGATATCGTCGCCAAGGGCGGCGTGCCGGGCGCCGTCACCATCGCCACCAACATGGCCGGCCGCGGCACCGACATTCAGCTCGGCGGATCGGTCGACAAGGAACTGCTCGACCATCTTGATGACAGCGCCGATGAAGAAACCATCAAGCGCAAACGCGCCGAAATCGAGCAGCGCGTCGAGGAAGCCAAGCAGAAGGCGCTCGCAGCAGGCGGGCTTTTCGTGCTCGCTACTGAACGCCATGAAAGCCGGCGCATCGACAACCAGCTGCGCGGCCGCTCCGGTCGTCAGGGCGACCCGGGCACGACGAAATTCTTCCTGTCTCTTGAAGACGATCTCATGCGTATCTTCGGCACAGGCATGGAGAAGATGCTGAAGCGCTTCGGCATCCAGCCGGACGAGTCCATCGAACATCCCTGGTTCACCAAGGCGGTCGAGACTGCGCAGAAGAAAGTCGAGCAGCGCAACTTCGACATGCGCAAGAACGTGCTCAAATTTGACGACGTCATTAACGACCAGCGAAAAGCGATCTTCGAACAGCGCATCGAGTTCATGTCCCTCGAAGCGGTCGACGACATTATCGGCGACATGCGCGCGCAACTTATCGACGATGTTGTCGCCACGCATATTCCGGCGAAATCATACGCCGAACAATGGGACGTTCCCGGCCTCAAGGAAGAACTCACCGCCATTTTCGGCCGCGAGTTTCCGGTCGATGAATGGGCCAAGGAGGAAGGCGTCGCCGATACGGAGATCATCGAACGCCTGATTGACAAGGCAGATGAGTTTTACGCGGCGCATACGGCGGCGCTTACGGATACGGCGCGGCAAATGGGCGATGCGGAGCCCGAAAGCTTCGTACGCAATATCGAAAAGCGTATCCTGCTCGCCAATCTAGACAGCAACTGGCGCGAACATCTGCAGATGCTCGACCATCTGCGCTCGGTCATCTGGCTGCGCGCGCACGGTCAGCGCGACCCGGTCAACGAGTTCAAGACCGAAGCTTTCGCTTTGTTTGAAACCCTGCTCGACGGGCTGCGCCGTGATGTGACGCGCATGCTCATGCACATACAGCTGCGCTCCCGCGAAGAAGCAATGGCCGAACAGCAGCGCCGCGAAGCCCGGCCGATGACCGAAACGCATGTAAACCCGTCGACCGGCGAAAATGAAATGGCGGCGCCCTCAGACACAGGCACCCAGCGCGCGCGCTCGGCGGCGAAACATGTCGATCCGAACGACCCGGAAACCTGGGGCCGCGTCCCGCGCAACTCACTTTGCCCCTGCGGCTCAGGCAAGAAATACAAACAGTGCCACGGGTCGATTTGAGCATTGAGGCCACGCAGATTCCAGCCTAAGCTGGAGGCATGATTAACACGCTAACAGCGTCTCTCGCTGCGCTCTTACTGCTGAATGCGGCCACAGGCTGCGCTTCGGTTGAATCTGTTCAAACAACCACCACCGTCCCGTTTGAAGGGACCACTGAATTCCGGGCGTCGGATGTCCGCGCCGTGCATCGCGACGAACAGGGAAGGCTTTGGTTCGGAACGGCCGAAAACGGCGTTTTCAGTTTCTCCAGCGGCGAATGGACTCACTGGAGTGAAGAAGACGGGCTGGCCGGCGCAAGCATACTCAGCTTTGCGAATGCGCCTGACGGTTCGCTTTTCGCTGCGGGCGGCGGCGGTGTCAGCAAATTCGATAACAGTATGTGGCAAAGGATTGAAACGCCCGTGGAATATCGGGTGGTGTTTAAAGTACATGCAGACAAAGGCTTGTGGCTCGGAGGAAATCCTGCGGCAGCGAGACTGTCGAAAGGCGGATGGACGGTCAGAAATTTCGGCGCTGACGGTCTGCCGGGAGGCGTCGCTCATTTCACGGCGCCGTCGCCATATTCCGATAGCGCTTTTGTCGGAACGCGCCGTTCCGGTTTAATCGAGATCGCCGGAGACGAAGTGACCGTCCGGTGGTCGGAAATGAATTTTCGCACTGTGCTGATCGACAAACCAGCGCAGTCGGTCTGGTTCGGGACGAGTGACAACGGCATACTCCGCCTGAGTGCAGATGGAGAAGAATGGGTCGGATCGGGGCTCTCCGCGCCGTTGTTTTTTACCGATGATGGACGCCTCGTCGCCTCTTTCGAAGATCAGCTGAAAATTCTCGAGAATGGAACCTGGCGGGCGCTTGACCTAGCCTTGATGACGGGAAGCGAAATCTTCTCGGGAACGCCTTATGGAGAAGGCGCCGCCCTCATAGCAACGTCAAAGGGCGTATTCTCAGTTTCACTCCGCTGATACGCGACGCCGCATCGCGTGGGCGATTTCCTCGCGATCCTCCGCGTCTTTCAGGTAACGCGGTTCGGCGCGCAGCTTAGTGCGCTGCTCATAGGCGTAGCCGTAGGACAGCACCGCCGCGTCCTGGTCTTTCGCGCCGATGAATGAAAGCCCCAGCGGCACGCCATGCACTGTTCCCATCGGTACGGAAAGATGCGGATAGCCGGCGATGGCGGCGAGATAGCCGCCGCCGGACCAGTCCGGCCAGACATCGCCGTTCACCGGGTCAACGCGCGAGGTGATCGGCCCCGACGGGGAAACGAGCACGTCGACCTCATATTCAAGGATCAATCTGTCGATGCCGTTCTCGCGGGTCGCTGTCTGCACCGCATCGCGCGCCGCAAGATAATCGGGATCGTCGAGACCGCCCATCGCGGCGGACGCCGTAAAAATACTCTGGTCGAACAGCACCAGCTCCTGATCGGCGTGCGTCTCGTTGAACGCGATCAGTTCGTCGAGCGTCCGCGCCGTCACCGCTGCGGGCGTATCGGCGAGATAATCGTTTAGGGTCGCCTTGAATTCGTATTTCAGGACGTCATAGGAGCGCCCCCAGAAATTCTCCGCCGCCGGGGCAAACGCGTCGATCTCGACCAGTTCGGCGCCGGCTTTTTCAAGCTCCGCAAGCGCCGCATCAAAGAGCGCGTTGATGTCCGGATTTTCACCTACGGAAAACCGCATGACGCCGATGCGCGCGCCCTCAAGCGCGGTTGCATCGAGCGCCGCGGCGAAATCAGCTTTAGGCTCTCCGTCAGCCATGGCGGAGAGCATCATCGCCGCGCCCCTGACCGTCTTGGTCATCGGCCCCGCCGTATCCTGAGACGACGAGATCGGAACGATATATTGCTGCGAGACGAGACCGACCGTCGGTTTGAAACCGACAATACCGTTGACATTCGACGGGCAGATAATCGAGCCGTTGGTCTCGGTCCCGACGCCGCCGGCGGCGAGCGAGGCGGCGACGGCGGAACCGGTGCCGGAGCTCGACCCGCACGGACTGCGGTCGAGCATGTGCGGATTACGCACCTGCCCACCCAAAGCCGACCAGCCGCTGATCGAGTTTTCCGAACGGAAGTTCGCCCACTGACTTAGGTTGGTCTTGCCGAGTATGATCGCCCCTTGGGCGCGCAGGCCGGCGACCAGCGGTGAGTCGCGGCCCGTGATGTTGTCCTTCAGCGCCAGCGCGCCCGCGGTGGTCGCCATCGGGTCGAGACTTTCGATGTTGTCTTTTAACAGCACCGGTACGCCGTCAAGCGCCCCGAGGGTTTCACCAGCTTCGCGCCGCGCATCCGAGGCCCGGGCGTCATCGAGCGCATTGGGGTTCACCGCAAGTACGCTCTGCAGCGTCGGCCCGTTGCGGTCGATGCGCGCAATCCGGTCGAGATAATCCTGCACGAGTTGCTCGGATGTCACGTCTCCCGCTGCAAGCGCATCGGCGATCTCCGGCAGCGACATCGTCAGAAAGCCGTGGGGCGAATAGTCGGCGGTCTCCTCGACAGGGGCGGCTTTTTCCGGCGTCGTGGTTTCCACCTGCGGCTGCGCGCAGGCGGCGAGCGTGAGCGCCGTTGTTGCAAGGATTGCTATTCTCATGACGTGTGCATCCTTTCGCGGAGCGGAACTTCTGTCCCCCCAAATATTATTCCGCCCTCCCCGGCGAACGCCGGGGCCCGGCTGAAAATTAAACCGCAGCGAGCGCGCATCACTCCCACCAGTAAGGCGCGCGTTTGCGGCCACCGGTGACTTCCTCATTCATGGTGGCGGCGTCATAGAGCCGACCGCCGAGCATGACTTTCGAAATGTCGTCCGTGTTATGGATGTCCTCAAGCGGGTTGGCGTCAAGGATAACGAGATCGGCGAGCTTGCCTTCCTCGAGCGAGCCGAGGTCGTTTTGATAACCGAGATGCTCGGCCGGAAAGATCGTCGCCGCGCGAAGCGCTTCAAGCGGAGACCAGCCGCCGCGCGCGAAGGACCAGATCTCCCAGTGCGCCGCGAGGCCCTGCTGCTGACCATGGGCGCCGATGGAAACGCGCACGCCGCGATCCGCGAGCTGTTTCGCGGTCCTGGCGTTTGTCTGGTCGGAGAAGTCTTCATCCGGCGCGGTCGTGCGGCGCACCGAACTCGCCTGCAGGATACGAGGCGGCGCGTGGCGGGAAAGTATCGGATGCTCCCAG
>ENA-ORCV01000611-ORCV01000611.1-marine-metagenome-genome-assembly--contig:-NODE-611-length-19669-cov-3.134800_pt1 | contig 19669 bp, 16 predicted proteins | sample MGYA00237779_ERZ508509 | MGnify/ENA primary metagenome ERZ508509 (study PRJEB26180, sample SAMN06268772) | marine metagenome | isolation source: Bioluminescent Bay, La Paraguera, Puerto Rico | place... | reverse complement strand
AACGCAACGCCACGAGCAGTCCTGCGAGCCCCGCGCCGACGATGCAGACGTCGTACCGGCCGGTCTGGACGAAACCGCTGAGGTCAGTGATCAACTAGACATCTCCGTCGCGCAGGATCCAGCCGCCGGTCCCGGTCGCCGGCCCTGCGGCCGGCAGTATCCTGGTCCCGACCGCGTTCGCGCTGGCCGCAATCGCGACAAGTAAAACAAATCGCCTGGTGAATTTCATTGTTATCCTCTGATCTTCCGGAAACAATAATTTCGATCTGGGAAATATATATTCATATTCAACAATCCCATGCACTTATTCTTTACCGCCTTATTGAGCAATTGCATTGTATTTATTAGCTCTCACATAACGGTATTGCACTCGGTATTCAGGCGCCTGAGACAGTTTGCAGAATATCGCGACCACCAAAACCCAATAGACGCTGTTGTGTGCCAGCAAGAACGACGCGACCCAGTTCCCAGCCAGACAAAATACAACCACCGCAAACCCGAAGGCGGCGAATTCTATGTCCTTGCCGGCCACGATCGCACGAAACGTTTTTCCGAGCGTCCAAAGGTATAGTGCGATCGTAAGACCGACGCCGATTGCCCCGATATCGGTCATAAGATCGAGGTATCCATTATGGGCGTGGCTCAGCAGCCCCCGGGACCAGCCCATGATCTTCTGGACTTCAACCGAAACCACCTGCCATCCTGATCCATATCCGCCGCCCAGGAGGAAATGCCCGGTCAGCGCCTGCCAGACCGCGTACCAGATATCGGTGCGGCCGGTGAGTGTTGCGTCCTTGCCGAGGGCCTCCAGAACCGCCGTGACGACAAACCCCGATCCGACGGCCACCACCGCCGAAAACGGCACCACCAGTACGATTGCCAATGCCCGAAACTGCGGCGTCAGGGTTCTGAGCCACATCATTCCGGCGACAGCGATCGGAGGAAGTGCGAACAGGACCACCGCCTGCCCGGACCGCGACCCCAGAACGAGACCGAGCGCGAGAAGCGCGCCGACAAGATAGCCCAGACGCAGCCGCGATCTGGTGAACGCGGCGATGACGCACATCACGCCGACCAGGGCGGCCAAACGGCCGAAATCGTTTTTATGGGCGAGAAGTCCGCGCCAGGCGCCGATATGCTCCAGATTAGCGCCGTTGGACGCCGTATGCGTGCCAAGGCCGGGCTTGGCCACGATCGCCGCAAGGCTGAGGAAACACAGGATCAGGCCTGCCGCCAGAACGATATTGAACAAAGCCCGCTTCGAATAGCGTTCCGCCAGCCAGACGCCCAGCAGCGTAACCATAACCAGTGCAGCGCATCTGCGCAGAGCCAGCGAGAGATCAGCGGCCCAGAATATCGACAGAACCGCGAAAGCCGGCGGTATCAATATGGGCCAGTAGCGGGAAATTAGGTGGTTGATCGCGTTCTTGTGCAGAACGAATACCCCGCCCCCGGACAGGCCGACGGCAAGCGCGAGCAGCCGGACCATCGGCGATCCGGAAGACCCGTACGCCAGGAGGGCACTCGCCGGCGTCAAAATCGTAACAGTCGCGCCAGTCAGAAAGATCAGCGCGAAAATCGCGAAAGCCGTCTCGATCTGCCGCATCATTGTTTAATTGCCTCGCAGTCGAAACAGACGCTGGTCTCGATCGCTGCCTTCGGCCATGCACTGAAAACGGGCACGTTAACATCCATGCCAGCACCGACCAACGTGGCAGGTGCTGCCGGCTGAACGCCTCCACCCGGATTGCAGGTCGTTTCGCTAAAGCCGCTACGCCTCATTTTCGTACAGCGCAGCAGTCCGTAGCCTGTGAACCGGTCACACATTGCTCTTGAGCGGCTTTCCACGGTCCAAAGCTCAATACCGGATCGCGAGCAATCGCAAAAACCTTTTTCGCCGAAATGCTTTACGTCGCCGATTACCAGGTGTGGAACCGGCGTTTGTGGCGGCAACGGACGGCGGTCCGCTATGCAAAGGTGAGGCTGCATCTATCGATCGACCGTCGGGTTCTGGACAAAGCCGATCGGCAGCGATGCCGCTTCAGCCTCATGGCCCGGGGCGGCCGGGCTGACCGGTTCGATCCGTCGTCGCATCGTTTTCTGCTCACTGAGCTGCATTATCTTGCAGAAAATCGCGGTAACGAGGACCCAGAAAACCTTGTCGTGCGGTAGCAGGAACGACGCCACCCAATTGCCCGCCAGGCAAAACACGATCGTTACAAAACCGAAGGCCGCGAATTCCGTCTCGCGGCCGACCATGAACATCCGGAACAGCTTCGCCAATGCCCAGAGGTAGATCAAAAGCGTGATCGTAACCCCGATCAATCCGATATCGGTCATAAGGTCCAGATACCCGTTGTGGGCGTGGCTGAGTGTGGTATCCGGACTGCTCAGGTAAATCCGAACCTTGTAGGAAACGAATTCCCAGCCCGAGCCATAGCCGCCACCGAACAGAAAATTCCCGCTCAGTGCCTGCCAGACGGCGTCCCAGATCTCCGTTCGACCGGTCAGCGTCGGATCCTTGCCGAGCGCCTCGAGAATTACCGCGGCGATGGCGCCGGAGATCATGGTGAACACGACGGAAAAGGGAACGAGGAGTACGAGTGCCAGAGCGCGGTGCTTCGGAGACAGGGTCCGCAGCCACAGCAGGGCAAGGATCGCCACTAGGGGCAATACCAGAAGCACGATCCCCTGCCCGGACCGCGAACCGATGACCAGCACCATCGCAATCGCCGCCGATGAAAGGTAAAATGCCCGGTAGCGCGGCCGCATGACGCCCGCCAGCACAAACAGCATGCCTGTGTAGGCAGCCAACCGGCCGAGGTCGTTCTTGTGGGCAAGTACGCCCCGCCAGGAGCCGACGTGTTCCATATTCGTGCCATTGGCGGCCGTATGAATGCCCCATCCCGGTGCCAGCACAATCGCCAGAAGGCTTGCCAGGCAAAGCAGTAGCATTGCGGTGAGAACGCAGTTGAACAGGCCGCGCGGCGTGAACCTTTCGGCGAGCCAGATACCCAGAAGCGTGAACAGGAAAAGCGCCACGCTGCGGCGAAACGCCAGAGAGAAATCAGCAGCCCAGAATACGGACAGGATCGCGAAAAGCGGCGGTATGAGGACCGGCCAGTACCGCGTGAACAGGTTGTGTACCGCGCCGCGATGAAGAACAAACAAAGTGGCCGCGGAGAGCCCGATCCCCAGGGCAAGAATGCGCACATACAGCGACCCTGTGCTACCATAGGCCAGCAGGGTGCTTGTAGGTGTGAGCAGGGTCACAGCGCCCCCGGTCATCACCAGCAATGCGAAGACGGCATAGACGGTTTCGAGCTGCCGCAGCATCCACGCTATCCTTTGCGACCGAAGCGATCCCGCCCCGCGCCCGCCGGTCCATAGTCCGCCGGCACACAATTCGACCACAAACTGCGCCCGACAACACGCCCGGAATCAGAAAATCCGCTCAAATCTGGCGACTTCAATCCAGGTCGAAATCGCAAAGAGACCGTTTCCCGGCATTCCGACAGGACAACTGTTCGCCGAGCGGACACTGGTCAGACCTTACCTTACCGACCGCATCAGATGAGATGCATGTGACAATATTCGTTTGTGGGCGTGTAGCGAGATTTGGCGCCTTTCAAGGTAAACGAGGTTCCGGTCAGCATACCCGTTTCGCCACTCTCTGACACGCAGGGGCGGGGCCTTAACCAGTTTCCGCACGGCGTCGGCGGAAAGGCGTTTGCCGTTGGACCTTTCCGTGGGCAATCTTTATAATGATTTTTTGCCCCGGTCGATCAAGCTTGGCCGGTGTCAAGTTTGTGGCGGACAGACGAGTTATCAGTATCTGTGTTAAACTGAATTAATACTCCTCCTGCCCCAAATAGAAAGTTAGTATAATGCGTAACGCCAGATACTGGGTCCCATCTTTCAAGACCTATGTTCTTCGCAAGAGGCTTTACTTCCGCCTCAAGCGCATGATGGATAGTGATTTTAATCACAGGAATAAAATATTCAACATAGATTCCTATAGCTGCCCCAAGACTATTCCGAAAATCATATGGATGTACTGGAAGCAAGGCGAGAATAACGCTCCTGAACTCGTCAAACATTGTCTCAAATCATGGAGAAAATTGAATCCGGACTGGGACATTAGGGTCCTGGATGACGACACCGCAAAACAATACACCGGTCAGTTAACCCTCCCGCCGGGTATAACCGTTCAGGCCTACTCCGATATTCTGCGCGTCAACCTGCTCGCCCAGTACGGCGGTGTCTGGGCCGACGCGACCTGTTATTGCGCCCGGCCGTTGGACTATTGGCTGCCGGCGTTGACACAAAGCGGCTTCTTCGCCTTCGCCAACCCCCACCCGGACCGGATCATCTCGAGTTGGTTCCTGGCCTCCGAGCAGAACGGGACCGTCATCCGGACGTGGAAATCCGCCGTCGACGAGTACTGGAAGAATACGACCAAAGCCGATCACTATCTGTGGCTCCACTACCTTTTCGAGTACCTGACGAAGCACGACAAAACCATTGCTAATCTGTGGGAACACACGCCGAAGATCAGCGCGGACGGCCCGCACATTCTCAAGCGCGCGCTGACCACCAACGGCGACGTCTCGCGTCTCGGCGACACGATCGCACTAGATGCGATCCCCGTGTTCAAACTGACCTGGAAAGACGATATCCCGATCGGTGCACTGGACCAGCTTGGCCGCTCCCGGCCGAGGGCCGCCCCGATCGTCCCGCCGTCGACGGTCCCCGCCGCGTGACGAGTGCCGGCGCACGTGCGCCGACGCGGGATCTGCAATAGCTCAGATCAGGCTTCTGAACCGTTCCGCGGTCCGTTCCAGCGAATATCGCCCGGCAATCGCCGCCAGCCGCCCGGCCTCGGGCGGGGACTGCAATTGGGCGACCATGGCCGCCGCGAGCATTTCGACGTCGCCGACCGGCACCAGCGCTTCGTTCATCCCGTCCGCGAGTATCTCCCGCGCTCCGCCGCCGGCTGAATCCGTGCTGACGACCGGAACGCCGCAGGCAACGGCTTCCACCAGCGCGTTCGGAAAACCCTCGCGGACTGAACTGAGCACGAACAGCGAGGCCCGGACGAGATAATCCAGGCGGTTCATCACGAAGCCCTGGAACGACACGACCGACGACAGGCCGTTCGCGGACGCCTTCGCCTCGAGTTCGGCGAGGAGCGATCCTTCTCCCAGGACGATCAGATGCAGGTCGCCTATCGTGCGCCGCGCCTCGGCCAGCGCATCGAGCAGCAACGGATAGTCCTTCTGCGTTTCAAGGCGACCGATGGCGACGACAACCGGCCGGCCGTCTTCGAGCCAGGGATGCGGCGCAGGCGCCAGGCGCGCGGCTTCGATTTCCTCGATGGCCGGTGTCGGGTTCTGAATCACGTGGATGCTCCCGGCGGGAATGCCGACGACCTCGGCAAGGTCCTCCGCGACACCTGCCGTGACCGCCGTGATCGCATCCACACGCCGGTATCCGGTCCTGACCAGGCGCTTCACGACGGCGCGGCGCACCGGGCTCCAGCGAGCCATGTCGCTGGACAGGTGGTTCCGCTCGCTGACGACCAGGCGTGTGTCGCTGCGGGACAGCGTTCGGGCGATGATGGCGCTGAGATTGTTGAAGGTCAGCGCCGAAATCATCGCTTCGGGCTTTTCGCGTGCCATGTAGCGGGCGAGCTTCGGGATCGCGTCCCTCGTGCGCGTGGCCTTCAGATCGATCAGCTCGACCTGATCGGAAACGAGATCCTTAAGCGGACCGACATTGACGTTGACCACCAGGCGCGTGCGCAAGTCCGTCGCCGAATAGTGGTTCGCGAGCCTTACGAACACGCGCTCGGCGCCACCGCCGGCGAATGCGGGCAGGTACAGATCCACAGACGTCAAGCGCTGTCTCCCGGCCAATGCAGCATCGTCACCGCAGCCTCCCCCAGAACCCGTCACTCGACTGGACGGTTTCGTTGCGCAGCTCGCCGTTGACCGCAACGTCATGCAGTTCGAGGGTGCCCGACCCCATCGCCAGCTCCGCATCGCTGTCGAGGTCGATTTGGCCGCCGAACATCCGCACATGCGGCGTCCCCTCGGTCTCCCAGAACCGGAACGCGGACGTCCCGGGGCCGGCCTGCAACCGGCTGTCGACGATATCGGCCCGGCCGCCGACCCAGACGCTGGCGCCCATCACGTCGCCATAGGTGCGCGGGTTTTCGAACGCACAGTAGCGCACCGTGTTGTCGGCCTGCGCCCATATGCGCAGACCGTATTTGCATCCGCGGGCACTGCTGTGCTCCATCAGGAATCCGTTCGTCTTGATGTCGAAACCACCGTCGCCCATTCCCACCGAGTGGCAGTTGCGGAAGACGAAATCCGACGTCTCGCGTTCGCAGACGATACCGTCCCCCTGTACGTAGTCCGAACCGCGTTTCTCGGCGTCGAGCGCATTCACCGCGTTCTTTGTCGTGACGTTCTCGAACTGGACATTGCTGCCGCTGCTGAAGGCCAGGATCTGGCAGACCCGCTCGCCGCCGCCGTCGACACCTGCCGCGTCGAGATGGAGATTTTCGAAGCGGGAATTGGAGATGGAGCGAAAGCGGCCGAAGCCACGGACAATCTCGTAGGCGTCGCAATCGCGGACGATCAGCGAATCCAAATGCACGTCGGACATCGTTTCGACCACACGTCCGACCTGCGTCGCGCTGAGATGCTGGATCAGGACGTTCGAGAACGTCCCCTTCCGGCCTCCGTTGCCGAACAGTATGAAGCCGGAGGCCGGTGCGCCGACAAAGGTAAAACCGGCAATGCGCAAATGGGACGCGCTCTCTTGCACGGTCAGGAAAGGCTGGCCGTCGGTGTCCGGCCTTGCCTTGCCCGCCCATCGGTGACCGGACTGGCGGAAGAACACCGACCCGCCCGGCAGAGGCGCAAGCTGAACGCCGCCTTCATGTGTCATGAATCCGGCTTCGGCCAGAATCGGCCGCCCGGGCTCGCCGGAGCGTTTGAGAGAGAACAACGTCCGGGACCAGAAAAACGGATCCTCGCGATTCCGATCGAAGCCGAAATAGTAGGCATCGCCCGGCCGCGCCCGTTGCAGATACTTGTCGGCTATCTCGATCGGCTTGGCGCCCTGCCATGGCCCTTGATCCTCGCCGGCCGAACCTGACTTCGTAAATCGGAAGATCGGCATTGGGACCCTCGCGTGATGCGTCCGGGATCAGGATACGAAAGCGATTTCGCGCCAATCGGACGGAGCACCCGTGCCGGTGGCCAGATAGATCTTTGCAGCCGCCGTATCGATCCACATCGCGCCGTATACAGTCGGCGCCGAATCCGGCGGTCCGTCGGCGACGATGCGCGGCACGCTGTCGGCGTGGTCGTGGCGAAGCGGCGCGAAACCGGTCTGCTCGCGCAGTTTGGCCGCGACGAGCGATGCCAGCACATCGAGATTGTCGTTCACCTTGCCGAAGGCATCGCGCAGGGAATCCCCGGTGCCGTCGTTCGGCTTTGCCCCGATATCGATCTTGGTGACTGGCATGTCGCTATCCCTGATCCGCGGTGAAAGCGGTGGAGTCGGCCGTGACCTCGTCGCTGCCGGAGGTCAGCCGGTTGGCGACCGCATGCGCGACCCGCACGGACGCCAGCACGACCGGCGACGCCGCCAGGGCGGCCACGAACCGGCGCCGTGACAAAGCCAACATCGCTATCTTCCTCTGCCCTCAATTGCCCAAGGAATCGTAGACGTCGCTCGTCTGCCGGGCAATTACATCCCAGTCGAAGCGCTCGATCGTAGCCTGCAGGTCGATCCGAAACGTATCGGGATCTCGCTGCAGATTTTCGGACAGATCGTCAATATCGCCGACCCGGAAGTAGTTCGACTCCGGCAGCCCGAGATCCTTGTTGGGCTGGATGTCGCTGAGCAGTATCGGCGCGCCGCAACTTGCTGCCTCAAGTGCGGCGATCGGCAAGCCTTCGTGATAGGATGGCAGCACGAACAGCGACGCGTCGCTCAACAGGACCGCCAGATCGGCCTGCCCCATGTAACCGGTGAAGACAATGTTTTTGCCGGCATTCTGGCGCAGTTTCTGAAAATACGGGTCGCCGTCCTCGGCTCCGCCGACGATCACCAGCTTGGCATCGATTCCGGAACGCCCGTAGGCCTCGACCAGATCGTGAAAGCCTTTCTCGGGAACGATCCGGCCGACCGAGATGACATAGTTGCCTCGCTCCAGTCCGAACCGTTGCAGCACACCGTTCATGTCCGCGTTCGCCGGGTGCGCGTCGAAATGGCTGGCGCCATTGGGCACATAGAAGATCTTCGATGCGTGCCGGGGGAACGCCTGCTTGAGGCTCTGGCAGAGCGTTGGCGAAACGGCGATCACCCGGTCGGAAAACCTGACCGCGCAGCGCTCGCCCATACGCAGCACCCACTTCGCGAAACTGTTCCACTTGGCGCGATCGTAGTCGGTGCCGTGATGGGTCACGACGACCTTCAGCCCGAGCGCCCTGGCGAGGGGCGCAACCAGCGCCGGCCCGATGGCGTGAATATGCACCACCTCGCAGTGTGACTTGAACCGGGCATGAAAAACGGCGACCAGGGCATTGGTGATCGCCTCGAAGTGGCGGCCGCGGGCATGCCAGAGCGGGACCACCTTCAGCCCGTCGTGGTCATAGGGACCGGGCGGGACGTACGCCTCGCGGGACAGGACGACGAAATCGTCCGCCGGCCGGATCTGCTTCAAACGGGGCAGCAGTTGCTGACAATGGGTCTCGATGCCCCCGACGACATCGGGGATGCCTCTCAAGCCCAACACGCACACCTTCATCCGGTTCCTCGCTTGCCGCCGCGCTGCTGAAGACCCCGTCCCGGCCATTGGCTCGCAGACGGGAAATTGAAATGCTTATCCACTCAAAAACGGGACCACGTCCGCCAAAAGCCAGACAATCGGCCCGCGCCCGGTCATATGCGGCGATAATCTAACGTCCGATTGGATACTTCCAGTGACGAAATGACGTAACCCTCTGTTAACATTACCCGGCGGGAGTCCCGCCGCAATCGCAATCCGGCCCGGTAAATCGCTGGTCGATAATCGTTCCTAGACGGTTTGCCGCAACGCTCGGGCCTCGATATTCCGCAGAGCGCCGGGTTCGGGCCGTTCCAGCTCCCCGGTAAAGCCGCCAATCGGTTCGCGCGCCCGGGGATCGGGAAGCGCCCCAGACAACAGGAGCCACGGCGACAATGGGTCCGCCTCGCCGAACTCTCGTCTTTATCATCAATTCGCTGGCCGGCGGAGGTGCGGAGCGCGTCCTGATCAATCTGATCGGGCACCTCGAGGACGAACTGGCCGATTACGACGTCCACCTGGTGCTTCTCGACGACGAGCCCGAGCAGCAGACAGCGCCTGCCTGGGTGACCAAACACGTACTCGACGCGAATTGGAGCATGGTGCGCAGTGTCCGGCTGCTGACGTCTCTGCTGCGCCGGCTTGCTCCCGATCTGACGGTGAGCTTTCTCAACCGCAGCAATTGCGCGAACATCATCGCTGCAAGGATGATCGGGTTTCCCTGCCTGATCAGCGAACGCGTCCATACCAGCAGTCATTTTCCGAAGACTCTGTCCGGCGCCGTGAACCGGCTCGTGGTCCGTCTGACCTATCCGTTCGCCACCGGGACGCTCGCCGTGTCCGACGGCATTCGTCAGGATCTTGCCGGCAATTTCGGCGTGCCTTTCGAGCGGATCCGCGTCATACACAATCCGATCGATATCGACGCCCTCGGCCTCCGCGCCGGCGAAGCGCCCGATATAGACCTCCCACCCAAGTTCATTCTCGGCGTTGGAAGGCTCGTCCCGAACAAGAACTTCCCGATGCTGATCGAGGCCTATGCGAACTCGGGCCTGGACTATCCCGTGGTCATCCTGGGCGAAGGCCCGGAACGGGACGCGCTCGAAGCGCAGATCGCCGATCTGGGGCTGCAGGACCGCGTGCGGCTGCCGGGCTTCGTCAAGAATCCGTACCCGATCATGAAGCGCGCGCACTTCCTGGTGTCGGCTTCGAATGCCGAAGGGTTTCCCAATTCGCTCATCGAAGCGATGACGCTCGGCTGCCCCGTCGTCGCGACGGACTGCGAATCCGGGCCGCGGGAGATCCTGGATGCAGGGGCCGACCGGCAGGACGGCGCGGTTCAGGCGCCCTACGGGATTCTCACGCCGACGAACAACGCGGCTGCGCTGACCGAGGCTGTCCGATTGATGGACGACGCCGACATACGCGCCCGCTATGCGGAGGCAGGCCGGCGGCGGGCGAAAGACTACAGCGTGGAGTCCTCGGTGCAGGCGTATCTGGATGCGATCCGCGAAACCCTGCCCGGCGACTGACGGATATCTGTCCGGCCACGTTCGCTACTGAAGGTCGAGCACGTTCCAGCCGCCATCCCATGCGCCGGCGGCCGAACTGCGTGCGTCGTTCGATTCCGTCCCATAACGATCCAGCCCGAGCGCATCGGGGACGGCGAAGCCTGCGGCAATCTGATGTGCCGTCAGGTCGATCTCGCCGTACAGGCACATGTAACGCGGCACGGACTCGTCGGAATAGAACACGGGCGTGCAGGAGATCGTGTTGTTCCTGACGAGATTCTGCAGTGACGCACGCCCCATCAGCCCGCACGGGAAACGGCGCGCCTCAGCGTTCATGCACACGTCGTCGCGCTTGAGCCCCTTTGCGTAAGCCAGACGATAGGACGTGCCATGCACCGCGAGAGTGACCGAGTCGGTGACATTGTAGGGGCCCGAAAGAACGATCTGGGGAGCGAGCACGCTTCCGGTCGCTTGCGGGTCGAAGATCGTCGCCTGCCTTTCCACGACTTCCGGCGTGGGAACCGGCTCCGGCTGCTGTTCTACGGGCGGGGCCTCGGCCTGTGCCGGGGCCTTTGACGGAGCCTGATGCTCGCGAAACACGATAACCGCGCTTGCGGTAGCGGCGGCGAGAATTGCTGCGACGGCAAATGCCAGGTACGGCCGGTGCCTGGGTGCCCGTTTTCCCGATTTTTTCGATCGTCGCACCTACGACACACTCCCGGATACATGCTCGTACAGCAAATGCATTGCGCCCGCCCGGCGCACTTTGACCAGATCCCGTAGATGCCCGAGGAGGTGATTCTACGCAATTGGCTACGACTGATGCCGAATCGCAGAGCCCAGTCGGCGCCAGGGCCGTGGGGCATCACGGAAACAGCAGCGTCCAATTACGAAATTGATTCGACGGTACGTCAGGTCAGAGGTATTCGTTCGCAGGCCTTGCCGGCCGTGGCGACCCCATTTCGAAAGGGAATTGCGAGGCCGAGACCGGCTTCGGCACGGGTCTTGCTTGCCTGTATTGCGAACTTCTAGGATGAATTTTTCAGGCCTGCCTCACGGGAAAGAGATTGCCATTGTGGCACAGCGTGGTCCGATTTCCCGTTTCAATTCAACAAGAGTCCGTGTGCACCGATGACGGATGATGCTGCTCGTACTGGTCGTCCCGCCACGGTCGAAAGCGGACAAACGCTGACGAAGCGATCGTTCGTCGGTTTCATCTGGATCTTTTCCGGGGCGGGCGCTCAATCCGTCCTCAAGGTCCTGGTCATGGCCACTCTGGCCCGGATGCTGACGCCGATGGATTTCGGCATCCTGGGCGCGGCGATGGTCGTGGTCTCGCTGGCCGAGATCTTCAGCAAGATCGGGGTCGCCCCGGCGCTCGTTCAGCTTCCAGACCTGACCGAAGCGCACATCCGCACAGGTTTCACGCTCACGGTGCTGTTCGGACTGATCGGCGGAGCGCTGATCTACATTCTTGCGCCGACAATGGCAGGCATATTCCGGATGCCGGAACTGCAGCCCGTCGTCGAGGTTCTGGCGCTGATCATGCCGCTCAGGTCGGTGTCGGTCGTCTCCGAGGCGCTCGTCCAGAGACACATGCGGTTCCGCGCCATGGCATCGTCCATCCTGATGGGCTACGTCGCCGGCCCCGCCCTGGCCGCGATCGTCTTCGCCTTCCTTGGCTATGGCGTCTGGTCGCTGGTGATCGGACAGCTCGTCCAGGCCTTCGTCCTCAGCGCCGCGCTGATCGCGTTCGCACGCCACTCGATCAAGCCGATGCTGAACGGCAATGCGGTCCGGCATCTGGCCCATTTCGGCACCGGCGTCACGCTTGCGCGCTTCGGCAACTACATCGCGTTCAATGCCGACAACTTCATCGTCGGACGGTTTCTGGGCGCCGATGCGCTGGGCTTCTACTCGCGCGCCTATCAGATCCTGATGCAGCCGACCGCCCTCGTCGGCTCGGTCGGCGACAAAGTGCTCTACCCGGCCCTCGCGACCGTGCAGGGCGAGAGAAAGCGCATGTTGCGGGCCTATTACCGGTCGATGTCGCTGGTCGCGCTCGCGACGTTTCCGCTAAGCGCGATGCTCTACGTGCTCGGACCCGAAATCATCGGCCTGCTGCTCGGCAACCAATGGACCAGCGCGGTTCTGCCGTTCCAGATCCTCGTGCTGAGCCTTGCCTTCCGCACCGCCTACAAGGTGACGGGTACGCTGATGCGCGCGGTGGGCTCGGTGTACCTGCTCGCGGTGTGGCAGTGGATGTATGCCATCGGCGTTATCGTCGGGGCCTGGATCGGCCAGTTCTACGGCCTGTTCGGGGTTGCGATCGGCGTGTCGGCCGCGATAACGGCCAGCTTCTGGACCGGCGTGATCCTCGCAAGGATCTCCTGCTCGGTCTCGCTGATGCGGGTCGCCGGGATCTTCGCGCGCTACGGCGCGGCATCGATCGCGGTCGGCGCCCTGCTTGCCTATGCCAAATCCACGGCGTTGGACTACGACTGGTCGCCGATTCCGACGATTATCGCCTGCGGAATGCTCGGCGGCCTCGTCTGGGCCGTCGGCTGGCTTCTCATCCCGCGGCTATTCGGCGAGGAGGGCGTTTGGATCCGGTCCAACATACTCGCCGGCGGACGCACCGCGCTCCTGTCGCTGCGGCGATAGAGGGCCATTGCCCACACATCGAGTCGTCTCAACAGCCCGGCCGGGACAAGGCAGTTTTTCAGTAGTTGGAGCGTACGGAATGCCGATATTTCGCATCAAGGATCAGGTCGTCCTGTTCATTCATATTCCCAAGACAGGCGGCACCTCGATCGAACGCTGGCTGAAAAAATCCGGGCCGATCTCCCTGTACGCACCGCTGACCGAAAGCTATCTGCCCTGCGTCCCGCAGCATTTCGACAGAGCCGTCCTCGAGCACCTGTTCGATCCGGGGCTGTTCGACTACAGCTTCGCGATCGTCCGAAATCCGTACCGGCGGCTGCTCAGCGAGTACAATTATCGCTGGGAACAATGGCGCCCTCTGCCGTTTGTCCGGCCATCGTTCGAGACCTGGGTTTCCAGGGCTTTCCGCCGCTATCGGAAAAATCCTTTCTATTCGAGCAACCACATCCGGCCGCAATGGGAGTTCCCGACCGAATCCGCGGAGATCTTCCGGTTCGAGGACGGGCTGCAAACGATACGCGCCGCGCTCGAGGACAGGCTCGGGATTTCAAACGGCGAAGACCTGCCCTTCGACAACAAGTCGACACGGCGCGTCACGTCGATCCAGCCGCATGTGGCCGAAAAGATCTATCAGTTCTATCGCGCGGATTTCGAAACATACGGGTACGAGAAGGACTCGTTTCCTACGGGGTAATCATCATCCAAAAATATGCGCAATTCTATTTTAGCTAATATTCCCCACTCACAATATCATCTGAATGCGTATTTCAACTCCGACAAATTCTTCGATAGATACTCAAGCAGCACGATTATGAATAGCGTCAACCCGAGAATCTCCAGCCCCTCTTCGACCGCCGTCAAAATACTGAACATGAAGGTCTTCTGATGGCCTAATTCGCTAAACACCGCTCCACTGATCATTCCCATCCCGACAATTCCAAAAACATATATAGCACCGGCAATAATCATCTTGATCGCGATACCTCTCGTAAGCCGCAACAAAAACGGGATGTAGAAAATACCCAGAACAACTACAATCGGAATTGCAGCCAGTACCCAGACGAAGGTGAATACACCCGACAGCCCCAATTTGCTGGCCAGAGGAAGCGACATTTCGTGAATTGCAATGGATTCATCCATTGATAAGAACAAAAATATAAGCCCCAACAAAACCCAATGAAAGGTGTTTCGCTCATCGCGGCGCTGACTTGCTTTCGCGATTAAAAATATTAGCAACGCCGAAATAAACAAAAGTATAGCTGAATACCAAGATGGTATCGATAAATCATCATCAAGATTGAATTTTTGCAATCCACGAAGAAAAGTTTCGTTTCCAAAAAGACCGATATATAAAATCCGGACGACACCCACCAACCAAACCAGAACAGATGCCAACATAACGCACATTTTTATGTCTTTTGTCGGCAGAAATACTAAATCTGATACACCTTTACCTGCGCTTTCGGTAACGGAATTTTCGTCCTTCAACATCTGTTCGCTTCGTTATGCTTGGACCCAACATGAAAAAATGTGACCGTTATGTGACAGACTGTCAACTGGCAACTCCCTCCGGCGCGGCATGCGCATCGCCGCGTTCCCGGAGGCGCTGAAGCGGGACAGCCGGAGCGGCAGGGCATGTGTGACGCCGGAGGCGAGCGCCGGCGGGCCGGGCGCCTGACGGACGGCCGCGGCACGATCTGTTCGACCGGCCTGGTTGCAGCCGGGACAATGGCGAGATGGAGGACACAACGTTCGGTAGACGGCAGACAGCACCGGGCCAGCCTATCCTGCGCCTACCCCTCCTACCCCTACCCCTACCCCTACCTCTGCCCCTGCCGGCGCAGAGGACATCTCCGGCATGTTTGGCGGCGGCATTCTGAATCGGATCTTGCCGATCCAGCCGACGCTCGAAGAGGAGACGGCCGCCCCCCGAACCGCTGCACCGAAAAGCCCGGAGCGCGCCGACCGATCTCTCAAGACGGCCTCGACACAGTCGCCAGATCCTTCCGATTCCGGTTCTTTACCATAGGTTCCACTCGGGTCCGGAATCGGCTTCTGGCTGATTGCGTTGCCCCTACGCTAGCGATATTGTCGCCTGGCATTTAGGAACAATTTGTTTCGTGTTTTTGGAATGTCGGTGCGGATCTGGTGTTATCCGTCCGTAAAGGTAACAAAGAGGTGCGTGCGCTCTTCGGTCGGTTGGTTCGACCAACGCCGAGGACGGCGCAGAAAGTGGTCCCGGGCCGCAATTGGAAAGGCCTGGTTTGAGACGTGGCAAACTGAGTGGAAGCGGGTTGGCGTGTCGGCCTGGTCCACATCAAGACCGAGGTTTTGCGAGCGCAAACCGGCGAAACACTGACTGCGGCGCCCCGCTCGTGCGGATGGTCCGAAGTGCATGCGGACTTCGATAGTGCATTGCGTTTTCAGTTTGGCAGGATCGTCGCCGGTATTTTGACTGGTGGCCCCGGCCAACGATATGGAAACGAGATGGAACCTCGCTGTCTGATGATGTTTCGACATTGGAGCTGAAGTAATGCTGAAAGTGGCTTCCAAATCAGACGACGGAACGGGTCAGGGCACCTGGGTCGCCGAAGAGCAGCAAACCGAGTCGACGATAGACCTGGAATGGCTGATGGCGGTCGCCCGCCGCCAGATGCTGGTGATCGCGATCTGTGCGTTTCTGGGCGGTATCGTCGCTGTCGTCTATTCGTTCACGGCAACGCCCCTGTACACCGCTGCGACCCATCTGCTCATCGACCCCCGGCGATCCTCGACTAGCGATGAATTGATGGGACTTTCCGACGTCGGAATCGAAACCGGCGCCGTCGAGAGTCAGGTTCAGGTGCTCCAGTCCGAAGAAATCGTGGCGAAGGTCGCGGAGAATCTGGATCTTGCCAATGATCCCCAGTTCGGAACCGCGACAGTATCGCTGTCTCCGATCAAGCTCATCAGGGATGCCGTCAAATCCATACTGGTCGCTTTCGGCTTCGTCGAGGTTCAGCCCGTCAGCGAAGTCGAAGCGGCATTCGCCAGAGAGCGCGGGATTATCGAAGCCCTCAAAGGTGGCCTGGCCGTCAACCGGCTGGGGCTCAGCTATGTCCTCAATGTCGCCTTCACGTCGGCCTATCCGGAACTCGCCGCACGCATCGCGAACGGCTTTGCGGACGCGTATCTGAACGACCAGCTGGAAGCGCAGTTCGAGTTCACGCGTCGGGCTAGCAACTGGTTGAGCGACCGCGTCATCCAGCTGAAGGAACAGGCGCTCCAGTCCGACCTGGCGATCCAGCAGTTCCGCGCCGAAAACAACCTGATCATGGCCGATGGCCGGCTGGTCAGCGACCAGCAGCTGGGGGAACTGAATACGCAGCTTATCTTCGCGCGCGCCGAGCGGGCGGAGGTCGAAGCCAGGTACGAACGCATTCAATCCATCATCGAATCCGGTGACATGGAAGCTGCGGTGGCGGAATCGCTCAGCAGCAACGTCATCACGGGTCTGCGGCAGCAGTTCCTCGAAGCCTCGAAAAGACAAGCGGAAATCAGCGAGCGTCTGGGCGAGAACCATCAGACTGCGATTAAAGCCCGCAACGACATGAAGGAATTCGAGCGGCTGATTTTCCAGGAACTCGGCCGTATCGCGGAAAGCTACGAAAGCGACTATCAGGTCGCAACGATCCGCGAGGAGGCGCTCGAAGACAGCCTGGCGAAAATGGTGGGCTCCGCGGCAAACATCAACACGACGATGGTCCAGTTGCGCGAACTCGAACGCGAAGCTCAGACCTATCGCAACCTCTATGAAACCTTTCTCCAGCGCTATCAGGAAGCGATTCAGAGAGAATCCTTTCCGATCGTCGAAGCGCGCGTGATCAGCCAGGCCGCCAAGCCGATCGAAGCAAGTTATCCGAACAAGAAGCTTTTCCTGCTGTTCGGGCTCGCGGCCGGCGGCACGTTCGGAATCGGTATCGGCGCGATGCGGGAATTCCGGGATCGCAGCTTCCGGTCCGGAAATCAGGTGAACGACGATCTCGACCAGCAGTACATTGGCGGCCTCCCCAATGTTAAGGGTTCGGCCGGACGCGGCAGCGGCGCTGCCGGTGCGGGCGACGTCGACGAATCCGGTCGACGGGCCAAGCGCGTGCCTCTGATGCGTTATGTTCTGGACGCACCGTTGTCGATCTTCGCGGAGACATTGAGAAGCGCCAAGGTCAGTGCGGATCTCAATCTCGGCGACAAGAATCCGAAGATCATCGGCATCGTCTCGACGCTTCCGAACGAAGGCAAGTCGACCGTTGCGAAGAACTTCGCCACGCTGTTGTCGTATCTCGGCAACAAGACGCTTCTGATCGACGGTGACCTGCGCAATCCCGGACTGTCGAAGGAGATCGCCCCGCACGCGAAGGCGGGACTGATCGAAGCGCTTCACGAAGGTCAGTTGAACAAGGACCTGATCGTCTACGAGGAGGAGTCACGGCTCGCGATCCTGCCAACCGTCCTGCGCCGCCGGACCTCGCAGACCAACATGCTGCTTTCGTCGCCGGCCATGAAGGCGATCCTTACCCAGGCCGGAAATCATTTCGACTACATCGTCATCGACCTGCCGCCGCTGGGGCCGGTCGTGGAAGTGCGCGCCGCCGCTGCGCAGATCGATGCCTTCCTGTATGTCGTCGAATGGGGCCGCACATCGCGCAAGCTCGTAAGAACCACGCTTTTCAACAACGAGAGCGTGCGCAGCAAGTGCCTGGGCGTGATCCTGAACAAGATCAATTCGACGAAGATCAGGCTCTACGAAGAACACGATTCACCGACCTACTACAGCTCGGAGTACGGCAAATACATCCAGCGCGATGTGGGATAGCCGCTTCGGGGAAACCTGTGTTCACTGACTGCCGGGCGACCGTGTCGTTCGCCTGCCTCCGGTAACCGTCCGGAGGCGGCGGTCGGACCGGCACGCTATCGGTCTCGGGATCACAAGCCGGAACGGCAGACGCGCCGATCGCGCGAGTGAGGTGTTGCAGTCTGCGGTGAATCCAACACAATCGGGGCAGTTACGGACTCGGACACACGAGACTGCCTGTTTGCGTCTACACCGACAGGGGCGCGCAGGATCGGTCGAAACCCCTTCCTGTCGCGAACTGGACCGGTGTGCAGGGGCTTCCAAAGTTTGCCCGTATCCTGTTCTACGCTGCGATAGCTGTCTCGGTGATCAGCTACGGGGCCGTATACCGCCTGCCCTTTATGGTGGTGGTGTTCTTCGCCTGCGTGTCTCTGGCCTTCGCGGCGCTGACTCCGGTCGCAAAGCCTGAGACCGGAAAGATATACCGGTACGGACTGGTTCTCGTCCTGCTGATGGCGGGGTTGCTCGTTTTCCAGAGCATCCCGGTTCCGCGGTTTCTGGCCGACCCTGTCTGGGATGAAGCGGGTGAATTGCTCGGCTTCACATTCGCCGCGATTTCCGTCGAGCCGGCAACGACCATCGGATCCATTCTTCCGCTGACACTGCCCTTCGTCATATTCCTCGCCGCGCTGGCGCTTTTTCAGAGCGACAGATCCGCGTTCAATCTGTGGAACTATCTCGCAAGGCTCGGGGTCCTCGTCGCCGCCTTTTCCGTCGTGCAGTTCACGATGTACCCGGACTGGCTGCTGGGCCGCCCCAAGGAGCACTATCTCGACAGCCTGACGGGAACCTTCGTCAACCGGAACACGGCCGCGACGTTCTTCGGGCTCGCGTCCCTTGTCGTCTTCGGCTGCCTGCTGAAAGACCTCCGCAGCCTGCGGGACCGCAAGATACATCTTCTCAGCGCTTGGCGCCCGCGCCAGTTCAACAACGGCCGGCTCGACCTACGTGTCCATCTGTTCGTCTGGACCATCGGCCTGATCATCACCCTGCTGGCGCTGTTCCTGACGCAGTCGCGGGGTGGCATTACCGCGACGTCCATCGCATTTGCCGTTGCCACCGGCCTGGTCATTCAGTTCGAGATGACGAACCGCCGTCCGGCCTGGCAGCGACTGACGGCGATTTCCGGCGGGGTGGGTGCCGTCCTGTTCGTGGTCATCGTCTTCGGAGGACGGGCGCTGCTCCGTCTGGAGGAAAAGGGACTGGAGGACGATCGATGGTGCGCCTACAGGTACACGATCGATGCCATTCTCGATCATCCGATCCTCGGCGCCGGGTTCGGCACGTTCGAGTCGCTGTTTCCCGCCTACCGGGTCGGAGCCTGTGCGCCGGGCGGCCAGTGGAGCATGGCGCACAATTCCTATCTCGAAGCGTATCTGGGACTGGGGCTCCCGTTCCTGTTCATCCTCGGGTTCTGTACCCTGGTGCTTCTCGCCATCATGCGGACCGGCTTCAAATACCGTCGCCGCTATCGCCTGATTCCGGCGATCGGGCTGGCGATGCTCCTTCTGGTGGGGGTGCACTCCTTCGTCGACTTCTCGCTGCAGATCCCTGCGATCACGGTCTATTTCGCGGCCGCGATGGGCGCCATGACGACGATATCTCTGGGCCGACGCGGATACTGAAGATACCGCGAAGCCCCCTGAAATCCGTCGAATCCAGCGCTGGGGCGCGGGCGACTAAATCCGACAACGATATCGAGGGAAAAATGCCCGACCGGATCGCGCCGGCAGTTTGGCTGGGGCGCCAGGATTC
>ENA-ORCV01000610-ORCV01000610.1-marine-metagenome-genome-assembly--contig:-NODE-610-length-19772-cov-4.299619_pt1 | contig 19772 bp, 10 predicted proteins | sample MGYA00237779_ERZ508509 | MGnify/ENA primary metagenome ERZ508509 (study PRJEB26180, sample SAMN06268772) | marine metagenome | isolation source: Bioluminescent Bay, La Paraguera, Puerto Rico | place... | reverse complement strand
CATGTTGCCGACGGAGGCGATATGGGCCTTGTAGCGGCCGGCCTGTTCCCGATCGATGGAGATCTGCCATTCGATGCCGGGGAGCGGAAGCGTGTCTTCCTGATCCATGTATACCGGCACTTCGGTTCCGTTGACCGTCATGGTCGCCGTGTCGGCAAACGCCCGGACTTGTTTCGCTGCGGCGATCATGGCGTCGAAGTCAGGCGATGAAATCTCTACTTGCGCGTCCTTGCCGACCGGCGGGCCGCCTTCGCGCTGGCGCACCTCGACGATAACGCCGGGCACATCCTGAACGGCGTCGCGGAAATCCTCGAGCACGAGGTTCGAATGTTTGCGCTCCGTGTAGTTGAGGAGATCGATGCTCACCTGGCCGATTGTCTCGGACGGGTTTTCCTGACTGCGCGAAAGCGACGGCCCGGTTTGCAGATAGATATGTTCAATCGCCGGGTGATTTTCGATCCGCGTGGCGACTTCCTTCACGATCTCGATTTTCTGCTTTTCAGAAAGATTGCCGCGGCCGAGAACAAGCAGGTTCAACTGTTCGGAGTCGTTGCGAATGAAATATTCGACATCGGGGGAGGCGATTCTGAACGAAGCGATACAAAGGACAAGCACTGCAAGCGCCGCCGCCATGACGATGAGCGGACGCCGCACCAGCTCCGTCAAAAAACGGGCGTAAGCGGCGATCGGCCCCCCGAGGGTCGTCGGATCGACTTCATCGATTTCGTAGCTTTTGACCGGATTGTCGGACTTTCCCTTGAGATGAAATTTCTTTTTCATCCATTCGGGGATGCCCATCAGCGCGCCGATCACCGGCAGGAAAATCAGCGCAACGACAAGCGAGGCGAGGAGCACGAATATCAGCGTCAGCGGCAGGTATTTCATGAACTCGCCGGTGATCGACTGCCAGAACAGGAACGGCACGAAGGCGGCAAGCGTCGTGGCGGTTGAGGTGATCACCGGCCAGAACATGCGCTTTGATGCTTCGAGATAAGCTTGCTTCCGTGGCGCGCCTTCGGCCATGCGCCGGTCTGCGTATTCGACAATAACGATGGCGCCGTCGACCAGCATCCCGACCGACAAGATGAGGCCGAACATCACCATCATGTTGAGCGTGTAGCCGAAGACCGTCAGCAAGAGGAAACTGATCAGGAACGATGTCGGGATCGCGATCCCGACCATCACCGCGGAGCGGGGCCCAAGCGTCGCGACGATGACCACCATGACGAGAACGATGGCGGTCATCACCGATGCGGTGAGGCCTTTCAGATTGTCGTTCACGACGATCGACTGATCGCTCAGGATTTCATAGCGGATCGGCGCTGGCCAGAAATGCGAAGCCTCCTCGACTTCGTTGCGGGCTTCTTCGATCGTGTCGATAATGTTGGCGCCGGCGCGTTTGGAGAGTTCAAGGCCGATCGCCGGGCGCCCGTTGAACAACGCATAACCGTTGCGGTCCTTGAACGTTCGGCGCACGTCAGCGAGGTCGCCGATAGTGAGAATATTGTCGCCGTTGGCGCGGATCGGGATCGACATCAGGTCGGTCGCGCTTTTGACGAGCCCCGGCGCCTTGATTGAGAAGCGCCCGTCCTCAAGATCGATAGAGCCGGCGGTGACAAGCCGGTTATTGGCGCTGACGGCGTTGGCGACTTCAAGCTCGGTGAGCCCGTAGGACTCAAGCACTTTCGGGTCGAGGATGACTTCCAGCAGCTCCTCGCGGGCGCCGGTCATGCGCGCTTCGAGGACGCCGGAGATGCTTTCAAGCCGGTCCTGCAGGCTTTGCGCGGTTTTATAAAGCGCCCGTTCCGGCGCGTCTCCGTAAAGGATGATGGTCAGGATCGGATACTGGTTTTGCAGGTTGAACTCGTTGACGATCGGTTCTTCCGCATCCGAGGGATATTCCGCCTTGGCGCGGTCGACCGCCTCGCGCACGTCGAGCACCGCCTGATCGACGTCGACCGTGGCCTCGAATTCGATGATGATTTGCGCCGCGCCGTCATAGGCGAGGGAGTCCATCTGCTTCAGCCCCTCGACGCTTTGCAGTTCGAGTTCGGTGGGCCGCACCAGCAGTCTTTCGCCGTCTTCAGGCGAGACGCCGGGCAGGGGCAGCGTCACCAGTACGAACGGCGCTGCGATGTCGGGCTCGGCTTCGCGCGGGATGGTGTTGTAGGAAACCGAGCCGAAAACGATCATCACGATGAGCGCCGTCATCACGACGCGCATGCGCGTGAAGGCGGCGTCAATGAGGCCGGTCATGGAACGCCGCCCTCATCGAGCGCGGCGTCGTCGACGGCGTCCACCATCTGTCCGGCGGAAACGAAATCCTGGCCGCGCACGATTACGCGCGCCGCGCCTTCAAGGCCTGAAACCCACATGCCCTCGGCGGTTTCGCCGAGGGGCTTAACGGGGTTGAACGACGCCTTGTTTTCCGGATCGAGCGTGCGCACGCCGAGAACGCCCTGATCGTTGAGCGTGAAAGCGGATCGGGGAATGAGATGCGCCAACCGGTTCTGGGCGAAAACCGTGAATTCGGCGGTAACGCCGTCACGTAGAAGACCGTCCTCATTCGGGACAGTGAGCTCGACTCCGAAGGTGCGGGTCGCCGGATCGGCCGCGGCGGCGATGAAGCTTACCTCGCCTTCGATTTCTTCGCCGGTGGCGAGGCGCGCAATACCCCGATCGCCGAGCGAGATTTTGGCGACATCCTTTTCCGCGACGGCGCCGACCACCAGGAACGGGTTCTGCTGGATCACCGTGCCGCACGGGTCGCCCACCTTGAGAAAGTCGCCCGCCTCGACGGCGCGGACATCGAATATCCCGTCAAAGGGCGCTGCGATGCTGGTCTTTTGGAGTTCGATGTCGGCGCGTTCGAGATTGGCGATTGCGAGGTCCAAAGCAGCCTTTGCAGCGGCGACGGCGGTTTCTGAACGAAAACCGTCAGCGCTCAGTTTGACCGCGGCGTCATGGTCGAGCTTGGCCTTATTCAGCGAGGCGCGGGCCTCTGCGCGCTGGGCGCGGCGGGCGTCGACGGCGATCTGGCAGAGCACGTCGCCCTGTTTCACCGGCGAGCCTTCTCTTGCCGGCGTTTCGGAAACGGCGCCGGCGGTTTCCGCCCGGACCACTACCTTGCGTACGGACGCGGTGCGCCCGCGCACCACGATTTCCGCACGCCATTCCTGTGGCTCAAGGGTGTCGGCGACGACGATGAAACGGGCGCGCTCGGCCTCCGCCGCAGCATCTCCATTGCCGGAGAACATGCCCCGGGCCAGAAAGTATAAGAACACCAGCGCTACGAACAGCGCGGCGAACTTGACTGACTGAGAAACCTTCATAAACGCCCACCGGAATTGGGAAAGTCACCTTCAAGCCAAACATTATCAATAAGGTGAACAAAATCGTTACGGGAGAATATACTGGGTAGTATACCGCACCGTTCAAGCTGCGCGACTGCCAATAATGAACAAAATCTGAAGAAAAGCGGAAAACTCGCGCGGCCCGGGTGGCGGGCGTCGTCCTTCGCCTGAGTGCGACGGCCTTAATAATACTGGTTCGGCATGAACGCGCTGGGCGCCTTGTTGAGGACGGTCCCCAGGATGTTGGTCTTCTGCAGAAGGCGTTTGGCTTCCTTCAGCTCATTGACGCGGGTGTGCCCGCTCGCCGCCACCAGGAGAACGCAGTCGACCTTCGGCAGAAACGCAATCGTGTCGTCACAGCCCAGCAGCGGCGACATGTCGAAGATCAGCATTTGCGAGCCGAAATCGCCCGTGGCGGTTTCGATCAGCTCGTCCGCGCGCGCCGATGTCAGGTGCTCCGCACCCTGCCTGGTGACCCGCTCATTGGGCATCAAAAGCACATTGTTGAGAGGCGGCCGGACGGTCACTTCCTCAAGACTGCGTTTGCCTTCGAAAAAGTCGAGCACCGACGGGAAGTCGGAAAGCCCGAGATAACGGGCGACGCTGGGGCGGTAAAAATCGAGATCGGCGAGAACCGGGCGAACGCTGCTTTTCGCACCCATGGCGATCGCCAGATTGATTGCTGTGACGGTCTTGCCCGCAGAGGCGCCGGGCGAAACGACGGCAAGGGATTTCCAGTTGTTGGCTTCCATTTTCTGCAACACCCGGGTTCGCAAAACCCGATAGGCGTTGAGAACAGGATCCTGTTCGTTGGAGATGATGCGGTTGGCGCCGAAATTATCGAAATTGCACTCGACGGTCGCGAAACGGTCATCGCGTTGCTGCTGGCGGGCGGCGGCGATCGGCGCTGACTGGCGCATTGCTGCGCGCGCGCCGACGGGACGGGCGTTTTCCTGGTTGCCTGTGCGGGCGCGTGTGACGGCTTCCCTGATCTTGTCCATAACGGTTCAAACTCAAACAGTGTTACGCGGCTTTTGCGGTTTTCGCGTCGCGGTTCTTTCGTTTGCCGCGGAAAGGCAGCGGCGATTTCGTCTCCCCGGCGTTGTATATATAGGGAATGACGGCGATCGGATGGTCGTCGACAATGCTCGTCACATGAGCGCGGCCGCGCACTGTGGCGAACAGCAGTTCCGCGCCGCCGGCGATGACGCCTCCAAGTCCCAGCGCGACAAAGACCGCGAGGATACCGAGCTTGATCCTGTCGGGGCTGGTCGGACGTTCCGGGCGCAGCGCCGGTTCGAGGATCGAGAACTTTTCTGCTTGCTGGTTTTCCTCGAGGTTTTCGGCGAGTTGGGCGTCCTGCTCTTTTGAACGCACTTCCTGATATTCGCGGAACAGGTTTTCATGGTCGCGGGTCAGCGAGGCGAGGTCGCGTTCGACTGACGGCGTTCTGGCGATGCGGGATTCGTAGTCCTTGATCTGCTCTGTTAGCCCATCCGTCTGGCGTTTCAGCATGCGGATGCGGTTATCGATCACGGCGAGACGTCCCTCCATCTGGACGCTGGTGATGTCTTTCGTGCCCTTGCGTGTTTCGCCTGCGATTTTATCGCTCAAAAGCGTGCGGGCTTCTTCAACGTCAGCTTCGGCGGATTTTACGGCTTCTTCATCGACCGGTTCGGCGCGTTCTGCGGCGGTCAGCGCGAGTTCGGCTTCCCGGAGGTTTTCGCGCAGGCGCTGAATGTCCTTGCTCGGCGCCATCTGGCGGCGGATCGCGGCGATCTCGTCCTGTTTGGCTTTCACTTCCGGGTAGCTGTCATGATAATTGGCGCGCAGCCTGGCGAGTTCGGATTCAAGCTGCGCCAGTTGTTGGGCGAGACCGTTTTCGGCCCCGGCGCCGGAGACGAGCTGGGTTTCCAGGAACCGTTTCTCTTCTTCAAGCGCGTCGATCGACTGGCGGGTTGAATTCAGCTCGCGCGTCGCCCGCTCGAGCATGTCGAGATGCATGTTGAGGTGTTCCGGCAGGGCGTCGGCGTTTTTCACCTTGAAGTCGGAAATCTGTTGTTCGAGCGCCGTCACCTGGTTGCGCAATCGGCCGGCTTCCCGCTGGAAGAATTCCGTGGTGTTCGAGGCGCCGGCGGTGCGGGTGCGTACGTCTTCGTTCAGGAACAGCGTCATGAACTCGTTCGCCACGAGATAGGCCTTGCGCGCGTCTTCATCGCGGTAGGAAACCGTGAAGGCGATGGTGCCGTCGTCGCGCCGGCGGGAGTCGATGGTGATCAGCGAGACGTTCATCCGCTCGCGCATTTTCGCCACCCGCTCGCTTTCGGAAAGGCGGGTCGCTTCGGGAAAGACCTTGTACTTGTCCGCGACTTCCAGAAGCCGGTTATGGGTCATGACCCGCGCGCGGATCGTCTGGATGCGTTCCTGGGCGTAGGCGTTGATGGTCGACCGCACGAGTTCGGTCGGGATCTGCTGGGATTCGACGAGGATCGTGCCCTTTGCGGTGTACTGGGCGGGCAGCAGCATCACGGTCAGAACGCCGAGCGGCGCGACGACCAGAACCGGAATGATGAAATACAAAAACCGGCGCTGCAGGATGATCAGAATATCTTCTAGTGAGAACTCGTCGCCCATACCAAGGTTCCTGCGCCTCTCGGCGCCGCAAAATCCACGCGGCCGAGGATGTTATCCATCCCGAGGGGATCGAAATGCAAGCCTTACGCCGCCCCTGGAGCATTTATTGTACGTTGCGCGTTAACAAATTGCCGTAAAAGCGGCGGTCTGCGTCGGCTTGCCTTTTTTCAGCCCTTCACACGGTGCTGCGGCTCGCTGACGGCCGGTGCGGCGGCGTTCGCCGGGATAATACGGGCGGCGTTGTTGTTTAACAAGCATAATCAATAAGTTACATTCAATTTTATTAGAAAATCAGGGTTCGCCGTCAAGCATCCTTCCGCGCCGGTATCGCTGAATGGTCCGAAAATCCGGGGCAGGCGCCTTAAAAACTGGTAAACCGCCTTTTCAGCTGGCCCGCCCCTTGCTGCATAAGAGGCGCATGAGGCCCGGGATAACCGTTAACGCAGACTTCGTTTCACGGCGAAACGGCCATGCCCGGGTTAAGGCTGACGACGCAGAGGCGCATTTGATGGCGAATATGACGACCAGCTCCCTGAAGGCCGGCGCGGACCTCTCCGGCGCCGACCGTAATGCAGGGGTGATCGACCGCCGCGACGATTTCGACCGGGACGTCTGGTGCCTGCTGGGGCTGCCGGTGGACGCCGCCGACATCAACCGCGCTGTTTTTGAAGTCGATCGCGCGGCGCGCTCGGGCCGCAAACTCTCCTTCGTCACCCCCAATGTGAACTGGCTTGTGCGCGCTCTGCGGGACCGCGAAGCGCGGCGGGAAATCATCGCCGCCGATATGAGCTTCGTCGATGGCGCGCCGCTGGTGCTGATCGCCCGGATGCTCGGCGCGCCCGTCCGCTCGCGGGTTGCGGGGTCCGATATCTTTGAAGCGCTCCGCCGGCGCCCCGGTTATGGCGCGCGAAAGCTCAAAGTGTTCTTTTTCGGGGGACGCGACGGCGCGGCGGAAGCTGCGGCGGCGGCGCTCGATGCTGAAAACGGCGGCCTTGAAGCGGCGGGTTTCCTGAACCCCGGTTTCGGCGATGTCGAAGCCATGAGCGCTGATGCGGTGATCGATGAGATCAACGCCGCGGCGCCGGATTTCATCGTGGTCGCGCTCGGCGCGGCCAAGGGGCAGGCCTGGATCGACCGCAACAAGGACCGCCTCACGGCGCCGGTGATCGCCCATCTCGGCGCGGTGGTCGATTTCACCGCCGGCGGCGTCGTGCGGGCGCCGCGTCTGGTGCAGCGGCTTGGGCTTGAATGGGCCTGGCGGATCAAGGAACAGCCCGACTTATGGCGGCGGTATTTCGATGACGGGCGCGCCCTGTTGTCGATCGCCCTGACCCGCATCGCCCCGCAGCTTGGAAAGGCACGCTCGGGAACCGGCGCGCCGGGCGAGGCCAGCCTCTCTCAGACCGCCTGCGGCGCGGTCGTCCGGCTCTCCGGCGATCATATGCGCGCAGGGCTGGCGGCGGCTCGCGACGCATTCCGGCGCGCAGCGGCCCGTGGCGGCGATGTGGTCCTTGATTGTTCGAATCTTAAGGATTTTGACCGTTCTTTCCTTGGGCTCGTCCTTATGCTTGAAAAACATGTCGTCAAAGCCGGCCGAACGCTTTACCTCAACGGCGCAACGCCTTCACAGGTCAAAGTCTTTCGCGCCAACGCCATGACCTATCCGACGGCGCCGGCGGCGCGCGAAGGATCAGTCGCGGGCGAGGCGGCGGTATAACCGGGCCGCCGGCCCGACTGGATTAATAGAGGAAGAAATGGGGAACATGTCCTTTATGCTGAACAAAACCCGCTCCGTCAGGATGCTCGCCATCGCTTTCGCCGCCGCTACGGCTGTGGCCTGCGCGTCGCCGGAACAGCGCGTCGAAAAATATTATGAGAGCGGTCAGGAATATCTCGAAAAGGGCGAACTGGGTAAAGCCAACGTTCAGTTCCAGAACGTGCTCAAAATCGACGAAACCCATGTCCCCGCGCTTTTGGGTATCGCGCAAATCGCTGAGCGGAAAAAAGACTTCAAGGCGATGTTCGGCATTTATCAGAAAGTCGAGCGTCTCGCTCCTGACAACGGCTTCGCACATGTCCAGCTTGGCAAGCTTTACCTGCTCGGCAGCGACGAAACCGCGGCGCTTGAGCAGGCTGAAAAGGCGCTCGCCATCAATCCGGACGATCCCGACGCCATCACGCTGAAAGCCGGCGTGCTTTTGCGGCTCGGCGACAATACCGGCGCCGTCGAACTCGCTCGTAACGTTCTCAACGCTCATCCAGCCAACCCTGAAGCGGCTGTTGTAATCGCGACCTCGAAAGTGCAGGCCGGCGATTTTGACGGCGGGCTTGACGAACTCGACCGCGCGCTTGAAGCCGATCCGAAGATCGCCGTGCTGCAGCTCCTGCGTATTCGCCTGCTTGCGCAAATGAACAGGGAGCAGGATGTCGCCGCAGCGTTCGACAATCTCGTGAAGCTTTTTCCGGAAGAACCGGCCTATCGCCGCGCCTACGCCGCTGAATTCATCGGACGGAAAGCCTATGGCCAGGCTGTCGCGCAGCTTGAGGAAGTCGTTCGGCTGGAGCCGGAAAACAACAACGCGAAAATTGACGTCGTAAGACTGATCAAGGCCGACAAGGGCGCAGCAGAGGCCGAAGCGAAACTCCGCGATTATGTAGAGGCGGAGCCCAATAATACGGAGCTGAAATTCACGCTCGTGGATTTTCTGACGGAGCAGCGGTCATGGGCCGCGGCGACGGCTGAGCTTGAACCGCTTTCGCGCTCGAAAGACCAGAGCACTGAGTTCAAGGCGAAGAATACGCTGGCCGCCATTCATATCGCCAATGGCGAGCGCCAGCAGGCCGAGGTGCTGATCGAAGAGATTCTGAGCGAAGACGAAAACAATACTGACGCGTTGCTGAAAAGCGCGGGCTTTCAGATCGAGGACGGCGAGTTCGACACGGCAGTCGCCAATTTGCGCACGGTGTTGAACAACAACCCCGATCAGGCGGAGGCCATGGTGCTCATGGCGACGGCTTTCGAACGGCAGGACAATCTCGATTTCGCAACCGCCGAATACGCCAAGGCGTTCGACGCAAGCGGCAAGGACGCGAAGATCACCAATCTCTACGCGAAATTCCTGATGCGTCATGACAATGCACGCCGCGCTGAAGAAGTGCTCGTGCAGTCGCTGGCCGCCCACCCGAACGATCTGGAAAACCTGAAGCTGCTGGCGGCGACGCGCCTGGCGCTGCAGGACTGGACCGGCGCCGATGAGGTAGCGAGCGCGATCGAAAAGCTTGATCGTCTGGGCGACGACGAGGTTGTTCGCAATATCCGCACGGTCGCCTTTAGCGGGCTTGGCGATTATGACCAGCTCATCAATCTTCTGTCCTCTGAGAAAAGCGGCGATCTGCAGGAGACGCGCCCGCTTGCGGCGCTCGTCGGCGCTTATGTGCGTTCGGAACGGATCGACGATGCAGAAGCTCTTCTGCAGGATGTGCTGGCCTCGAACGATAAGAACTACAACGCCTACCTTCTGCTCGCACAGGTCAAGGCGCTGAAAAACGATAGCGCCGGCGCTGAACAGGCGCTCCTGAACGCGGCCGAGGCTGATCCATCTCGCGTTGAGGTGTACGAGTCGCTTTACCGCTTCTACACGGGCCGTGATCGCGACGATGACGCCAAGGCGCTGATCGAGCGCGGTCTCGCTGCTGCGCCGGACAGCGATCCATTGCGGTTCTACATGGCCGACATTCATCTCCGTGAAGGCCGCCTTGAGGAAGCGCTCGACATTTATAGCGACCTTGTCGAGAAGCGGCCTGAAAACAAGATCATCGCAAACAACTTCGTCAGCCTGTCAAGCGAGTTGCGTCTCGATGAGGCGAGCATCAAGCGGGCGGCTGAGGTCGCCAAAATCCTGGAAGGCGAGAGCAACGCCAATATTCAGGATACGGTCGGCTGGGCGTTCTATCGCGACGGACAGCTTGAGCGTGCGCTGGACTATCTGACCAGAGCTGCTGCGGGCGCGCCGGATAACGCAGAAGTGCTTTATCATCTCGGCGTCGTGGAGTTCGCCGCCGGCAAGGATGGGAACTGGCAAGCGACGCTGAACAAGGCGCTGGAGGCTGGTGGTGAAAATTTCCGCTTCGCTTCTGAAATACGCACGATGCTGGAGCGGCAGTAATCCGCTTTTGCAGCCGATGACAATGAACCGGCGCGCGGCGCGGGCGCCGGTTTAACGAGCGAGCAATGTACGAACAGTTTTTTGGCCTCACCGAGAAGCCGTTTTCGATCCAGCCGGATCCGTCTTTTCTCTATTGGGGCCGGACCCACCGGCTCGCCTACGCCATGCTGGAATACGGCGTCCTCAACCACGCAGGGATATCCGTCGTCACCGGCGAGGTCGGCTGCGGCAAGACCACGCTGATTCACCGGTTGCTCGATCAGCTTTCGGACACCCATTCGGTCGCCCTGATCTCCAACATACAGGAAGGCAGGGGCGATCTCTTAAGCTGGGTGCTGATGGGTTTCGGCCAGCCTTTCGCGGGCAAGAGCCATGTGGAGCTGTTTTCGCAGCTTCAGGATTTTTTCATCGCCGAATACGCCAAAGGCCGCCGTGTCGTCCTGATCATCGACGAGGCGCAGAACCTGTCGACAGACATGCTCGAAGAGCTGCGTTTGCTGTCGAATATAAACGCCGGCAAGGACCAACTCCTGCAGCTTATTCTCGTCGGACAGCCGCAGCTTAAGGACCTTCTCAACAAGCCGGAGCTGTTGCAGCTCGCCCAGCGCGTCGGGTCGGACTTTCACCTCACGCCGCTCAACAAGGAAGAGGTGCGCGCCTATATCGAAACGCGCCTCGCCATCGCCGGCTGCCGCCGCCGCGTCTTCACCGACCGCGCCGTGGACCTTGTCGCCGAACAGTCGAACGGCGTGCCGCGGGTCATCAACATCATCGCCGACACGGCGCTGGTTTATGCTTTTTCCGCTGAAGACCTCGTCGTCGGCGTTGAAATCGTCCGTAATGTGATCCGCGACAAGACAGAGTTCGGCGTATTCGGTCTTGCGTCCGACAAGCGCGCCGCGCCGCCCTTGCGAGCCGCCGATAATGGCGGGATCGATGCGTTTGCGGATCAGGCCGTGCGCGGCGAGCGCAAGAAGCCGGCCCGCAAGGCCAGTTATGAAGACGAAAATGACGACGATGATGACGGCTGGAGCGCGCGCCGCGCCGAACCGGATGACAAAGCAGACGGACCGGGAACGGCGTCAACCCGTGCGGTTCCGGTCGCTGACGTAAAGACCCAGGTGACGGCCTATACGGCGGCGGAGGCTGAGCGCGCCGCGCCGAGGCGCAGCGTCGAAGTCCGGGAAGAGTCGTCCGTCACCGGCGTTGTTGTCGTGGGCGTCGGCAAGAAAGTTTCGCCGGAAGCGGCGATCCGTTCCGCCGGAGACGGCCGCGCGATCGTGTTTGTCGCGGTCGGCGCCTTGCCGGAAGCGACCGCGATCGCCCGCAAGGCCGGCGCTGTCGTTGTCGAGGGATCTGACCACGCTTTGAACACCGGCGGCCGCGCGCGCAACGCTGGCTATCGTCAACTCAAGAAGATCGCGCCGCATATTAAGTATGTGCAGTTTCTGGACGCCGGTTGCGCTCTTGATCCGGACTGGATTTCGACCGCTGAAGGATTTATGGCCCGGCGCCCGGAAGTGTCCGTGCTCGAAGGTTTTTTGAAAAGCCACACCGGTGCGAAGACACTGTTTCCGAACTTGCGCATGCAAAAAAACGCCGAACAGGATGGCGAGATCCAGAGTGTCGTAACCGGCGCTGCGCTGATGCGTGCGGAGACCTTCGAAGCTGTCGGCGGGTATCGGGGCGATCTGTTGACGTCGGAAACGGAGGACCTGTGCATAAGACTGCGCCGGCGGGGCGCGCGCGTCTGGCGATGCAGCGCGGAGATGGCGATCTGCCGCCAGCCTTTGTCGGGATCGGGCGGCTTCTGGCGTCGTCGATATGCGCAAGGTTTTAAAAACGCTTATTCGATGTCGCTGCATGGCGGTCACCCGGAGCGGCTCGGCGTGGCGGAAACGGCGTTTGCAGCGTTTTGGGGGTTATTGTTTCCGCTTGGCGTCGTCATTGCGGCGATGCTTGGCGGCGCTGCGTCTTACCTGCTCGTGCTGCCGGTTCCGCCGATGCTTGTCGGCGCCGGCGTCATCGCTCTCGGCGCCGGCGTTTATGTCCTCAACATTCTTGTTTCTGCGCTGATGCGCGGGCCGTTCAGGCCGTCATCCTGGGGCGCGGCGACGGCGGCGGTGCTTGGCCGTTTTCCTGAATTTTTCGGCGCCTGCGGCGCGTGGCTGCGCCGGAAACAGTAGAGCGCGAACCAACCGAACCTCATGTCGGCGCAAAGATGAATATCGCTTATTTCATCAACCAGTATCCGGGAATTTCGCACAGCTTCATCCGGCGCGAAATTCAGGCGCTTGAACGCCGGGGCGTGCGCATTGCGCGCTATGCGATCCGTCCGTCAAAGGACCAGATCATTTCGCCGGAAGACCGCGCTGAGGCGGAAAAAACCCGTCATATCGTGACGACAGGCAAAGTAGCGCTCTTCGGCTCCATGATCCGGACGCTGATCGCCGACCCGTTCGGTTCGGCGCGTGCGCTCGGCGCGGCGGCGGCGATGGGGTGGCGTTCCGAAAGCGGGTTTTTGCGTCATCTCTTTTATTTCGGCGAAGCGCTGGTGTTGGCTGACTGGATGAAAAAAGCCGGTCTCTCTCATGTTCACGCCCATTTCGGCACCAACGCCGCGACGATCGCCATGCTTGCGGCGCCGCTGGCGGATGCAACGTTCAGCTTCACGGTTCACGGGCCCGAGGAGTTCGAAAAGCCGGCGCTGATTTCGCTAGAACGCAAGATCGGTAAGGCGGCGTTCACCGCCGGAGTTTCTTCTTTCGGCAAAAGCCAGCTCAAAAAACTGACGCCGCCTGAAACCTGGCCGCGCATCAAGATCGTTCGCTGCGGCGTAGAGAAGAGCTTCTACGAAGGCGCCGGCGAACCGGCCCCGTCTGCGCCGCATTTCGTTTGCGTTGGGCGCTTATGCGCCGAGAAGGGCCAGATCGATCTTGTCGAGGCGACAGCGCTCACCGCGAAAACCTGTCCTGGCGTCAAGGTGACGCTGATCGGCGACGGGCCCTTGCGCGGCGAGATCGACAAGGCGATCGCCCATTTCGGTATTCGGCAAAATGTCGAGCTGGCGGGCTGGAAAACGCCGGCGGAAGTGCGCGAGGCGATTCTCGCGTCGCGCGGCTTCATATTGCCGAGCTATGCGGAAGGGCTGCCGGTGTCGATCATGGAGGCGCTGGCGCTCAAACGGCCGGTGATCGCGACTTATATCGCCGGTATTCCTGAACTCGTTGAAACGGATGCGTGCGGCTGGCTGACCCCGGCGGGCGATGTCGCGGCGATCGCCGGGGCCATGCGGTTGGCGATCGAGGCGAGCGACGAAAAGATCGCGGCGATGGGCGCAGAAGGCTTGAAGCGCGTCGAGACGATGCACGATATTGACGAGCTGGCGAAGATTCTTGCCGCGCATTTTGCAGAAGCGCCTGGAACGTCGTCATGACCGCCTTTCTCTCTATCCTCTGCTGGACGGTTGCGGTCATCGCCTTCCTTCCCGCGCTGATCTTCTTCGTCGAAACGGCGGCGTCATTTCTCCCAACGCGCAAGGCGGCGTCCGGACCGAGAAACTGCGCCATGACGATCATCGTACCCGCCCACAATGAGAGCGAACATATCAGGCCGACCTTGCGAAATTTGCGGGAGCAAATGAAAGAGCGCGACCGGCTGATCGTGGTCGCCGATAATTGTACGGACGACACCGCCGACGTCGCCGCGAGCGAGGGGGCCGAAACGCTTGAGCGGACTGACCCGGATCGCCGCGGCAAGGGCTACGCCCTGCAATACGCTATCGAGCATCTGCGCTCGTCGCCGCCGGAATGCGTTGCGTTTTTTGATGCGGATTGCCGGATTGCGCCGGGATCGCTTGACGCGCTTGGCGCCGCGGCGATGGGCGCCGCCCGCCCGGCGCAGGCGCTTTATCTGATGCTGCCGCCCGAGAACGCGCCCGCGCGGCTCGGCGTTGCGGCCTTCGCCTGGACGATGATCAATCAGGTGCGGATGAAAGGGCTTTACGCGCTGGCGAATGTGACGCGTTTTACCGGCGCCGGCCTCGCCGCGCCGTGGGCGGCGATCGCCGGCATTGAATTCGCCGCCGGCGATATCACCGAAGATCACGTCATTACGTTCAAACTGGCGGCGCGGCGCACGCCGCCGCTGTTTGTCCCCGAAGCGGAAGTGGCGAGCTTTTTTCCGGAGACCGGCGCTGCGAGCGTCACCCAGCGCGCCCGCTGGGAGCACGGCTCCATCGGCGTTCTCCTGAACCGGGCGGCGCCGGCCCTGGCCGCGGGGCTCGCGAGCGGCGATTTCAAACGCGTCGCGCTGGCGCTCGATGCGCTGGTGCCGCCGCTCCTGATGCTGGCGGGACTGCTCGCCGCCGCTGCTGTGCTGTGCGGGGCGGGCGCTTTCGCGGTCGGGGCCGGACCGTTGCTGACGGTTATGTCGGGTGCGGCGCTATTCGCCGCCGCTTTGGCGGCGGGATGGTTAAGATACGGCCGGCGCGTCCTGCCGCCGTCGAGCTTCGGCGGTCTAGTCCCGTTCCTGCTCGAAAAGTTAAGGATCTATGGACGCGAAGGGCGCGGCTCCTCACGAACCTGGACGCGCACCGGAAGGGGCGGCGAGGGGTCGTAACTGCGTCAATATAGCTGCGCCCGGATTTTCGGGAAATTTACCGGGATCGGCTATAACTTCATGGAGACGAGCAACGGCTGCAACGATTATGAGTTATCTTGATATCGCAAATCAGCAATTCGGTTTCTTCGATGTGGAAGCGCTTGCGCAAAAGGGAGCCGAACTGCGCGAGAAATACACAACAGCGCAGCCTTTCCCGCATATCGCAATCGATGATTTTTGCTCACCGGAGATTCTCGAAGCCTGCCTTGAACAGTTTCCGAAAGAGCCGGACCCTGACAGCCGCTCCTTTGACCGCAATCAGGAGCGCTATAAAACAAGCTTCAATCCCGATCACCTGCCGCCCCAGCTTCGCTCGTTCTTTTATTCCCTGAACTCGCGTCCGTTCATCCGGTTTCTTGAAAACATGACCGGCATCGACGGCCTTATTCCCGATCCCTACTATGTCGGCGGCGGGTTTCATCAGACCGAACAGGGCGGCCGTCTCGGCGTGCATACGGATTTCAATTTCCACAAGAAACTCGGTCTTGAACGCCGGCTTAATCTTCTGATCTACCTCAACAAGGACTGGAAGGAAGAATATGGCGGGTCGCTGGAGCTGTGGGACAAGAAAGTGAAGGCGTGTGAGGCGCGCATCGCGCCGGTCTTCAATCGCGCTGTTCTCTTTTCGACCACCGATGAAAGCTTTCACGGCCACCCGACGCCGATTGCGCACCCTGAAGGCGTCCCCCGCCGGTCAATCGCGCTTTATTACTATACGGCGACCTGGGATGAGGCGCGCGCGAAGCGCACGACGCAGTTCCGGGCCCGGCCCGACTCCGACGATGCGGTCGACTGGGAAGTCAAGCGCAAGGAGTTTCTTGAGGACTGGATTCCGCCGGCCTTATGGCGACTCAAGAAAAAAATTCGCGGCCGTTGACGCCGGCGCGCGTTACATAACTGCGCTGGTTTAATCTCTTTCATAAAGATCCGTGTTTCGCCGAAAGCAATTGTTCACCGTTGCTTTCGCCGCCGGGGGTGCGGGCTGCGTTTCTTCGTGAAAAATCGGTAATCCGCGCGCAGTCCCTACAATTTTCAAAATCCGCATAACGGATTCGTCGCTGACCTTCTTTAGATTGAGCACTGTTGCGCAAACGACGCGCGCAAGAAGTTTGTAATCGCTTCCGCGCCGCGTCTGCGGCCCGCGAACATGAGTGCTGGTATGGGTTTTGATTTTCGTTTCGCGGCGCGCCCGGGCTCTTCGCCTTCAACAAGCATCGATGACCTTTTAAACGCCGCTGGCGCGGGCGCCCTGACGGCTTCAGCAGGCGGTCCGCGCGCGCGCAAGCGCAGAGCGCGCGCCAAACTCGCTAACGCCGGCATCGTCGCATCATTGCTCGCTGCGGAAGGGTGCAAAACGGTCGGTAAGAATGACATTCCGCTCGGCGGTGAGGATGGGGGCGGAGACGACGCGGGCGCTGGAGCAGGCGGCAACAGCGGCAACGCGTCTGCTGGCGTCGGCAACAATGGCGGATCGGCGGGCGGGGGCGCTACCGATCCGGCGCCCGGACAAGTCGAGCTCGACGCCCAGAACGACACGTTCCACACGGAAATGAGCGCGCCGCTGGAGATTTCCGCATCCGACCTGCAGTCGAACGACATTCACGATCACTCCGGCCCGCTGGAAATCGTGCGCGTTTTCGACGCTGCGCACGGCACGGTTCATTACATGAACGGGGTCGCCCATTTCACGCCGCAAGACGGCTTCACCGGCGTGGCGAGTTTCAAGTATGAAGTCCGCGACTCGCACGGCGATTTAAGCATCGCGACCGTTGAGATCCATGTCGGCGATATGGGTGACGGCGGCGGCACGGGCGGCCATGATCATGGCGGCGATGAGGGCGATGGCGGCGGCGGGCATGAGATGATGCCCGAACACATGGCGACCATGAACCTCGTTCTGGTCAGTGAAGCGACGCATGTTGCGGTCAACAACGGCTCATGGTTCGACCCGAACACATGGGCCGGCGGCGAAGTGCCGGGCGAGGGCGCGAAGGTGGTGATCCCGGAAGGGGTCATGGTCATGTATGATGGCGAAAGCAACGCCTCCCTGTTCACGGTGCGTGTCGACGGGATGCTGCATTTCGCGACCGATGCGGACACTTTCATGGAAGTCGACACGATGGTTGTCACCGGCGCGGGCCATCTGACCATCGGCACGGTCGACAACCCGGTTGAAGCCAGCGTCGAAACCGTCATTCAGTTCGCCGACAACGGTCCGATCGATGTCGGCTGGGATCCGCTCTTGCTGTCCCGCGGACTCATCACCATGGGCGATGTGGAGATCCACGGGGCCCACAAGGACACTTTCCTGAAAACCGCAGTCGATCCGATGGCCGGCGACACGTCAATGACGCTGGAAACGGCGCCGGAGGGTTGGCAGGTCGGAGACCGGATTGTTCTCACCGGCACGCATTTGCCGGAAGTCGAGTGGGTTCCGGTCGGTGAACAACGCGCCATCGAAACCGAAGACGAAGAACTGGTTATCACGGCGATCGACGGCAATGTCATCCATTTCGACCGCGCGCTGGAATATGATCATGAGGCGCCGGCGGCCGATCTTCACGCCTATGTCGCCAATTATACGCGCAATGTCCGTTTCGAAACGGAAAATGCCGACGATTTGCCGGTCTATCAGCGCGGTCATGTCATGCTGATGCACGCCGATACAATGGATGTGCGCTACGCAGAATTTTCAGACCTTGGCAGGACCGACAAGTCGGAACGCGCGTTCGATGTCAACGAGCTGAGCTCGACGCAATACGACACCAACGTCAAGGCGCGCTATCCGTTGCACATCCACCATGGCGGCGTTGAAGACATCGAAGACCCGGTCATGCTGGTCGGCAATGCGGTCTGGGGCTCGCCCGGCTGGGGCGTCGTGCATCACGATTCGAACGCCATCCTCGCCGACAACGCCGTTTATGACGCCTTCGGCGCCGCCTTTGTCGCGGAAACCGGCAATGAAACCGGGCGCTGGTCCCATAACATCGCCATCAAGTCGATCGGCGTTGCGGGCATCGGCAATCTCGGCAATCCGAAAGGCGCCGATGACGTCAATTCGTTTGATCTCGGCAGAACCGGCGCCGGTTTCTGGTTCCAGGGCCGGATCGTCGATGCGGTCGACAATGTCGCCGCCGGCATTCCGAGCGGCCAGGCCTATGTTTATTTTTCCCGGGCCGGCAATGACGGCGCCATCAATGTTTTGAGTAAAACCGCGCCGCAGCCGGAGTCGCTCAACTATCTCGATGAAGCCTTTATTTACCAGCCGGCGATTTCGCAATTCGTCAATAATGAGGCGCTGGCGTCGAATGTCGGCTTCATGGTAGTCAAGCAGAACGCCGAGCAAGGGCATGACATCCATTCCGTAATCGATGAATTTACGGCGTGGGAAGTCCGCTACGGCGTGCATCTCGAATATACCGCTCATTATATCGTCAAGGACACGCGCCTGATCGCCTCGGATAACGGCCAGGACGGATACGGCGTCGGCACCGGGCCGAATACGCTCGACCTGGTAGTGAATAACGTCGACATCGTCGGCTTTCACACAGGCGTCGATCTCGACAAGACGGTGACCTTCGACGGTTTTAATAACGCCTTCGAGTATTTCTTTATCGATGTCGATATCAGCGGCGCGGCGCAGGACTACCGCAACCTCAATGGCGACCCGGTGCTCTCCGGCGACAGCCTGATTCACCAGCTCAAGTTCGATTCCGGCCTCGGGGATTTTCCGTTATTCGAAACGCCGGGCAGCTGGTTCATGACGTTGCCCGGGGTCAAGACGGACTCGCTCGGCGATCAGGATATCTACAGCGTCGATGTTCATCGCTTCCGCTGGGAAGGTCTTAAAGGCGCCATCGAAGAGGAAGGCTACTGGACATTGCCGGATGGTCGGGCGGTCACGGTGTTCGAGCGCTATTTCGCCGACCGGACGACCGGCGAGCTGATCAAGGTGCCGACCTATGTCGAGATCGGCGGCGGCGTTGCTTATGGGGAGCAATACGCCGGCGACGGCCCGGGCTATCGCGGCGTCCTCGATGTCGACAGCAACGCTCCGGTCGCCGGAGACGACGCCGTCACGGTTGATGCGGGCGGCTCGGTGTTGATTGACGTGCTCGCCAATGATTTCGACCCCGACGGCGATCTCATAGAGCTCGACGGCCTCGTGCACCCCGAACATGGCGAGGTCTACGCACAGGATAACGGTTCGGTTCTTTATGTGCCGGATCCGAACTACGTCGGCAGCGACGAGTTCTGGTACTGGGTTCAGGACAACAACGGCGTCTTTTCACAAGCTCATGTTCAGGTGACGGTCGAGGCCTGACGCTCCGCCTATACTCTCACGCGCCCCACTCCCTCCTCACGCTCTCCTCGGTTTCGAGGGGAGCGTTTTTTTTGCGTGCGGCGGTGAATTCTTCCCTGCCGGCTAGTTGGGAAAACGCCCAGACGGCGGCGCCCCGCACCAGCGGGCTGTCGTCGCGCAGCAGGTCACGCGCGGCAGATTTTAGCGCGGCTTCGCCGCTGTTGCCGATGGCGATCAGGACATTGCGAACGAACCGGTCGCGCCCCGTCCGTTTCACCGGGGAGCCCGAAAACAGCGCGCGAAACGCGCCGTCGTCGAGCGCGGCGAGTTCGGCGAGCGCAGGGGCTTTCAGCGCTTCGCGGGCGTGAAACGCCGCTTCGCTCGCCAGCGAGGCGAACTTGTTCCACGGGCAAACTGCAAGACAGTCGTCGCAGCCATAAATGCGGTTGCCGATCGCCCGGCGGAATTCGCGCGGGATCGGTCCCTTATGTTCGATGGTGAGGTAGGAGATGCAGCGCCGCGCATCGAGCCGGTAGGGCGCGGGAAACGCGTCGGTTGGACAAACATCGAGACAATTGCGGCAGGAGCCGCAATGATCGGCCTCGCTTGCATCAGGATCGAGTTCGATGGTCGTGAAGACCGCGCCGAGAAACA
>ENA-ORCV01000609-ORCV01000609.1-marine-metagenome-genome-assembly--contig:-NODE-609-length-19776-cov-4.806945_pt1 | contig 19776 bp, 5 predicted proteins | sample MGYA00237779_ERZ508509 | MGnify/ENA primary metagenome ERZ508509 (study PRJEB26180, sample SAMN06268772) | marine metagenome | isolation source: Bioluminescent Bay, La Paraguera, Puerto Rico | place... | reverse complement strand
GAGCAGCTCGAATACATCATCAACCATGCGGAAGACCAGTATCTGTTTGTGGATGTGATGTTTGTGCCAATACTGGAAAAACTCGTCGAGAAGATACCGCGGGTAAAAGGCTTCGTGGTGCTGACCGACGAGGCGCATATGCCGGAATACTCGCGGCTCCCCAATCTGATCTGCTATGAATCCCTCATTGCGGACGAAAGTGACGAATTCGACTGGCCGGAGCTCGAGGAAAATACCGCAAGCTCCCTGTGCTATACCTCCGGCACCACCGGCAATCCGAAGGGCGTTCTGTACTCCCATCGCTCCACCGTGCTGCACTGCTACGGATCCTGCCTGCCCGATGCCTTTGGCCTGTCCGGGCGCGATGTGGTGATGCCCATTGTTCCCATGTTCCATGTGAACGGCTGGGGGCTGGTATACAGCGGCCCCATGGTGGGCGCCAAGCTGGTGATGCCCGGCCCCAAGATGGGCGATGGCGAAACCCTGTGCACCCTGATCAATGAGGAAAAAATTACCCTGTCCGCCGGCGTACCCACCGTGTGGCTGGCGCTACTGGGATACCTGGAGAAATCCGGCCAGCAGGTGCCGAGCCTGCAGCGGGTGACTACCGGCGGCGCTGCCTGTCCGCAACCGATCTTCGACAAGTTCCGCGATAAATATGCGGTAGAGGTGCAGCAGGCCTGGGGAATGACAGAGATGAGCCCGCTCGGGACCTACAACACCCTGCGGCCGCATATGGAGAGCTGGAACGAAGGCGAAAAGACGGCGGTGCGCCTGAAGCAGGGCCGCCCGGTGTACGGCGTGGATATGAAAATCGTCGATGAAAACGACGTGGAACTGCCCTGGGACGGTAAAGCCTCGGGGGCGGTCAAGGTGCGCGGCCCCTGGGTGATTCAACGCTATTTCAAGGCCGAAGCCGATGCCTGTGATGCGGGCGGGTGGTTCGAAACCGGCGACGTGGCCACCATCGACGGAAATGGATACATGCAGATCACCGATCGCACCAAGGATGTGATCAAGTCCGGCGGCGAGTGGATTTCCTCCATCGAGCTGGAAAACTGTGCCATGACCCATCCCCAGGTGGCGGAAGCGGCGGTGATTGGCGTCTATCACGAAAAATGGACCGAGCGCCCACTGCTGGTGGTTGTTCCGCGGGAAGGTGAGGCACCGGAGCCAGCCGAATTACTGGCGCATTTCCGCGGCAAGGTGGCCAGCTGGTGGATTCCGGAAGCCTGCGAACTGGTCAGTGAAATTCCCCATACCGCAACCGGCAAGGTGAGCAAGAAGGACCTGCGGGTGCAGTTTGAAGCTTTTGTTTGGCGGTAGCTGTCGCCGCAATTCCGTCAGTCAATCAGTCGGGGCGGCCATCAATGGTCGCCTCGTCGGTTATCCACTCCGCCAATCCGATGTGACTACATTCCTGCGAGCATATAGCCTTTGCCCCATATGGTGCGCACGGTAAGAGCGAGGTTTGTATGGGAATCCATTTTTTTGCGCAGGCGGCTAACCCGTCTGTCTATCGTTCTGTCCAGGCCGTCGTAGGGGCGCCCGAGTGTATTGATAAACAGAAATTCGCGACTGAGAGCCTGTTGAGGATGCGTGGCCAGCATCCACAGAAGTTCGAGTTCGCCCGTGGACAGGGCAAAGGGTCTGTCTCCGACCAGGACAAATTGGTCGTCCCAATCTATCGTGAGGTTGTCTAATTTAATTTTGTTTTTTTTGTTGTTGCGGACACCTTTGTAGTCGTGACCCTCATAGTGCCGCAGGTTTGCGCGTATCCTGGCCAATAGCAGGCGGGGATCCTCTGATTCGGAAATAAAATCATCCACGCCCAGTTCAAAGGCTTGTAGTTGCGACGAGACGTCGTGCAAAGACGATAAGACAAGACAGGGGCCGCTGAAATTGCGGCGGATTTGTTGAATGATTTCTATACCCTGGGCAGGGTCCGCGGTGAAATCAGTCAGCACCAGATCGAACTCGCCGTACCTGAGCACCCGCTCCAGGTTGCCGCCATCGTTCAGATGCCACAGCACGACGCCCAGTTCTCTCAGGGCGTCAATTACGGATTGCGCAAGGCGCAGATCCTGTTCGACTAAGAGTATTCGCTTACCACGCATTTCAAATACTTCCGAATACTACACCGGAGCACGCGGACTGTTAGTCCATCATCCTGCGGTGTTTATATTTGTTCCCTGAATTTTATTAGAGAGAGAAAGTTCGGACTTTCCACGGCGCGACAAAATTTTTTCAATTCACGACAGCCACTTCCAACACGCAGAGATTGCACCCACACGGGACAATTTGAGACAGCTCTGCGGGGTCTCCCGTGATATTCATGTCAGGTTCTGGCCGCAGCCTCGCGGTACAGATTAATAACGATAAGTAATATTCTCTGGAGGTAGTTCTTTGAATATCAAAACCCTTGCGACGGCAATCGCCTCCGCCATCTGCGCCAGCAGTGTGGCGGCGGCGGTCGCAACTCATCCATCGCCCGTACTGCAACAGATCAAGGCGGCCAAACTGGCCGATATGGCGCAAGCCGGCGCCCAGCAGCAAAAGCAAATTTCAACCCTGCCCCAGCATCGCCGCCCTGGCGGTGTGAACCAGCAGATCCGCCCGGCCTCCGGCGAAGACAAGTTCGCCCACGAGCCGGAGCGCAGCGGCGAGGATGTGTACATCATTCGCCTGCAGGACCTGCCGGTAGCGACCTATGACGGCCGTGTGCAAGGCTATGCTGCCACCTCCGAGAGCGTGCTGCGCGCCGAAGTGGAGCAGGGCCTGCTGGCCGTGCCGCGCGGCTCGCGCGGACTGGAAGCAGTCCAGCAGAGCCGCGCGCAAGGCTACAAAAATTATCTGATGGACAAGCAGGAGTCCGTGGTGCAGCAGGCCCGCGCCCTGGGTGTGAAGCGCGCGCCGCGACTGCAGTTCACCGACGCGATCAACGGCTTCACCATGCAGATGACCCAGGCGCAGGCCAAAGAAATGGCCAAGCTGCCGCAGGTGGCCTTTGTGCAGCGCTCCGACACGCTGCAACTGCACACCGACCGCGGTCCGGAATTTATCGGCGCCGACAAGATCTGGAGCGGCGAGACCGCCGTCAGCAGTCTGGAGCAGAAAGGCGAGGGCATGATCGTCGGCATCCTGGATACCGGCATCAACACCGATCACGTATCTTTCGCCGACGTTGGTGACGACGGCTACGACCACACCAACCCCTGGGGCGAAGGCGTCTACGTGGGCGACTGTGCCACCGGTGCATCCGCCTGTAACGACAAGCTGATCGGCGTCTGGAGCTGGCCCTTTATCACCGACACCTATGAAGGTGTGCGCCCGGCCAGCGGTGAGGACTACAACGGCCACGGCAGCCACACCGCCAGTACCACGGCGGGCAACGTGGTACACAATGTGCCCTACCTGGGCGGCACGCCGAGTGTCGGCGACGGCATTCCCACCGGCTTCGAATTCGAGCAGGCATCCGGTGTCGCGCCCCACGCCAACATCATCTCCTATCAGGTCTGTTTCCCGGACCACCGCGGCTGCCCCACCGAGGTGATGCTGAAGGCGGTGGACCAGGCCATCCAGGACGGCGTTGACGTCATCAACTTCTCCATCGGCGGCGGCGACAAGTTCCCCTGGGAAGACGCCACTGCCATGGCCTTCCTGTCCGCGCGCGAAGCGGGTATTTCCATTGCGGCCTCCGCTGGCAACGCCGGTAAGGGCTTCTACACCCTGTCGCACACCGCACCCTGGTACACCGTGGTGGCCGCGAGCACCACTGACCGCGTGATGGAGGTGACCGCCAACAGTATCGAGATGAGCGGCGGCGCCACCAATCCGCCGTCTTTCTGGGTCAGCGAGACAGATCCCAAGAGCGACGATATCGCCGGTTTCTCTCAGGGTAGCGTGACCGGCACACCGGTACTCGCCGCGGACTTCGGCGACGAAATGTGCCTGAACGAGTTCGCCGCCGACACCTTCACCAGCGACCAGATCGTAATCTGTAAGCGCGGCCAGAACGCCCGTGTCGACAAGGCCTTCAACGTGCAGGCCGGCGGCGCCGGCGGCTTTATTCTCTACAACGACTCATACCCCGGTATGACGGCGCCAGAGACAGAAGTCTACGACGATATCTACCCGCTGCCGGGTCTGCATATCAAAAACTATCCGGGCACCAAACTGGTGAACTGGGTCAACGATGGCGGCAGCGATCACAGTGTCACCATCAGCGGCGGCAGCATTAGCCGCACCCTAGACGAGAGCGCCGGCGATATGCTCGCGGACTTCTCCTCCCGCGGCCCGGCCACCCACTTCACCGGCAGCCTGGCACCGCATATCAGTGCACCTGGTGTGAACATTCTCGCGGCCTACGCCGACGAGCAGCCGTTCACCGGCGGTCTCGCCAAAGACTGGACGATGATCAGCGGTACCTCCATGGCCAGCCCGCATGTGGCCGGTGCCCTGACCCTGTTGCGCCAGGCGCATCCGGACTGGACCGCGGCCGAAGTGCAATCCGCACTGCTGATGACCGCGGCACAGACGGTGCGCGAACCCATCGATGCGTATAACGACCCGCGCCCGGCCCATACCTACCGCGCCGGCGCCGGCCGCGTAGATGTGGCTGCCGCGGTGGATGCCGGTCTGGTGATGGACGAGACCGCAGCCAACTTCGAGTTTGCCAACCCGAAAAACGGCGGCGACGTGAAGCAGCTGAACCTGCCGCAGCTGGTGGACAACAACTGCCGCCGCAACTGTTCCTGGGTGCGCACCGTGCGCGCTACCCGCAAAGGTAGCTGGACAGTGAGCAACGGCGACTGGACCTACGATGTGTGGAGTGCCGGCGAGGGCGAGAAGCCGATGCAGGGCGCCAAGATCGAGGCCTTTCCGGCGAGCTTCAGCCTGGAAGCTGGCGAGACCCAGACCATCGTGTTCCGCGCGGATCTCACCGACGTGCAGTGGGAGTGGAACGGCGTACTCGACGTCGAGGATCAGCCGGAAGTGGAGCTGTGGAGCGAAGTGCGCTTCAAGGCCAGCGACGCCAGCATCCCCGATGCGCACTGGCCGGTATCCATCAACTTCGATCGCGCCGGCCTGCCGAGCATGGTCAACGTTGAAGTACACCGCGACAACGGCAGCTACCACGTGAACGACCTGCCGCTGCCGGCGATGAACAGCATCGCCTACCGCGGCTACACCCCGGTAAAAGCGGAAGTAGAGGAAGTTACCCTGCCCCAGGACAACAACCACTACCCAGTTTACATGGACGGGGACCACAATCCGGGCCACACGCGCGTGACCATGCTCGAGGTGCCGGAAAACACCGCACGCCTGGTCGTCGAAGTACTGGAAAACATCAGTGGACCGGGCTGGAACGAGGCCAAGCGACGCTACCTCGACGGATGGGCCACCGTGTTCATCGGTCGCGATGCGGACGCTGATGGTGAAGTGGATATGGACACCGAGCTGCTGTGCGCCTCCTCCACCCAGATCGAGCTCAACTACTGCAGCATCACCAATCCGGATGCGGGCAGCTACTGGGTGATGGTCGAAAACGTGCGCATGAAGGCCGCAGACAACACCGAGTACGAAGGCTTCGAGCTGGTGGATACCTACAAGGTTGCCACCGCGGTAGTGCCGGCCAATGTGGGCGGCCTGCAGGTCGAGGGACCGGCGAGCAGCGACGGCAGCAAGGCCGTGGGCGTGGACCTGAACTGGACCCTGAGCGGCCTTGAGGAAGGTGACGTCGCCTACGCCGGCTTCGATATCGGTACCTCCAACGCACCGGGCAGCCACGGTTTCGTGCCGGTCAAACTGACCCGCGGCGTCGACGATGTCAGTCTCACCGCCAGCCAGACCCAGGCCATCGGTGGCGACATCATTGATGTCTCCGTGCATGTGCTGGAAAACGTCTCCGGCCTGGATCGTGAGATCGATCTGATCAGCCAGCTGCCGGAAGGCCTGACCCTGGTGGAAGGCTCGGTGAAGATCAACAGCCCGCAGATGCGCGACAATCTCACCGTGGATGGCAACATCATCCGTGTGAACGGCGTGCAGGAAAATTCCGGCGACTGGAAACCCGATTACAAGATCACTACCAGTGAAACCGACCAGATGTGTCGCACGCCCAACTACGGTGGCGGCAGCAGCGGCGGCTTTATCGGTCTGTTCCAGAACTACGGTTTCATGCCGGAACTGGGCGGTGTTGCCACTGACGTTGTAAATCCGGAATTCCGGATTCAGTTGAGCCGCTTCTGGGGGGAAAACGCGAGTATCAATCTGTTTAACAACAAGGAATACCGCTCCTATCCTGCGTTGGTGCTGTCACCCCAGGGCTATGTCGCGCTGGAGGCCCAGTACAATAGCTCGGCGCATATCTCGCATTGGGAATTCCCCTACTACTCCGCTCCCTATACGCCCTTTATCGGCGCATTCTGGAAGGGTACGGTGAACTCTCAGAGCTGGTTCGGTGCCAACGTCGACGCTCTCGGCACGCCGCTGAACCAGATCTACGACAAGGCCGAAGGGTCCGGTATCGCGCTGGCCTGGGCCAAGGACCCGGAAAATAATATCAACGATATTATTATCGAGTGGGTCAACGCCCGTACCCAGAACCTCGATGTCGGCTGGACTGGCGGCACCCTGAACAGCGAGAAGTCTGACCGTTACAACTTCAACCTGATCGTGCATGAAGGCTACCGTTACGGCGAGGGTGAATTCGAGTTCACCATGGCCTACGGCGACCTGGATTTTGCCGGCGAGCCCGGTGGCGGTTCTATCGGCCTGCACGGCCACTATGGCCCGCTGGATGTCCAGGGCTATCCGTTCTACTTCAAGCAGGAAGTCGGCAAGAGCTTTGCCTACAACGACCTGGACAGCAAACTGAAGAAAGATCTCGTGGTCTGCTACGACTACGTGGGTCCGGAATCCACCCAGTTTGACATGAGCTTCCAGGTGCGCGTGGCGGAAACCGCTGCCGGGCAGGATCTGGAACTGGCCTTCGTGAGCGATATCGACGGTATGGCCCAGGAAGTGAAGACCCAGATCATCGTGGTGCCGAGCAACCTGACTCTGGTCGAGATCGCCGACCAGACCGTGGATGAAAACGCCACTCTGGAAGGTCTTGAGGTGATCTACATCGACAAGGACCAGGCGCCCAACCTGATCTCCGTCAGTGGCGAGCACATCACCGCTTCAATATCGGGCCACACCTCCGGTTCCGCCATCAGCATCACCCCGGAAGCCAACTGGTATGGCCAGACCGAAGTGACGGTAACGGTAGCCGACGAACAGGTTCCCGCCGACAAGGCGAGCCAGACCTTTGTGCTGACGGTGAACTCCGATGGTGAGGAACCGGGCTGTACCGATATCGACGCCGATAATTACGACGAGAGCGCAACGTCGGACGACGGCAGCTGTGTCTATCCGGAACCCGAGCCGCAGCCGGAACCGGAAGAACCGAAGAAGAAAAAATCCGGCGGTTCTACCGGAACCTGGATGCTCGGCCTGCTGATTTTGCTGGGCCTGGGCCGCCGCTTCCGGCTGACCGCTCACAAATAATAAAGGTGCTACTAGCGCAATTTATCTGAGAATCCATCTGTAACGGCGAACCTGGTGTTCGCCCGCTTGAGCCCCGGCCGCAAGGCCGGGGCTTTTTATTTATGGCTACAGCGAATGTTTCAAACCTGATTGTTTCGTTACGCGTCATCTTTTTGACTCTCCATCCCTTCCATGTCGGACAAATTGGGACAGAAGTTTTCCATTTCCCATGATATCAAAACGGACGCTGTGCGCTGCCATGCGCCCAGTAGCACAAAAATAATGAACACACCAAGGAAGTAATAAATTGAAAATAAAGACCTTAGCGACGGTGATCGCGTCCGCCATCTGCGCCAGCAGTGTGACGGCAGCGGTCACCACTCATCCATCGCCTGTGCTGCAACAGATCAAGGCCGCAAAACTGGCCGGTATGGCGCAAGCGGGCACCCAGCAGCAACCGCAAAATTCAGCCATTCCCCAGCAGCGCCGCCCCGGCGCGCTCAATCAGCAGATTCGCCCAGCCTCCAGCGACGACAAGTTCGCCCACGAGCCGGAGCGCAGTGGAGAAGATGTCTACATCATCCGCCTGCAGGACCTGCCGGTAGCCACCTACGACGGACGAGTCAAGGGCTACGCCGCCACCGCCAAGAGCGTACTGCGCGACGAAGCGGAGCAGGGCCTGCTGGCCATGCCGCGCGGCCCCCGCGGACTGGAAACAGTCCAACAGAACCGCGCCGTCGGCTATAAGAATTACCTGATGGATAAGCAGCAGGCGGTGGTACAGGAAGCCCGCGCCCTGGGCGTGAAGCGCGCACCGCGACTGCAGTTCACCGACGCCATCAACGGCTTCACCATGAAGATGAGCCAGGCGCAGGCGAAGGAGCTGGCGAAGCTGCCACAGGTGGCCTTTGTGCAGCGCTCCGACATGCTGCAGCTTCATACCGATCGCGGTCCGGAATTTATCGGCGCTGACAAGATCTGGAGCGGCGAGACCGCAGCCAGCAGCCTGGAGCAGAAAGGGGAGGGCATGATCGTCGGTATCCTGGATACCGGTGTCAACACCGATCACATTTCCTTCGCCGACATCGGTGACGATGGCTACGACCACAGCAACCCCTGGGGCGAAGGTGTCTACGTGGGTGACTGCGCCACCGGCGCGGCTACCTGTAACGACAAGCTGATCGGCGTCTGGAGCTGGCCGTTTATTACCGACACCTTCGAGGGTGTGCGCCCGCCCAGCGGCGAGGACTACAACGGCCACGGCAGCCACACTGCCAGTACCGCCGCGGGCAACGTGGTGCACAATGTGCCCTACCTGGGTGGCTACCCGGGCGACGGCGACGGCATTCCCAGCGGCTTCGAATTCGAGCAGGCCTCCGGTGTCGCGCCTCACGCCAATATCGTTTCCTACCAGGTCTGCTTCCCGGCCAATGGCGGTTGCCCGACCGAGGTGATGTTGAAAGCGGTAGACCAGGCTATCCAGGACGGCGTTGACGTCATCAACTTCTCCATCGGCGGCGGCGACCGCTTCCCGTGGGAAGACGCCACCGCGCTGGCTTTCCTGTCCGCGCGCGAAGCGGGTATTTCCGTGTCAGCTTCCGCCGGCAACGCCGGTAAGGGTTTCTACACCCTGTCCCACACCGCACCCTGGTACACCTCGGTTGCCGCGAGCACCACCGACCGCGTGATGGAAATCACCGGTAACACGATCGAGATGAGTGGCGGCGCCACTACTCCGCCGACCTTCTACACCAACGACAAGGCCGGCTTCTCTGAGGGTAGCGTGACCGGCACACCGGTCATCGCCGCAGACTACGGCGATGCACAGTGCCTGAACGAGTTCGCCCCGGACACCTTCACCAGCGACCAGATCGTAATCTGTGAGCGCGGTGAAAACGCCCGCGTGGCCAAGGGTTTCAATGTGCAGGCCGGCGGCGCCGGCGGCATCATCGTCTACAACCAAGCCTACTACAGCGGCATAACGAAGGCAGAGACGGAGGTGTTCAACGATATCTATCCACTGCCGGCTCTGCATATCAAGAACTCCCCGGGCAACCGGTTGCTGAACTGGGTCAACGACGGCGGCACCGATCACAGCATCACCATCAGCGGCGGCAGCATTAGCCGCACTCTTGATGAAAGCGCCGGCGACATGCTCGCGGAATTCTCCTCCCGCGGCCCGGCCCAGCACTTCACTGGCAGCCTGGCTCCGCATCTCAGCGCGCCCGGTGTGGGTATTCTCGCGGCCTACGCCGACGAGCACCCCTTCTCGGAATCCCTGTCCCAGGACTGGGGGATGCTGAACGGCACTTCCATGGCCAGCCCCCATGTGGCCGGCGCCATGACCCTGGTGCGCCAGGCGCATCCAGACTGGACCGCCGCTGAGGTGCAGTCCGCGCTGCTGATGACCGCGTCCCAGACAGTGCTCGAAGAAATCAACGAGTGGAACGACCCGCGCCCGGCGCACACCTACCGCGCCGGTGCCGGCCGTGTAGACGTGGCCGCCGCGGTGGATGCCGGCCTGGTGATGGACGAGACCGCGGCCAACTTCGAGTTCGCCAACCCGCGAAACGGCGGCGACGTACGGCAGCTGAACCTGCCGCAGCTGGCCGACAACAATTGCCGCAGAAACTGCTCCTGGGTTCGTACCGTGCGCGCCACCCGCGATGGCAGCTGGACCGTGAGCAATGGCGACTGGACCTACGATGTGTGGAATACCGGCGAGGGCGAGATGCCGGTGGCGGGTGCCAAGATCGAGGCCTTCCCGGCGAGCTTCGAGCTGAAGGCGGGCGAGACCCAGACCATCGTGTTCCGCGCCGACCTGACCGACATGCAGTTCGAGAACAACACCATGCTCGGCGGTGTGGACAATCTGGAGCAGATGGAACTGTGGAGCCAGGTGCGCTTCGAGTCCACCGACGCTTCTATCCCCGACGCACACTGGCCGGTGTCGATCAACTTCGACCGCAGCGGCCTGCCCACCATGGTGAACATTGAGGCGCACCGCGACAACGGCAGCTACCATCTCAAGGATCTGCCGCTGCCGGCGATGAACAGCATCGCCTACCGCGGCTTCACCCCGGTGAAGGCGATGGTTGAGGACGTGACCCTGCCCCAGGATGAAAACCACTTCCCGATTCGCATGGACGGCGACTACGAACCGGGCCACGCCCGCGTGACCCTGCATGACGTGCCGGCAAACACCGCGCGCTTTGTGGTCGAGGTCCTGGAGCGTGCGGCCGGGCCGGGCTGGCACGAGGAAAGTGAACGCTATCTGGACGGCTGGGCGACGATCTATATCGGCCGCGATGCGGACGGTGACGGCGAAGCGGACATCGATACCGAACTGCTGTGCGCCTCCACCACCAATATCCAGCTCAACTACTGCAGCATCACCAACCCGGATGCGGGCAGCTACTGGGTGATGGTCGAAAACGCGCGCATGTGGGCCCGTGACTACACGGAGTATGAAGGTGCCGAGCTGGTGGATACCTACAAGGTAGCCACTGCCATAGTGCCGGAAAGCTTCGGCGGCCTGCAGATCGAGGGACCGGCGAGCACCGACGGCAGCGAGGCCGTGAACCTGGACCTGAACTGGACCCTGAGTGGCCTGGAGGAAGGTGACGTCGCCTACACCGGCTTCGATATCGGTACCAGCAACGCACCGGGCAGCCTCGGCTTCGTGCCGGTCAAACTGACCCGCAGCGTCGACGATGTCAGCCTCGCCACCAGCCAGACCCAGGCCGTGGGCGGCGATATCATCGATGTCTCCGTGCATGTACTGGAAAACAACTCTGGTATCGACCGCGAGATCGATCTGATCGGCCAGCTGCCAGAGGGCCTGACCCTGGTGAAAGACTCGGTGAAGATCAACAACCCGCTGATGCGCGACAAGCTCACCGTGGATGGCAACATGATCCGCGTGAACGGCGTGCAGGAAAACTCCCAGGACTGGGCGCGGGATTACGTGATCACCACCAATGAAACCGACCAGATGTGTCGCACGCCCACTTACGGCGGCCCCAACGATGGTGGCTTTGTCGGCCTGTTCCAGAACTACAACATAGTGCCGGACATGGGCGGTAGTGCGACCGAGTGGGTGAACCCGGAGTTCCGCGTTCCGCTGAGCCGCTTCTGGGGTGAAAACGCCGGCATGAACCTGTACCACAACGAGGATTACCATGCCTCCCCGTGGCTGGTGGTGTCGCCCCAGGGCTTTGCCGCACTGGAGTACTCCTGGGATCCCTCAGCGCACCTCGCGCACCAGAAGTTCCCCTACTACTCCGACCCCTATACGCCCTTCATCGGCGTATTCTGGAGAGGTATCGTGAACAATCAAAGCTGGTTCGGCGCCGACGTTGACGCCCTCGGCACACCGCTGAACCAGACGTACGACAAGACCGAAGGTTCCGGTATTGCGATGGCCTGGGCCAAGGATCCGGCAAATAATATCGACGATATTATTATCGAGTGGGTCAACGCCCGTACCCAGAACCTGGATGTCGGTTGGTCCGGCGGCAGTGTGATGAGCGAGAAGGCGGACCGCTACAACTTCGACCTGATCGTGCACCGGGGTTACCGCTACGGCGAGGGTGAATTCGAGTTCACCATGGCCTACGGCGACCTGGACTTTGCCGGTGAATCCGGTGCCGGCTCTGTCGGCTTGCACGGTAACTATGGCCCGCTGGATATCTTCGGCTACCCCTACTACTTCAACCTGGAGAAGGGCAAGAGCTTCGCCTACAACGACCTGGATACCAAGCTGAAGAAGGATCTCGTGGTGTGCTACGACTACGTGGGCCCGGAATCCACCCAGTTTGATATGAGCTTCCAGGTGCGTGTGGCGGAAACCGCTGCCGGACAGGATCTGGAACTGGCCTTCGTGAGCGATATCGACGGTATGGCCCAGGAAGTGAAGACTCAGATCATTGTGGTGCCGGGCAACCTCACCATGGTCGCGATCGCCGACCAGACCACTGCGGAAAACACCCCCGCGGAAGTCGAGGTGGTCTACATCGATAAGGACCAGGCACCCAACCTGATCTCCGTCAGCGGCGAGCACATCTCCGCAACGGTATCCGGTCACGCTTCCGGTTCTATCATCACCATCACCCCGGAAACCAACTGGTATGGCGAGACGGAAGTGACGGTAACGGTTGCCGACGAGCAGGCACCTGCCGACAAGGTCAGCCAGTCGTTCATGATGACGGTGGAGTCCGATGGTGAGGAACCGGGCTGTACTGATATCAACGCCGACAATTACGACAAGAACGCAACGTCGGATGACGGCAGCTGTGTCTATCCGGAACCCGAGCCGCAGCCGGAACCTGAAGAGCCGAAGAAGAAAAAGTCCGGCGGTTCTACCGGAACCTGGATGCTCGGCCTGCTGATTCTGCTGGGTCTGGGTCGCCGCTTCCGGTTGACCGCGTATAAATGATAAAGGTGCAACTGGCCCAGTTTATCTGAGAATCCATCTGTAACGGCGAACCTGGCGTTCGCCCGCTTGAGCCCCGGCCGCAAGACCGGGGCTATTTTGTTTCAAAAACCCTCTAAAAAATCTTTCCCGGATTCTGTGAATCTATATCAGGCAGGATTTTTTTCTGCGCCCATTTTCATACAAATTATTCTTCCCGGAAACTTTTGTCGCCCCTTTACAGTAACAAGGGCATTGCGTGTGCGGCGGGACTCCTGTCGATGCAGGCACGCCAGTATTTTTCTGAAATTAAAAAATCAGAAGATTTCCGAAAATAGATAAAACAATATCCAAAAAATTAGGGTCATTTTGATGAAGTATAAAAACCCGATATTCAAGCGAAGTATGATCGCAACGCTGACGGCGCTCTATGTCGGTGGTGCGCTCTCGGCTTCGACTCCAGGGGTTAACTCCGGTTCAACATTCCACCAGCCAACATTTACCACCGAAGAGCTCGAAGCCCTGCAGGTACAGCGCGCAGCGGTGCTCGAGGGCGATATTTATATTGGTGGCAAGGGCAAGCCCAACCGCCACAAGGCCGTCACCCCGGGGGAGATTTTCCAGCCGCAACCGGGCGTTACCGGCAGGCAGCTGTACATCGTGCAGCTGGAAGATAAACCGGTTGCAACCTACGACGGCGGTGTTGATGGGTACGCTTCTACCAAGGCCACGAAAAATCGTTCGGTGATGGTGCGCGATCGGGTGCTGATGAACAGCGCTCCGGTAAAGGCATACAGCCAGCACCTGCTGGAGCGCCAGTCGACGCTGGTGCACAAGTCGCAGAGTGCCGGCGCCAATATCGCGGTCAAACGCAACTTCACCCTGGCCAACAATGCGATGGTAGTGGAGATGTCCCAGCGCGACGCCGAGATCATGGCGCGTCAGCCCGGGGTGAAACGCATCACTCCCAACCGGATTTTCCAGCTGAACACCGACCGCGGCCCGGAATTCATCGGCGCGGACAAACTCTGGGATGGCAGCGGCAGCCCGTCCGGCGTCAGCGCCAAGGGTGAAGGCATGGTCGTCGGTATTGTCGATACCGGCATCAACACCGATCACCCGGCGTTTGCCGGTGAGGGCTTCGACGCTGCGGGCAACCCGCTCGGCAACGGCGTCTACGCCGGTGACTGCGCCAGCGATGCCAGCCTGTGTAACGACAAACTGATCGGCGTTTTCTCCTATCCCGAGATCACCGATGTCTACAGTGCACCGGAGTTCCAGGAAAGACCCTGGGATACCAACATGATTCGCCCCGCCAACGGCGAGGACTACCACGGTCACGGCTCCCACACCGCCAGTACCGTCGCCGGCAACCGCATCGAAAATACCCCGCTGCAGGGTTTCGACGGCTCGGCCACCAGCGACGGCATCGACCAGGGCTTTAACTTCCCATCCACCTCCGGTGTGGCCCCGGAAGCGCGCATCATGGCATTCCAGGTGTGCTGGCCGGGCAACGGTGGCGACCCCTATGCGGGATGCCCCGAATCCGCGCTGCTGTCCGCATTTGAAGACGCCATCGCCAGCGGCGTGGTGGACGTGATCAACTTCTCCATCGGCGGAGCGGAAAACTTCCCCTGGAACGACCCGATGGAACTGGCCTTCCTGTCTGCGCGGGAAGCGGGTATCTCGGTGGCCGCGGCGGCGGGTAACTCCGGCCCCAGCTACTACAGTGCCGACAACGTGGCACCCTGGGTGACCACCGTGGGCGCCTCCACCCATGACCGGGTACTGAGCGCCGGCGACAAGACCCTGTCCGGATTCGAGGGCAGTGGTTACATGCCCTACACGGAAATTCCCGGCAAGAGCTTCAGCGGCAGTCTCACCGGTGAAGTGGTACTGGCGGAGAACTACGCAGACCCGGATACCGGTGATGCATATTCTGCGGGCACCTGTAATGTGCCTTTCCCGGCGGGCACCTTCACCGCGGACCAGATCGTCGTCTGTGAGCGCGGCGATATCGCCCGTGTGACAAAGGCCGAGAATGTCGCCGCCGGCGGCGCCGGTGGCTTTATCCTGCAGAACCTGTCCTCCAGCGAAAGCGTGGTTGCGGACAGCTATGTGATCCCGGGTATCCACGTGGAGTCGCGCTACCGCTATACACTCAGAAGCTGGGTAAACGGCAGCGCCGGTACTGCCCGTGCCACCATCAGCGATTTCACCAACACCTACGAGTTCGTCGAAGAGGAAGGTAACAACCTGGCGATCTTCAGCTCCATGGGGCCGAGCCGCACCAACGACACCCTGGTGCCGGACCTGACCGCGCCGGGTGTGCAAATCTATGCGGCCAACGCCGACGACCAGCCGTTTACCGCCTTCCCGGCGGCCTCCGACTGGACCTTCATGAGCGGCACCTCCATGGCCGCGCCGCACACTGCCGGCGCCATGACGCTGCTGAAGCAGCTGCACCCGGAGTGGACCCCGGCAGAAATCCAGTCGGCGCTGATGCTGACCGCGGGCCCTGTGTATCTGAAGTCCGGGTCTTACCGCTTCGAGCCCTACACCCACTTCCAGGTGGGCGCCGGTGCTATCAATGTGGAGCGCGCGGCCAACACCGGCCTGGTCATGGACGAGTCGATCGAAAATTACCTGGACGCCAATCCGCGCAATGGTGGCATCGCCAGTCAGGTAAACCTGGCTTCCATGGCGAATTCCGACTGTGAGGGCAGCTGCACCTGGCTGCGCACCGTCACCGCCACCAAAGACGGTGTGTGGAACGCCACCGGCGTCGGTAAGCAGGCGGGCGTGGAGATCGAGGTCACCCCGAGCAGCTTCAGCCTCAAGGCCGGAGAGACGCAGTCGCTCGTGGTGCGCGCCACGCTGCCGGCACCGCTGGAGCACAAGGTGGAGCCGGAGGATCCGTCCGATCCCTGGGATGTGGTGAAGAACAACTTCACCTACTTCGACGGTACGGTTGTACTGACCGAGGTCAACGGCAATTCTCCGGAGCTGCATATGCCGGTAGTCGCGGCCAATGTGCACGACGAGCTGCCGCTGTCGGTGGACATCGATGCGAGCCGCGACCAGGGTTCCGAAACCCTGATGGTCGACACCGGTGATTACAGCCAGCTGACGCCGCGCTACTACGGCCTGGTTAAGCCGGAAATCAGCAGCGCAACTCTGGATTATGTGTCCGCATTCCTCTCGCTGGAAAACATCGATAAAGGGTGGAGCATTCAGACCGTGGAGGTGCCGGAAAATACCGTGCGCTTTGTGGCTGAGTCCCTGTCCGCCGAGACCACCAGCACCGAAGAGAACATGAATCCGCGCTACTTTGTGGATCACCCGTTCATCATCGTGGGCCGGGACCTGAACGGCAATGGCGGTTTCATTCCCTCAGCGAGTGAAATGGAAGCGGATCCCTATGCGCTGTCCAGTGAATATCACCGCGAGGCCGTGTGCGTATCCACCAGCCAGTCTGAACACAACTTCTGTAACTTCCAGAATCCGGAAGCCGGTACCTACTGGGTCGCTACCGTCAACACTGGCAACCGCGAAGTGGTAGCCGAAACCGGGGTGGCGATACTGGGACCCAATTCCGACCAGGGCAACCTGTCGGTTTCCGGCCCCGCTTCCCACGACGGCAACGGCGAGTACCCGCTGACCATCAGCTGGAACCTGCCGGAATCCGCGCAGGGCGAAAAGTTCTACGGCGGTTTCGACCTGGGCAATATGCCCGGTGCCGAAGGCACGCTCGGCTTCACCTCGGTGAACGTTACTCGCGGCGAGGATGCCGTGCAGTGGAGCGTCAGCCAGGAGAAGGCGCGCGCGCTGGATGTCATCGACTTCAAGGTAAAAGTTCGGCCGAACCTGGAGAGCGACGACCGCAACTACGACCTGAAAATCGACCTGCCGGAAGGCATGCGCCTGCTGGGCGAAAGCATCCGCGCCAACACCGAGGAACTCCAGGACGCTATCCAGTGGGATGACCGCAGCCTGTCCCTCGCCGGCCAGCAGCTGTCCACGCGCAATATCAAGCGCGAGTACGTGATGACCAGCAACGTCGAAGATCAGATGTGTCACACACCGCTGATCGACGAGTACTCCACTGGTGGCTACATCGACCTCAAGGGCGATTTCGGCATGCAGCCAAATGCGGAGTGGCTTGCGGGTGATTACCGGGTCAACTACGACGTGCCGATCTGGTGGCTGTTCGCCAACGAAAACGCGGATTTCAAGGTCTATAACCAGCCCAACGCCGGCTATGTGCGCATGCATACCGTGGGCGCGCTGCAGTTCAACACCTTCTGGTGGCAGATGAGCTTCCACCGCGGCCCCGGCTTCCTGTACGAAGCCCTGGCACCGTTCTGGCGCGGTTCCTTCGAAATGAAGTACCGCCGTCATTACGAAGACCCGTGGGGCCTGACCATTGCCTCCCAGTACGCCTCCGAGCGCCCGGACCTCGGCGATCTGCTGTTCCTGGAATACGACAACGTCACCGATAAAAACACCGGCGACGAATACGACTTCCAGGCAATTCTGCGCAGCGGTATCGACGATCGCGAAGGCCGCTTCGAAATCATCTACGCCTACGACAACCTGGGTGCCAACCTGGCCGATGGTGTGGTGATGACCGAAGGCTTCGACAGTGCCATGTCCAACCGCGCCGGTCCCAAGAACGGCATGCTCTACACGGTGGCCGGTTTCGACAACCTGGACCAGAAACTGAGTGACGACCTGGTGCTGTGCTTCGACTATGTGGGCCCGGAGCAGAGCCTGGTGGAAGTCACCTTCCAGGCACTGGTGCAGCCCGCGGCTACCGGCTCGGAGCTGGAACTGACCTTCACCCACGATCTGCAGGGTGAGCCGCAGAAAACCGAGGTGCACAACATCGCGGTGAACGGCAATATCCAGCTGGCGGAAATCGAAGATATGAGCGTGGCGGAGAACGGTCGTATCGACGGCATCGCAGTGACCTATGTGGACGCCAACGAGGTACCCAACACGGTGGTCGTGAGCGGTGAGCATGTTTCTGCCGAGGTTAACGGTGACAGCTTCAACCTGATCCCGGAAGCCAACTTCCACGGCGAAACGCTGGTCACGGTAACCGTGCAGGACAATGAGTACTCCAGCGACGCGGCTTCCACCAGCTTTATGCTGACGGTGGTGTCCGATGGCGAAGAGCCCGGTTGTACGGATTCCAATGCGGACAATTACGACGAAAATGCCACCACGGACGACGGCAGCTGTACTTATCCACAGCCCGAACCGCAGCCGGAACCTGAAGAACCCAAGAAGAAAAAATCCGGTGGTTCCAGCGGAACCGTGATGCTTGGTTTGTTGATGGTATTGGGCCTGGTCCGCCGCTTCCGAGTGATGCGCAAGCAACACTGAACAGCACGCCCTTTGGGCATTGACTGAAGACGCAGCCAGGTATGCGTCTGATCCAGCCCCGGCCGCAAGGCCGGGGCTTTTTTATGTGTGCTGTCTGGCGGCCATCCGCCCCGGGAAACTTCACCGGGACAGCTTCCGATCCCGCCACCGCTGCAGTAGATACACGGCCACCGTGGCGTACACCGCCACCAGCAGGAACAGCGTCATGCGCACCAGAAATGCCCGGTACACATCGTTGCCGAGGGCGCTGTCCTGCACTGCGGCCCCCAGCAGTATCAGCATGTTCATCAGGGTGTTGCTCCAGAAACCGGGGGAGAGGGGGTTGCGGATCACCTGATAACAGCCCGCGGCAACCAGCAGGCTCACCAGCAGTACCCATGCACTGAAAAACCACAGCTCCACCGCGAGCCCCAGGCAACACCACACCAGTACCGCACACAGGCCGCCGAGAAACGTGGAGCCCACCAGTTCCAAAGCGGCATCCCGCAGTTGCAGCTCACTGGCCTCGCGCCCGAGGAGAATGCTCTTTACCAGAAACGGCAGGTTGGTGGCGGGATTGGTGAGGGTGAAGGCAAATGCCGGCAGCACGATCAGGGTGGCGCGCAGGGACAGCCAGTTGTCTTCCGCCGGTGGCGGAACTGGCGGCGCTGGGCGTTGCGGTGCGGGATCTTCGGGAAATAGCGGGTACACCAGCCACAGGCAGATAATCGCTACTGCCATGCCGAGCACCAGCGCTTCCCGCAGGGCCGACGCGAGCGCCGAACTGGCCACGTCCGCGGCGGGAATCACCGCAAACCCCAGCGCCAGCAGGGTTCCCGGCAGTGCCTTGCCACCGCTGATCGCCAGGCGGTAGCTGAAGAATACTCCCACGGCAATGATCAGTAGCGCGCTAAACGGGGCCTGTTGTAGCAGTGGGCCGATCAAAATGCCCACGCCCAGGGCCGCGGCCAGAAACAGCACCAGCCCGAGGGCGGCGCGGGCGCCGGGCGGTGGTGCCGGCACCGCTGCCACCAGTACCGCGAATACCGGCGCTACAAAGGGAATGCCGATGTCGAGGCCATAGCAGAGCGCCAGCGACAATGCGGTGGTAAAGGCGAGGCGAAAGCAGCGCCGTGCGGCCAGGGGCATAGGCGCTTTGTCTCGGGGGTGCACTCGTATCACGTGGCGTCCAGTCCTTTTGCTCATCCTTTTTCTGAGCGGCGGCCCCAGCGGATTTGATATCCGTGCGACTACTCTTTAGCTAAGACCATATTCGTGTAATCACGTTGTACGGTATGCCCCTGGTCGGCACACGGCTACCTGTGTCGTTAATTGGGTGCTGCTGACGTGAGATTGGAAGTGAGACCCAGCATGGCCAAATCGCCAATGTCTTTTCTGCGCGCGGAACTAGCGGAAACTCCCACCAACGCGCAGCGACTGTTCCTGCTCTATTACAACGG
>ENA-ORCV01000608-ORCV01000608.1-marine-metagenome-genome-assembly--contig:-NODE-608-length-19782-cov-4.363969_pt1 | contig 19782 bp, 13 predicted proteins | sample MGYA00237779_ERZ508509 | MGnify/ENA primary metagenome ERZ508509 (study PRJEB26180, sample SAMN06268772) | marine metagenome | isolation source: Bioluminescent Bay, La Paraguera, Puerto Rico | place... | reverse complement strand
ACAGCGGCAGACGGAAACCGATCGGCGAGTCCCCGGGCGACAGGAACATGCGTCCGCGGCGGAAACGCCAGCGCTCGCTGACCCAGCCCTCGCCTTCGACCTTTGTCAGCGTCTTGCGCAGGGGCAGGACATAGCCGACCGGCTGGGTCATCCCGGCTTCCAGCGTCCGGCGCAGGGCCGTGCGCGCGGCTTCGTCGTCCAGCTCCTCGCTCAGGATGTCGACATTGTCGGGCAGCTCGCCCTCGGCGCGCATCGTGGCGATCGGGTCCTCGCGCGCGCCCATGATGTTGCGCGCGTCCAGGCCCAGCCGCTCGGCCAGCGCGCCCAGGAATTTGCGCGCGTGATGGGCGGTGACGGGGCGGCCCTTGCGGCCCTCCTCCGCGCCGGTCCCGCGCCAGACCGGCTGGCCGTCATGGCGCCAGTACAGGCCCAGCGCCCAGCGCGGCAGCGGCTCGCCCGGATACCATTTGCCCTGGCCGTGATGCAGCAGGCCGCCCGGGCCGAACCGCTCCCGCAGCCGCTCGATCAGGCGTTCGGCCATCACCGTCTTGGCCGGGCCGGTGGCGGCGGTGTTCCATTCGGCGGATTCGAAATCGTCAACCGACACGAAGGTCGGCTCGCCGCCCATGGTCAGGCGGACGTCGCCGTCCTTCAAATCCTGCTCCACACGCTGGCCCAGCGCGTCCAGCTCCGCCCAGGCGCGGTCCTCGAACGGGCGGGTGATGCGGATCGGCTCCACCATCCGCGTCACCGACATGTCGAAATCGAACTCGGTCGCCGCGGCGTCGGCCGCCCCGGTGATCGGCGCGCAGGAGCGGTAATGCGGCGCGGCGGCCAGGGGGATATGCCCCTCCCCCGTTAGCAGGCCGGACGTGGCGTCGAACCCGATCCAGCCGGCGCCCGGGATATAGACCTCCCCCCAGGCGTGCAGGTCGGTGAAATCGTTCAGCGTGCCGACCGGCCCCTCGATCGGGTCGATGTCCGCCTTCAGCTGGATCAGATAGCCGGAGACGAACCGGGCGGCGAAGCCCAGCCGGCGCAGCGCCTGCACCAGCAGCCAGGCGCTGTCCCGGCAGGAGCCGGAGCCGGCCTCCAGCGTCTCGTCCGGCGTCTGCACGCCCGGCTCCATGCGGACCAGGTATTTCACCCGCTTCTGGATGTCGGCGTTCAGCCCGACCAGGAATTCGACCGTGGACCGGCCGGTGAGGTCCTGCTGCGCCACGAACCCGTCCAGCAGCGGCCCGCCCTCTTCCGGCTCCAGATAGGCGGCCAGGTCCATCCGCAGATCGTCGGAATAGGACCAGGGGAATTCCTCGGCATAGGGCTCGACGAAGAAATCGAACGGATTGACCACCGTCATCTCGGCGGCGAGGTCCACCGTGACCGAAAACTCGGTCGTCCGTTCCGGGAAGACCAGCCGGGCCAGCCAGTTGCCGTGCGGATCCTGCTGCCAGTTTATGAAATGGTTGGCCGGGGTGATCTTCTGGGAATAGGAGACCACGCGCGCCCGGCTGTGCGGCGCCGGACGCAGGCGGATGACGTGGGGGCTGAGCTCCACGGGCCTGTCGTAGCGGTATCGCGTGACATGGTGGAGTGCGGCGATGACCGACAGGGCTCAGCTCCGGGCTGCTGGAATGTGGCGCTAGACGCGGGGCTTATGGCTATCTCGCCCGGCCCCGCGGGGAAAGTGGAAACACCGCGTAGTCGCAACCCTTACGGGCCTTTAGCGGGCGATATAGGCGCGCCAGCCGCCAAGGCCGGTAATGTCCTCCGCCCCCAAAGCGGCGCGCGGTTCGGCGACGAAACCCTTCACGCTGGACCCGTCGGCCAGGGTGACCGTGCCGATGGCCAGCGGCGGCGGAACCTCCGCCACGAACGTACCGAAGGCCGCGGCGTCCAGCTCATAGACCTCCACCTTGATCGCCCCGCCCGTGTCGTCATGGATCAGGGCCGGTTTGGGCGGGGTGGAGTTCGCCATCGCGTAGAGGCGGTAGGTCGGCGCGGTCTCGGTCTCCTCCACGAACACGGCGTCGCGGGAGGTCAGCTGCCAGTGCAGCGGCATGTCCTTCAGGTGCGCGCCGACCACGGCGAGCTTGATGCGGTCCATTCGTCCCTCCAGATCGGGTTCGGGGTTTGGATAGGGGTCGCCCTCGCCCCAGCGCCCGGCGATCTCCAGCAAGGCGGCGTCGGTCCCCGCCGGGGCGATGAAGGTGACGCCGAAGCCGGTGCCGTTGGCGCGGAAACCGGCGGGCGTGGCCACGGCGGCCATGTCCAGCAGGTTCACGAAATTGGTGTAGAGGCCGAGATTGGCGTTCAGCGCCACGGGGCTCTGCAGCATCTCCCGCACGCGGTAGATCGTGGGCGCCGTGGGCAGGGCCAGCACGTCCACATGCTGCCATATCGTCTCGGCGACACGGGCGTGGGCGGCCAACTGGTACTGGCCGCGGAACGCCTCCACCGCGCTGATGCCCTTCCCCGCCGCCACGATGTCCCGCACCGTCGGGTCCATCGCCTCCGGATTGGTGTCCAGCAGGTCCTCGAGCGCCGCGGTGCGCTCGGCCACCCAGGGGCCGCTATATAAGAGAGACGCCGCGTCCAGCAGCGGCGCGACGTCCAGCTCCGCCACGCCATAGCCCAGCGCCGACAGCCGCCGGACCGCGCGCGCATACAGCGTCCCGGACTCCAGATCCCCGAACCAGTTCAACTGATGCGGCAGCGGCACGCCGATGCGCAGCCCCGCCTCCCGCGCCTCCAGACGGCGGGAGAACGGGTCTTCGGCGTCGAACCCGGCGGCGACCGAGTCCACCAGCGCCGCGTCCTCCGCATCCGCCGTGAACGCCGTGATGCAGTCCAGGGAGCGGCAAGCCGGGACGAGACCCGACGTGCTCCAGCGCCCCTTGCTGGGCTTCAGCCCGACCAGGCCGTTGAACGCCGCCGGCACGCGGCCCGACCCGGCGGTGTCCGTGCCCAGCGAGAACGCGACCAGCCCGGCGGCGACCGCCACCGCGGAGCCGGAGCTGGAGCCGCCGCTGACATAGTTCAGATTGAAGACGCAGCGCGGGGCGCCATGGGGGCTGCGCGTGCCGTTCAGCCCGGTCGCGAACTGGTCCAGATTGGTCTTGCCGATACAGACCGCGCCCGCATCCAGCAGGCGCTGAACGACGAAGGCGTTGCGCTCCGGCGTATAGGCATAGGCGGGGCAGCCCGCCGTGGTGTCCAGCCCGGCGACGTCGATATTGTCCTTCACCGCAAACGGAACGCCGGCCAGCGGCAAATCCTCCCCCGCCGCGATACGCGCGTCCACCGCCCCGGCCGCCGCGATGATCTGGTCCGGCGTGAAGCGGCTGATCCAGGCCTGGGGCTGGATCGCGTCATAGACCGCGATCCGCTGCAGCGCGCCGCGCGCGGCGTGAACCGCGCTGCGCTTTCCGGCGCGCACCTCGGCGGCGATGGCGGCGGCGCGGCCCATCAGGCGGCCTCGATCGCGAACATGGCCGCGCCGGGCGCGACGGACTGGCGCTCGGCCACATAGATGCGGCGGATCACCCCGCCGACCGGCGCCTGAACCGGGCATTCCATTTTCATCGCCTCGATCACCGCGACCGGCTGTCCAGCCTCCACCATAGCGCCTTCGGCGACGGTGAGTTTCCAGATGCTGCCGCCGAATGGCGCCTCGATCAGGTCGCAGCCTTCGGGCAGGTCGATCTGGGCGGCGTCTTCCCCGCTGTCCGCTTCCTCGCTCAGCGCCGCGACGCGGTCGAACTCGCCGCGCCGCTCCCACTCCGCCCGCTCGGCGTCGAAGGCGGCCTGACGGCGGGACTGGAAGGCGGCGATGCTGTCGGCGTTCTCCGCCAGCATCGCGCGGTATTCGGCGAGGGAAAATGTCCCTTCCTCCACCGTCACGGTGCGGCGCCCGAGCGGGAAGTCACGCCGCCAGGCGGTCAGCTCCTCATGGCTGACGGGGAAGAATTTGATCCGGTCGAAGAAGCGCAGCAGCCAGGGCTTGCCGTCGCGGAACAGCTCGGTCTGGCGCCAGGCGTTCCAGACCTGGATCGTGCGGCCGAACAGCTGGTACCCGCCCGGCCCCTCCATGCCATAGATGCACATATAAGCGCCGCCGATCCCCACCACGTTGGGCGGCGTCCAGGTGCGCGCCGGATTGTATTTGGTGGTGACTAGGCGGTGGCGCGGGTCGACGGGCGTGGCCACCGGCGCGCCCAGATAGACGTCGCCCAGCCCCATCACCAGATAGTCCGCGGCGAACACGATGCGCTTCACGTCATCGGCGCTGTCCAGCCCGTTCACGCGGCGGATGAACTCGATATTGTCCGGCGTCCAGGGCGCGTCGTCACGAACCGAGGCCATGTATTTGTCGATGGTCTCGTAGATCGCCGGGTCCGCCCAGGACAGCGGCAGGTGCACGTTGCGGGACGGGATTTCGAAATCCTCCAGCCCGCCCAGGCGCTGCTCCGCCTGCGTCAGCGCCTCGACCAGAAGGGACTGGGTCAGCGCCCGGCTGTCATAATGGATCTGCAGAGAGCGGATGCCGGGCGTGACGTCGATGACGCCGGGCAGCGCCATCCGCTCCAGCTCCAGCATCAGCGCGTGGATGCGCAGGCGCAGCTCCAGATCCAGAACGATCGGCCCGTATTCGACCAGCAGGTTCCGGTCGCCCTGCCGGCGATAGCGGACCTCCGGCCCCTCTTCGTCCGCCGGGATCGTGTGCAGCACGGGGCTGTCCAGCGGCGCGGGCGGCGTCTTCGCCGCGCGCGGCGGCGCGCCCAGCGTTTCGACATAGGCGTCCTGATCGCCCAGCGCCTTCGCCGCAGTCTCCTCGCTCACCGGCAGGAAGCGCACCGTGTCCCCGGGCGCGAGCTGCCCCACCTTCCAGAGGTCCGCGGCGATCACGACGAACGGGCAGACGAATCCGCCGAGCGACGGCCCGTCGGGGCCGAGGATGATCGGCATGTCGCCGGTGAAATCCACTGCCCCGATGGCGTAGGCGTTGTCGTGAATGTTGGAGGGGTGCAGGCCCGCCTCCCCGCCATCCTTGCGTGCCCAGTGCGGCTTCGGCCCGGTCAGGCGCACGCCGGTGCGGTTGGAGTTGTAGTGAACCTTCCAGGGCGTGGCGGCGATCATCTCCACATCGCCGTCGGTGAAAAAGTCCGGCGCGCCGTGCGGGCCGTAGAGGACGCGTACCGTCCAGTCCTTCTCGATCTCCGGCGGCGTCAGGTCCTGCACCGCGCCCGTCTTCGCGCCCGGCGCGGCCAGATGCAGCGTATCGCCGGTCATCACCGCGCGCCCGGCATGACCGCCGAATTCGCCGAGCGTGAAGGCGCTGCGGCTGCCGAGATAGACCGGCGCGTCCAGCCCGCCGGCGACCAGCAGGTAACCGCGCATGCCCGCCCCGGCGACCCGCCCGATCTGCAGCGTCTGGCCGGCGGCGACATCGACAGGCGCGTGGCGCGGAACCGGCGCGCCGTCCAGCTTCGCGCCGAAATCGGCGCCGGTCAGGCAGATGCGGGTTGCCGTATTGAAGCGCAGGGTCGGCCCGGCGGCCGTGAACTCCAGCCCGGCCGCATCCTCGTCATTGCCCAGCAGCCGGTTGCCCAGCCGGAAGCTGAGCGCGTCCATCGGACCCGAAGGCGGAACGCCGACATGCCAGTAGCCGACGCGGCCCGGCCAGTCCTGAACCGTGGTCGACGCGCCCCCGGCCAGGACCTGGATCGTGTCCGGCGCATGCGCCACCGCCTCCAGCGCGCGGGTGGAAACATTGCCGCTGACGAAGGCGTCGGAGCGCACGACGTCGCGCAGCCAGTCCAGATTGGTTTCGATCCCGGACAGGCGCGCGCCGTCCAGCGCCGACTGGATGGCGGAAACCGCCGCGGCGCGGTCCGGCGCGGTGACGATCAGCTTGGCCAGCATCGGGTCGTACCAGGCGCTGACCTCCGACCCCGGCCCGACCCAGGAATCCACGCGCGGCCCCTGCGGAAACACGACCTCGGTCAGCAGGCCCGAACTCGGCCGGTAATTCTGCGCCGGGTCTTCGGCATAGATGCGCACCTGGATCGCGGCGCCGCGCGGGTTCGCCGCGAACCCGTCCAGAAACGCGAAATCCCCCGCCGCGCCGCGCACCATCCATTCGACAAGATCGACCCCGGTCACCTGTTCGGTCACGCCGTGCTCCACCTGAAGCCTTGTGTTCACCTCCAGGAAGAAGAAATCGTCACGCGTGGCGTCATACAGAAACTCGACCGTCCCGGCGGAGCGGTAGCGCGCGCCCTCGGCCAGCCGCACCGCCGCATCGATCATCGCCGCGCGCGTGGCGGGCGGCAGGTTCGGCGCCGGGGTCTCCTCCACCACTTTCTGGTTGCGCCGCTGCAGCGAGCAGTCCCGCTCCCCCAGCGCGACGACGCGCCCCTGCCCGTCGCCGAAGACCTGGACCTCGATATGCCGGGCGGTCTCGACATAGCGTTCCAGGAAGACGCCGTTGTTGCCGAAACTGCCCGCGCCCATCCGGGCGACGCTTTCGAACGCCGCCTCGACCTCCGCCGCGCTGCGGCAGATCTGCATGCCGATGCCGCCGCCCCCGGCCGTGGCCTTCAGGATGACGGGAAAGCCGATCTGTTCCGCCGCCGCGACCGCGCCCGCCGCGTCGGTCAGCAGGCCCGTGCCGGGCGCCAGCGCCACGCCGTTGGCTTCGGCCAGCTCGCGCGCCCGGTGCTTCAGGCCGAAATCGCGGATGTTCTCTGTCGTAGGTCCGATAAAGGCGACGCCCGCCGCCGCGCAGGCCTCCGCGAACTCCGTGCTTTCGGACAGGAAGCCATAGCCCGGATGGATCGCCTGCGCGCCCGTCGCCTTCGCCGCCGACAGGATGGCCGGGATGTTCAGATAGGATTCGGCGGCCGGCGCCGGGCCGATATGGATCGCCTCGTCCGCCTGCGCGACGTGGAGCGAGCCGGCGTCCGCATCGCTGAACACCGCGACGGAGGCCACGCCCATCTTCCGCAGCGTGCGAATGATCCGGCAGGCGATCGCGCCGCGATTGGCGATCAGGACCTTGCCGGACATGCTCATCCCTTGCGGCTCACCCGGCGACGATCATGCGCACCGGCGTCGGATTGAAGCCGTTGCAGGGATTGTTGATCTGCGGGCAGTTGGACACGACTACGTCGACATCCATCTCCGCGCGCAGATCCACCGTCAGGCCGGGCGCCGAAATGCCGTCCACGATGCCGAGCGCGCCGTCCGGCTCCACCGGCACGTTCATGAAGAAATTGATGTTGGAGACCATGTCCCGCTTGCCGCGGCCGACGCGGACATTGGCGTCCAGAAAATTGTCGACGCAGGCGTGCTGGGCCTTGGTGTGGTGGCCATAGCGCAGCGTGTTGGACTCGCAGGAACAGGCCCCGCCGATCGTGTCGTGATAGTCCACATTGGTGCCGGTGATGGTCATCATCGCCCGCCCCTCATTGGACAGCAGGACCGTCCCGGTGCGCAGGAAGATATTGGCCTGGGCCGTGATCGTGTCCTGCGCACTGTAACGTTCGGCGTCGTCGCCGGCGGCGTACATCAGGAAGTCGACGGCCTGATTGCCCTCCAGATCGACGATGCGCAGCGTCTGGCCCTTGTTGACCCGGTGCAGCCAGGGCGCGCGGGCGGGCACGATTTCGTCATGCAGGATCGCGCCGGACAGCCCGGCCAGGGCGGCGTCGGAATGCGCGGCGTCAGCGTGCATAATAATCTTCGGTGTTCAGGAAGGCGCGCAGGCCCTCCGGCGTGGCGTTGCGGGCGTCGTCGTCTGCGGGCGTGACCTCGCCGCGCCAGGCGGTCGCGCGCACCGGCGTCACCGAATAGTCGTCGCGCGGGTCCAGAACGTGCGGGCAGTTCGCCAGCACCACGATCACATCCATCTCGGCGCGCAGGACGATCTCGCGTCCCTCGTCGAACGGGCCGATGTCCGGCGTGGTCGCGCCGTCTTCCTCCACCCGCACGCCCTTGAACCAGTTGATGCAGGGATGGACGTCCTTGCGTCCCAGACCGTGCTTGGCGGCGCCCAGCATGAAGCGGTCGCGCGCATTCGGATGGGCGCCATAATTCTTGCCGTCGCCGTATTTGCGCGCATTCGACGCCTCGTTCGACGCGCCGCAGAAGGCGTCGTGCGTCCCGGCCGTATCGGTCAGAATGGTCATCATCACCCGGCCCATATCGGACAGAAGCAGACGCCCCTGCCCCAGATAGCCGTTCCACTGGACCTTCACCGTGTCGGCGACGTTCAGCCGCTCCAGCGGGTTCTCCACATTGAAGACCAGCATGGAGACGCAGGAATCGCCGCTGAGGTCGATCAGGCGCAGGCGCGCGCCGCGCGCCAGGCGGCGGCTGGCATAGCCGCCGGCGGCCACCGTCTCCTCCCACACCACCGGGCCCGACGCGTCGTCGGCCGCGGCCGGCAGGGTCGGCATCGCCTCCACTTTTGTCCCGGCCATGGCGCGAGCGTGCGCCTGTGCGCCGTAGGGGTCGGCGGTGCCGCTCACGCGCCGCTCTCCGCCTTGGCCAGCGGCGGCAGCAGCACCGTCGTGGTCACCAGATTGATCTGCTGGACATGGCGCACCTTGCGCAGCGCATCGCACAGGCCCTGCAGCCGGGCCGCCGTGCCCTGGACCAGCAGAACCTCCATCGAATGGTCGTCCTCAAGGAAGACGTGCTGGGAGGAGATAACTTCCTCGATAAAGCCGGCCTGAACCCGCGCCACCGCCTCCCGCACCCGGCCGGACTCGGCGCGGTAGATCGCGGTGACCGTGCCGGCCAGCACGGTGTCCGGCTTTTCCCGCGCGCTGTGGGCGGCGAGTTCGTGCCGGATCATCTCCGCGATCATCTGGGAGCGGTTCGCGACCTCCCGCTCGGCCACCATGGCGTCGAGCTCGTTGAACAGCTCGGCCGGCAGGCTGACGCTGAGGCGGACAAGGGATGGCGTGTCTATGGAGGCCATGGGCGATTGACCTACCCGATATTACGATTATGGTAAAGCGTAATAATTGGTGCATTGCACAATAGGCTGATGCACCGCAGCGGCGAAAAGGGCATCCTGCCTGTGCCGGCCCGGGGGACGGGGCCGCGGCAGGACGCCATCCTTTTCGCCAGCGAGGCGCGATGCGGGTCGTCAATATCAAGCTGAACCGGGGCGGACGGCTTCTCGCCGGCGCCATCCCGATCATCGCCATGCTGATCGTCTATGGCGTGATGTCGGCCGCGCGGCTTGAGGCGAACGAATACGACAAGGTGCTGCCGACCTTCGGCGCGATGTCCGACGCCTTTCTGCGCCTGGCCATCGAAACCGACGCCCGCACCGGCCAGATCACCCTGCTGGCCGACACGCTGGCCAGTCTGCGGCGGCTCGGGATCGGGGCGGCCATCGCCACCCTGTCCGCGCTCGTCTTCGGCATCGCGCTGGGGGTCGTGCCGACCGTGCGTGCGGCGCTGGGGCCGCTGATCGGGATCATCGCCGTGATCCCGCCCATCGCCATCCTGCCGATCCTGTTCATCGCGCTCGGCCTCGGCGAAACGTCCAAGATCGCGCTGATCGCCATCGGCATCGCGCCCTTCATGATCCGCGACATGGCCGCGCATGTGTCCGCCCTGCCCGTCGAACAGATCATCAAGGCCCAGACCCTCGGCGCGAACAGCTGGCAGCTGACCCTGCGCGTGGTCGTACCGCAGGCCCTGCCCCGGCTGATCCATTCCCTGCGCCTTTCGATGGGACCGGCCTGGGTCTTCCTGATCTCGGCGGAGGCGATCGCCTCCAATGTCGGGCTCGGCTACCGGATCTTCCTGGTCCGCCGCTATCTGTCGATGGACATCATCCTGCCTTATGTCGCCTGGATCTCGCTGCTGGCCATCGCGACGGACGCGCTGCTGATGCTGCTGTCGCGCCGCGCCTATCCGTGGGCGCATGAGGGTGGACGATGAGCGCCATCCTGTCCTTCGACAATGTCTGGGTCGAATACCGCGACAAGGTGGTGCTGGAATCGGTGACGCTGGACATCGAGGAACGCTCCTTCGTCTCGCTCGTCGGCCCGTCCGGCGCAGGCAAGAGCACCTTCCTTCGTCTGGTGCTGGGCCAGGAGGGCCCGACGCGGGGTACGGTCCTGCTGGACGGAACGAAGCTGAAGCCCGAATGCGAGCCGGACCGCGGCGTGGTGTTCCAGAAATACAGCGTCTTCCCCCACATGACCGCGCTGCAGAACGTGATGCTGGGGCTGGAATGCGCCCGTGCGCCGGTGATGGCGCGGCTCTACGGCAAGGCGCGCAAACGCGCGCGAGACGAGGCCGCCGCGATGCTGGAGGCGGTGGGGCTGGCGCATAATCTGGACATCTATCCGGCCCAGATGTCCGGCGGCATGCAGCAGCGCCTGGCCATCGCGCAAGCGCTGGTGAAGCATCCGCGCATCCTGCTGCTGGACGAGCCGTTCGGCGCGCTGGACCCCGGCATCCGGCTGGACATGCAGGCCCTGGTCACCCGCCTGTGGCGGGAGCACGGCCTGACCATCCTTCTGGTCACCCACGACATCCAGGAGGCGTTCAAACTGGGCACGCGCGTGCTGGCCTTCGACAAGCGTCGCCACGACCCGCACGCCCCGCACCGCTACGGCGCCACCGCCGTCTACGACGTCGCGCTGGACCGCAAGGACCGCGAGGACGCCGAGCGCGAACTGGCCGCGCATCTGTCGCCCCAACCGGCCGCGGCCGGCGCGGCCTGAACTCCTCCAAAAAGAAAAGGGCCCCGGCGCGCCGGAGCCCTTTCCCGCCAGCGAAGAGGCCGCCCTATTCGAGAGAGCCGTCGGCCGCCATCTGCATGTAAGTGGAGTCGAAGCGCAGCTGGATATTGCCGGTGTCGCCGAGCGTCTCGCCGCCCGGGAACTCCATGCCGATCGCATCGACCGAGTCCGCGCCCGGCCCGTACAGGCCCTGGTCAAAGCTGAACTGGCGCACCAGGTCGCTGTGCTCGATCAGGTCGGGGCTGGTGACATAGGCCACCGCGGCCGCGGGGTCGGTATAGAGATAGGTCGTGGCCAGCTGTCCGGCGAAGCTGTCCGGCGTGGTGCCGGCGATGGACGCCATCGCGGCGGTCGCCTCTTCCTCCATGTCGCCGGTGATAACGCCCATGGTCTCGTACCAGGCGCCGACCAGCGCCATGCCCAGCTCCGGATTTTCCGCCAGCGTCTCGGTGGAGACCACCATCAGGTCCTGGATCTCGTTCGGGATCTGGGAGCTGTCGAAGACTTCCGTGCCGTCATCCATGGCCAGGATTTCGGACAGCGGCGGGTTCCAGGTCACCACCGCCGTGACTTCCGGCGTCTGCCAGGCGCCGACCATGTCGGCGTCGGACGTGTTGACCGTGCTGACCTGCGGCATGGTCATGTCCGCCATCTCCAGCGCGCGCGCCAGCAGATAGTGGGACACCGACAGCTCCACCAGATTGACCGTCTGGCCGTCCAGATCGGCGATGCTGTCGCCCTCCTTCAGGACGATGCCGTCATTGCCGTTGGAATAGTCGCCCATGATCAGGACGGTGGTGTCCCGCCCGCCCGCGGCCGGGATGGTCAGCGCGTCCATGTTGGTGGAGGTCACGCCGTCCAGCGTGCCGGCCGTGTACTGGTTCAGGGATTCGATATAGTCATTCACCTGAACCATGTTGATGACAATGCCGTATTTCTCGGCCCATTTGTCGATGATGCCTTCCTGCTCCGCATAGGGCCACGGCATCCAGCCGGCATAGATCGACCAGCCGATATCGAATTCCGGGGCCGGACCGTCGGCCGGTTCGGCCATGACTTCGGTCTCGGTCTCCATGGTTTCGGTCTCGGCGACCTCGGTCTCCGGCTCGCCGCACGCAGCCAGCGCGATGAGCCCTGCGAGGCTGGCGCCCCGCAACGCATTCCACATGAACGTCATAACGATCCCCCTTTCATTCGGAATCAAGCCAGTTTCTGCCTGCGGTGTCGGAACTCCTGCCCGAACGATGAAAGCGGGCGCGCCTCCTCTGGCATTTCGATTTCGCCGCGTTGGGCGCGGTCTTTCAGGTAACGGAAGGTCTGCACCGTCTGGGCGTAGAGATGCTCGCCCGTGCGGATCAGCGGCGCCGCCGCGTCCGCGTCCAGCGGACGGATCGCGGCGTCGTAATCGAGCGCGAAGAAGAGCGGGAAGGAGTAGCGCTCCTCCGCCACCTTGCGCACGCGGTGCGAGGTGGCGACGAATTCGCCGCCCGACCAATATTCCATCATGTCGCCGATATTGACGACGAGCGCACCCTCCACCGGCGGCGCATCGATCCACTCGCCGGCGCTGTTCATCACCTCCAGCCCCGGCGCCGTGGCCAGCAGCATGGTGAAGCACTCATAGTCGGTGTGCGCGCCGATGCCCTGCACGTCCACCGCCTCCGCATTATAGGGATAGTGGATCAGGCGCAGCTGGCTGGGCGGCGTGGTGACCAGATGGTCGAACGCGTCCGCCGGCCGGCCCATCGCCATGGCGAAGCCGCGCAGCAGGCGCCGGCCCAGCGCGAAACACGCGCTGTAATAGGCCATGACGTCCTCGCGGAAGCCGTCCATGTCCGGCCACTGGTTCGGACCCAGCATCGGGCGCGGCGCGGCCAGCTCTTCGGGCCGGATGTCGAAGGACAGATCGAACGCCTCTTTCTTGTCCTTGCCGCCATAGGCGAAGACCTCCTCCCCCTCCGGCACATAGCCGCGATGATTGGCGGACTGGCCGATCCAGACGCGCATCTTGTCGTCCAGGGGAAGGTCGAAGAAGCGCGCCGCCGCCGCGCGCATCCGCGCGATCACCGCCGGCGCGATGCCGTGCCCGGTGACGTGCAGGAAGCCCACCTGCGTCGCGGCGTCGCGCAGCTGCCGCACCACGGCCTGTTCGGCCGCCGCGTCCCCGCCGCCGATCGCCGCCACATCGACCACCGGCACCTGCCGGAACGGCGCGGCGGGCTGCAGGCGATGAATCTCCGCCGTCGTCGCCTGCGCGGCGGGCGGCGGCGCGAGGGAGAAATCCCCGCGCACATCTTCGGCCACCAGACGCCGCGTCACCGGCAGGCCGCGCGCATCCATGTCGGACATGTTCAGCGCATCGCCCTGCCACGCCGCGTCCGGGCCCATCAGCATCGCCCCGGCCCGCCAGGGCAGGGTCGAGCGGTCGATCCGCCAGCCCTCTCCGGTGACCGCGCCCACCGAAATCTCGCAATCGACCAGCGCCTGCGCGCGCGCCGCGTCGGCGCCCGCCAGCAGATCGGACAGACGCCCGCCCGGCGCCAGCGTCTCGCCCCGGTCGCGCGCATAGATGAAATGCCGGCCCCAGCGGACCAGATAGGCCGCGCGCCCGTCCCCGGCCGAGCGCAGGCGCGCCGCGGCGCAGGGCTGCGCGCCGTCGGCCGGCGGCCGCTGCCAGTGCTCGACATAATCGGCTTCCAGCCCGTGCTCGATCAGCAGGTCGCCCTCGCGCGACAGCCGGCCCCGGTCGCGCAGCGTCCCTTCGGGCTGGAAATCCAGCGCGCGCAGCCACTCGGCGGCGTCGCCGTCCAGGACGAACTCGCCCGCGAACCCTTCCTGACGCGCCAGAACCCGCGCCTCGGCGACCGACAGCTCGGAAAGACAGGAGGCCTGGACCTGCGCCTCGATCCCGACCGGCTGGCGTAGATCGGCGAAATAGCCCGGCCCCTGGATCCATACTGTATATGTATGGGCGTCGACGGGTTCGCCCGGCCGCGCGATCAGCAGCCGGCGCCATAAGCCCTCAATCGCGTTGGCGCCATCGGTCACAGGAACCGCGGAACTCCCCAAAACCGGAAAGACCCGCGAAGATTAGGCCGCTCAGGTCATATGCCTAGCTATTCATTTTCGATGAAGGTCATAGACAGGGATTATGACTGGCGGGCCCGCAGCCGCCGCCGGATTTCGTCCAGGAACAGCTGCGTGGCCGTATCCCGCGAGGGTTCGGCCCGGGAAATCAGGAAAATCTCGTAGGACGGCTCGATATCGTCGGGCAGCAGCGGCCACAGCCGCCCGCTCTTCACCGCCGCCTCCGCCGCCCCGGTGGGCAGGAAGCCGATCCCGACATTCAGGGAGATCAGGCGGAACGCCTCGTGGATGTCCTCCGCTTGCCCGGCCGGCTCTGCGCCCAGGCCGTATCGCGCGCGCAGTCGGGTCACCGCCTCCGGTTCGTCCGCCCCGGTCAGCACGAAGCCCTCATGGCGCAGCGTTTCGGGCCGCGCGATCCGCCCATAGAGCGGATGCATGCGGGAGCAGAACAGCTGCTGCTTCTCCACGAAGATCGGCTCGTAGTTCAGGCTGGCGCTGACATGGCTGTCATAGCCGATGCCGAGCTCCACCTCCCCCCGCTCCAGCGCGTCCAGCACGCCGCGCCAGGGCGACACGCGCAGCTCGATCGTGATGTTCGGATGGCGCGCGTGGAAGGAGGCGATCGCCTCGTCGAACTCACCGCTGATGATGGAGGAGATGATCTGGATCCGCACCTGGCCGGAGACCTGCTTCACCGCCTGGGCGATCTGGTGCGGCGCCATGCGGACGGATTCGAACATGTCCTCGCACAGGATCTGCAGCGCCTCGCCCGCGGGGGTCAGGCGGATGCCCGCCTTGGACCGCTCGCACAGCCGCACGCCCAGCTGGTCCTCCAGCCGCTTCAGCGCGGCGCTGACGCTCGGCTGTTGACGGTTCAACTTGCGCGCCGCCGCGCCGATCCCCCCGGCGCGCGCGATTTCCAGGAACAGCTTCAGCAGGTTCCAGTCGATATTGCGGGCGAAATTCCGGTCGATCCGCATCGCGGCGTCCGTCATGATCGCCCCGCGCCGAAGGGTTCTGCTAATCCCGTCATTCCGCGATTATAGGGGCGCGAATCCCGGTCCGCGCGGCTGGAAACGGCGATACATTCGAAAAAACGTTCCGGTTCACCGCTTTACAAGAGTTCCCGAGAGATTTTCCGGCGCGATGACGGCGACTTCCCTGATACGGCCCGTAATTCTCTGCGGGGGCGGCGGCACGCGGCTCTGGCCGCTGTCGACGGACCGCCGTCCGAAACAATTCCTGTCGCTCACCGGCCCCCGGCCGATGGTGACCGAAACCGCCGCCCGGGTGGCCGACCCGGCGATGTTCTCCGCCCCGCTCATCATCGGGTCGCTGCGCCACGCCGATGAGCTGCGCGGCGCGCTGCCCGGCGCGCGCTTCCTGCTGGAGCCGATGGGCCGCAATTCCGCCGCCGCGATCGCCGCCTCCGTCCTGCTGTCGGACAGCGAGGAGATCATCCTGGCGCTGCCCGCCGACCATCATATCCGCAACGTGCCGGCCTTCGTCGCCGCCGTCCGCGCCGCCCTGCCGGCGGCCGAGGCGGGCAAGATCGTCACCTTCGGCATCACCCCCGAATACGCCGCCACCGGCTATGGCTATATCGAGGCCGGCGCCGAAACGCCCGGCGAGCCGACCCGGCCCGTGCAGCGCTTCGTCGAAAAGCCGAAACAGGAAACCGCCGCCCTGTACGTCGCCTCGGGCCGCCACTACTGGAACGCCGGCATCTTCATGTACCGGGCGCGCACGATGGAGGCGGCGCTGCAGCAGCACGCGCCGGACATTCTGGACAATGTGCGTCAGGCGCTGTCCGCCGGCGGGGAGCTGGACCCCCTGGTCTTCGCCCAGGTCCGCAACCAGTCCATCGACTATGCGGTCATGGAGCACGCCGACAATATCGTCGTCGCCCCGGCCTCCATCGGCTGGAGCGACCTCGGCGACCATCGCGCTTTGCATGCGCTGGCCGCCGAAACGGCCGCCAACGGCAATGTCTTTTCCGGCCCGGTCGCCGCGACGGACACGCGCGACTGCTTCGCGCGCAGCGAAGGCCCGGTGATCGCCCTGCACGGCGTCTCCAACCTCACCGTCGTGGCCACGCCGGAGGCGGTGCTGGTCACCCCGCTGGACCAGAAAACGCCGATCCGCGACGTGGTCGCCGCGGCCAAGGATTTCGCCCCCGCCCGCCTTCCCGTCCCGCTGCGGGAGCGGATCGGCCGCTGGCTGTATCAAGGCTGCCTGCCCGGCTGGGCGGAGCGGGCCTGGGATTCCGAAAACGGCGGCTTCGTGGAAAGCCTGACGGTGGCCGGCGAACCCGAAACCGACCTGCCCCGGCGCGGCCGCGTCGCCTCCCGCCAGGTCTTCGCCTTCGCCCGCGCGAAGCTCGCCGGCTGGAACCCCGGCGGGATCGCCGACGATCTGGTCGCCAGGGGACTCGCCTATCTGGACGGCCCGGCCCGCTCGCCCAAGGGCGGCTGGGCGCATGTGCTGTCCCCGGACGGCGCGGTGGCCGATGGGCGCCGCGATTTCTATGACCATTGTTTCCTGGCCATGGCGGGGGCGGAGGCGCTGGCCGCCGGCCACAGCTCCGGCCGCGCACTCACCGAAGAGGTCTGGGAAACGATCGACGCGCTGTTCGCGGACCGCGCCAATGGCGGCTGGCGGGACATCGAAACCCGCCCCACTGTCTCCAAACTGGCCAATCCGCATATGCATATGCTGGAAGCCGCGCTGATCCTCCATTCCGCGACCAACGACCCGGCCGCCCTCGCCCGCGCCGAAACCGTCGCCAGCCTGTTCGAGACGCATATGTTCGACCCGGCGACCGGCGCGATGATGGAGACGTTCGGCCCCGACTGGACCCGCATCTACGAGCCGCATATCGAGCCCGGCCATTGTTATGAGTGGGCCAGCCTGCTGCGCGAACTGGAAACCCGTTCGGGCCGCGACACCGGCAGCTGGCGCCGCCGCCTGATCCGGTTTTCGGAGCGCAGCGTGCTGGAGAACGGCTTCACCGTCGATTATCTGACGCCCGACGGGCCCGGTCAGCCGGTCACGATGCGCCTCTGGCCGCAGCTGGAGCGCCTGCGCGCTTTGCTCCACCACCCGGAAATCCCGTCCGAGCCCGCGCCGCTGCTGGAATCGATCTTCGAGCGCTATCTGGATCCGGGCTGCGCCTGGACCTGGATCGACCGTCTGGACGGCGATCTTGCGCCCGCCGCCGCCTCCGCGCCCGCCAGCATGCTCTATCATTTCATGACGGATCTGGCCCCGGTCGCCATCCGGCCCGACGCCTGACCCCGCCCCGATCCCGTCCGCGCCGCCTCGTATCGGGAATCCGGCCGCCCCGCGGGGCCGTCAAGGCGGCGGCGTCACCGCACATTGAATACATTTTCTATACTCAAAATCTCAGAACATTACGGATCGCCGCGGCGTCTTCCGCGAATTAAGCTTTAATAGTCTGGGCTGATACGCCCAGATTGCGCCCCGGACGGGGACAAAATCCCGGCCTTCTACAAACGGCCGGCCCGGCTTTTCCCAGCAATTCCCCCAGATATCGCAGATGCGGCGCCCGCGCCGGCGCGCCGGAAGACCTCGCATTCGGGTACTCGCGCGAATACTGGCGCCGCGATTGCACAGCCCGCGCCGGGCGAGGAGGGCAAGGGGCGCGAACCCAATGCTGCCGGGGGAAACCGGCACAAAAATTTCATTGTGCAGCGCACCTAAAAGTCTTCCCAAACGGAACGTGACGTGTTAGTAATTCTTTAAGCATACGCCGAACGTTCACCGACTGAGACTAGGCAGCCAGTGGGCCAGGTTAGCTGAAGTCTTGATTCGCGTCTTAGGTGAATCGACTGGTGCTTGAGAAGCAAAGCAACAGAATACTTTCGCGTTGGGGGAACGCGCGCGAGCCTTGATGGGCGCGTTGAGGGGTTTGAACAATGCGAACGAGCTATGCTCGGTCCGAACGGGGTGGGTACAAGGGCAGCATCGCCTGGCCGGCAAAGGCCGCGAGCCCCCTTCCCGCATCCGCGATTACCGTCGCCGACGGTCAGCCGGTCATCGGCCTGCCGCGCTCCGGCGCCCGCAGGCACGGTCTTGAACGCTCCTTCGCGCTCAAGCGCATTCTGGATGTCGCGGTCGCCGCGCTGGCGCTGATCGCGCTCGCGCCGCTCATGCTGTGCATCGCCGCGGCGATCCGTCTCCAGGACGGCGGCCCGGCCCTGTTCCGCCAGCGGCGGGGCGGCCTGAACGGCGAGCCCTTCATGATCCTGAAATTCCGCACGATGTCGGTCCAGGAAGACGGCGACCAGATCAAGCACGCCGCCAAGAAGGACGAACGGGTCACCCGGCTCGGCTCCTTCCTCCGCCGCACCAGCCTCGACGAGCTGCCGCAGCTGCTGAACGTGCTGCGCGGCGACATGTCCCTGGTCGGCCCGCGCCCGCACGCGCTGGCGCACGACCAGTATTACGGCGAGCGGGTCGAGGGCTATGCGGGGCGGTTCGCCGTCCTGCCCGGGATCACCGGCCTCGCCCAGGTTTCCCATTGCCGCGGCGGGATCGGGGCGCTCGGGGACATGGAAAGCCGGGTGCATTTCGATCTGGAATATATCGAGCGGGGCCGCCTCCTCCTCGACCTCCAGATCCTCTTCCGCACGGCCGCAAAAGTGTTCGGCGACAAGAACGCCTACTGAATTCACGCCGCTTCGAAGCCGATACTTGTACGAGGGGACACAAGTGCAAAACGTCGCGCACATTCATACCGCAAAGGAGCGTTCCGCCCCGGCCATCAGCCTGGTTCGCGGCGCCGGCCAGGACGCCGAAGCCGCCGAGGCCGCGGCCCGCGCCCTGTGGTCGGACGTCCCCCACACCACGATCGGCGGGCTCAAGGTCACGACCCTGTCGCGTGAAGACCAGATCGGACTGATGCTGGCCGAGGCGCCGAAAATCCGCGAGGGCAAAGGCCGCGCCCGGCTGGTCTTCGACAGCAACGGCCACGCTTTGTCCCTGCGCGCGCGCGACGCCGCTTTCCGCGGCGCGGTCGATCAGGCTGATATCGTGCACGCCGACGGCGGCGTCATCGTCGCCGCCTCGCGCATCTTCTCGGACTCGCCCATTCCCAACCGCGCGGCGACCACCGACGTCTATCAGGACAGCCTGGATCCGGCCGCCAAACTTGGCGTCACCTATTACCTGCTGGGCGGGAAACAGGATGTCGTCAGCGCCTGCGCCCGCAAGAGCCGCGAACGCGCGCCCGGCCTTCAGATCGTCGGCGAACGCAACGGCTATTTCTCTGTTGAGGAAGAGGACGCGATCGTCGCGGAGATCAACGCCGCGGCCCCCGATGTTCTCTGGGTCGGACTCGGCAAGCCGAAGGAACAGGATTTCTGCATCCGCAACCGCGAACGGCTGAATGTCGGCTGGATCGTCACCTGCGGCGGCCTCTACAACTATATTTCCGGCGACTATTCCCGCGCTCCGCAATGGATGCAGCGCTTCGGTCTGGAATGGGTTCACCGCATGGCCACGAACCCGCGCCAGCTGTTCTGGCGCTATGTGACGACCAATCCCCATGCGCTCTGGCTGATCGCCGCGCGGGGTCTTGTCTCCCGCTTCGGACCCGCCACCGCGCCGGCGCACTCCTAGACCCGCGGATTCTTGACCCGGCGACACGCTGGCCCATTGCCCGGGACCGTCCTTTCTCGCGCCGTTCCAGTGCTGAACCACGGCCGTGCGGCCTCCCGGCCAGGGCAAAACCGCGTCCCCGCCCGCCCGAAAACCCCATCCATTCAGACTGAAACGGGACTGAGACCATGCGCGTCGCGATGATCGGCACGGGATATGTTGGGCTGGTTTCGGGGGCCTGTTTTGCGGATTTCGGCCATGAGGTCGTGTGCGTGGACAAGGACCGCTCGAAGGTGGA
>ENA-ORCV01000607-ORCV01000607.1-marine-metagenome-genome-assembly--contig:-NODE-607-length-19838-cov-4.741309_pt1 | contig 19838 bp, 18 predicted proteins | sample MGYA00237779_ERZ508509 | MGnify/ENA primary metagenome ERZ508509 (study PRJEB26180, sample SAMN06268772) | marine metagenome | isolation source: Bioluminescent Bay, La Paraguera, Puerto Rico | place... | reverse complement strand
TTCCAATCCGGGGATTTGGAACGGTCTGGCGTTTAGTGCCGCCCGCCTCCCCGAAGGCCGCGCCGGAGCCTGAAGCCATCATAGCCGCAGGCGCGGACGCGCCACGCACGCTTCGCGTTCCATGGTGATTGGCCACATCCCTCTGGCCGCGAAGCCGAGGGGAGTATGGGGCGCCGCGCGGGGTGTGGGATGACGGGGCGGGTTTCCCCGCTTTTTCCTGTTCTCACCCTCATCCTGAGGGGCCGGGGGCGGAGCTTTTGCTCCGGCTTCGGGCGTCTCGAAGGATGGTCGCGGTGGCGCTGCCCGTGCTGGCTGGAGTCACCCTTCGAGACGCCCGCAAGCGGGCCCTCAGGGTGAGGGGTGTGGGCGGCGAGCGCCGCGCTGAACGCTGGGCCCCGGATAATCGCTGCGCGATTTCCGGGGAACATCGAATCGGGGCGATTTCCGGGGACCAAGGAAGAGGGCGTGCGGGGAGGCGCTAGTGCCCTGCGTGCGGGTCGGGGGCGGGGGCGGACAAAGTGAGGACCGGCGCGGGGCTTTCCAGAGCGCCCCAGGCCTGACCGTCCGCCGGAATCTGCACCCAGTCCCGCGCGCCGTCGCGGCAGGTCTGCTGCGCCGGGAAATAGAGTGGGCCGGCGGCTGCGGGCAGTTTCATCATGATCCCGAACTGGTCGAACTGGTCGTCGGCCAGCTCGCCCGTCCAGGTGATCGCCGTCACGCGGCTGGTGACCGGCCCGCCCTCGCCCTGGATGGGCCGGGCAAGGTCTTCACGCTCCACGGTCAGGGTCCAGCCCGGCTTGGGCTGGGGTTTGGCGCTCTCCACCCCCTCCGGAATGGATATCCGGATGGAGACGGTGGGCGAGCCCTCGCAGCCATGGGAGACGCGGAAGAAGCCGGCGTAATAGGCGCCGGAGTCCGCCTGGGGCGTGGCCAGCACGATATGGGCCGCCGCCGGGCTGGCCGTCAGGATTGCGAGCAGGATGCTGGCGGCGAGAACGCCGCCAGCCAGCAGGGTCACGGGAATGATCTTTCGCATGGTCGTTCCTCCTAGAACCGGGCGCTGAGGCCGCCGAAGATTGCCCGGCCCTCGCCGGGATAGAAGACGGCGAGATTGGCGCCGGCCGCCGCGGCGTTCGAAATCGCCCCGAATTCCGGCGCCCAGGCCGTGTCGAAGACATTGCGGACATCGACGAACAGCGAGACGCCGCCCGCGAAATCCCAGCCCGCGTTCAGCGACCAGACGTCATAGCCGGGCGCAGTCATCGTGTTGGCGTAATCGACCCAGACGTCTTCGGGCCGCCATTCCACCGAGGGGGCGATGAACCAGCCGTCCGCCGAGCGCCAGCGCAGCGTGGCGTTCAGCTGGTGCTCCGGCGCGACCGGCAGGCGGTTGTCGCCCCAGGCGGGATCGCCGTCGAAGCTGAAATCCGACCAGGTCCAGGCCCCGCGCAAATTCAGCACGCCGGATGCGGCGCGCAGGATCGTCCAGTCCAGCGCCGCCTCGAGACCCTGGTGGACCGTGTCGCCGGCGTTGGCGAAGGCCGAGGGCAGGCCATAGGCGTTGTTGAAGGTGAGAAGCTCCCCCTCCAGTTCGGACCTGTAAAACGTGACATCCCACAGGACCGGGCCGGTGCGGCCGCGCGCCCCGGCCTCGCCCGTCCAGGCCTCCTGCGGGTTGACCGGGACGAAGCCCGGGAAGGGCGCCTGGACCAGCGCGCCATAATGCGGCGGCTCCACCGAGCGGGTGACATTCGCATAGAGCTGGAGCCCGGACTCGTCTTCCCACAACAGGCCGATGCGCGGGGCCAGCCAGTCGAAATCCACCGAGTCGTTGTTGGCGGCGTTCAGATTGTCCGTGTAATCGCGCGTGGCGGAGCCGTAGGAGCCGCCGGCGACGACCGCAAGGCGCCGGGTGACGAACCAGCGCCCCTCCATGAACAGGTCCAGGCCGGTCGCCTCCCGCCGGCTGTCGCCGGCGATGGGGAAGAGGATCGGGCCCAGAAGCTGGTCCACGAATCCCTGACGGTAGGCGGCGCCCCAGAACACGTCGGTGCGGTGGCCGGCGACCTCCCCCTCCCAGTCGAAGCGGCCGAACGCGCCCTGGGTCCAGGATTGCTGGTCGATCAGCAGCGAGATCGGGTGATAGAGATCCATGCCCGTGGCGTAGACCCCGCCCTCGAACAGGGTGGAGGGGTTCAGCCGCCAGCGCGTCTGCAGCGTGGAGCGCCAGAGCGTCTGGTCGCGCGCCGAGTCGGCGGCGAGCGACGCGGGATTGGCCATGCGCGGGCTGGTCAGCGCATTGGCGAGGGTCAGGGCGCCCGGCACCTGCTGGTCGATATCCGCGCCATAGACGATGAGGCGGATCTCCCGGTCCTCGCCGAAGCTGCGGCCGAGATTGACCGTGCCGCGCAGCTGTTCCTGTTCCGCGTGTTCGCGATAGCCGTCGGCGCGCATGCCGGTGACGGCGGCGAAGCCGTCCCAGTCTCCATTCGTCCGGGCGAGCTGGATGCCGGCGCGGGCGAGGCCGAAGGAGCCGCCCTCGGCCCGGATCAGATTCTCCGACTGGGCCGTGCGGCCGGTCGGGGTGACCAGATTGACCGCGCCGCCCAGCTGGGCCCCGCCGAAGCGCAGGGCGTTCCCGCCGCGATAGACCTCCACATAGCGGGCGGTCAGCGGGTCGATCTTCTGGAAATCCGAGAACCCGTCGGCGTCGGCGAAGGGCACGCCATCCTGCGCGAACAGCACGCCGCGCTGGTGATAGGACTGGTCGATGCCGGAGCCGCGGATGGAGAAGCGCGACTCCTCCCCATAGCGCTTCTGCGCCAGCACGCCGGGCACGTCGCGCAGCATGTCGCCGAGCGACTGGGCGGTGCGGGATTCGAAGCTTTCATTGGCGACGGCCGAGACCGCGCCCGGCGTGCGGGACAGGCGGTCGCGGGCGTCCGCCACCACGGCCGGATCCTCCGCAAAGGACTGGCCGGTGACGATGACGATGTCGGCGGTGGAGGACTGGGCCTGTGCGGCCACAGGGGCGGACAGGATGGCGGCGCCGCCCAGCATAGCGTGCGCGAGGGAACGGGTTTTCATCGGAATTCTCAGACCTGAACAGGCGGACCGGCGCGCATTTCATGGGCTGCGGGTCCGCGAAAACGGGGCCGGGCGGCGCCCGGCGCGGAGATATGTTCAGGCGGAAAGAGGCGGGCCGCGCGCGGGCAGCGGGCCGGGAACCGGCGCGGCCGCGGGCGGGGCGTGGGCCGGCGGCGGCGGGGCCGGCAAGGACGCCGCGCGCGGCGCGGCGGGGGCCGGGAAATCCGGCGCGACGGCCGATAGCGGGGCCGAGGCGAAGGCGCACAGGCCCGCCGCCCCGTCGTCCGAATGATCAGGCTGATCGTCAGTATCGGACGGGGCGTCGGCCGGGACCCATTGGCCTGTCTCGGGGTCGAAGGCGACATACTGGCCGCCCTGGCCCGAGCACAGCTCGATCGTGAACGCGCCGCTTTCGGACGGGGCCAGCATGAAGCCGGCCGGGACCATGGCGCGCGCAAGCACGACCAGCGCCAGAGCGAGGACGGCGATGCGCGAAGCAGGGAATGGGCGGCGGCGGAGCATGCGGGCGCTGGTCTAGGCCTGGACAGCGGCGCGGGCAACGAAAAGCGGACCGATGCGGCGTTTGGCCGCCCGGAGGGGCGGGCCGCATACCCCCCCTCTCGACTCTCCGGACTAATACCCCCTAGGGGTATATGGCGAGGAGGCAGGAGCCATGAGACAGGCGTTACGCGAGGACGTGAAAAAGCGGCTGGCCCGGATCGAGGGTCAGGTGCGCGGACTGGCCGGAATGGTGGAGGCCGACCGGTACTGTATCGACGTGGTGCTGCAGGTGCAGGCCGCGCGGGCGGCGCTGGCCAGGGTGGAGAGCCTGATCCTGGCCGATCATGTCGACACCTGCGTCCAGCACGCGCTGGATTCCGACGATTCCGACGAACGCCGCGCCAAGGTGGACGAGCTGATGAGCGTGCTGGCGCCCGGAAAAGGGGGGCGCTGACCATGCTGACGCGCCGCGATTTCCTGAACCGGTCCGGGGCCGCGGGCCTGGCCTGCGCTTTCGCTCCTGCATGGGCCCGGGGCCAGGGCCTGACGGCCGGGGCGCGGACCGGGTTCGACCTGACCATCGGCGAGACGCCGTTCACTGTGGACGGCCGGGCGGGCGTGGCGACCACGATCAATGGCGGCGTGCCCGGCCCGTTGCTGCGCTGGCGCGAGGGGGACGAAGTGACGCTGCGCGTCGCCAACCGTCTGGGCGACGACACCTCCATCCACTGGCACGGAATCCTGCTGCCCAACGCGATGGACGGGGTGCCGGGCGTGACGTTCGGCGGGATCCCGCCGGGCGAGACCTTCACCTATCGCTTTCCGGTGCGGCAGAGCGGCACCTATTGGTACCACTCCCATTCCGGGTTCCAGGAACAGACCGGCGTCTATGGGCCGATCGTGATCGACCCGGCCGGGGCGGACCTGGTCCAATACGACCGCGAGCATGTGATCGTTCTGTCGGACTGGTCGTTCATGGCGCCGGGCCGGATTTTCGGCGCGCTGAAGAAGCAGGCCGACTATTTCAACCGCCAGCGGCCGACCCTGCTGGGCGGCGGCGCGCCGGATTTCAGCATGTGGGGGCGGATGCGGATGAGCCCGGTCGACCTCGCCGACGTGACGGGGTCCACCTACACCTTCCTGATGAACGGCATGGGACCGGAGGCGAACTGGACCGGCCTGTTCACGCCCGGCGAGCGGGTGCGCCTGCGCATCATCAACGCCTCCGCGATGACGATTTTCGACGTGCGCATTCCGGGCCTGCCGATGACGGTGGTGGAGGCCGATGGCATCGGCGTGAAGCCGGTGGAGACCGACGAGCTGCGCATTTCGGTGGCCGAGACCTATGACGTCGTCGTCACGCCGGGCGAGGGCGCCCATACGCTGATGGCCGAGTCGCTGGACCGGTCCGGCCATGCGCGCGGGACGCTGGCGCCGCGCGCCGGCATGACCGCGCCGGTTCCCGCCGCGCGCCCGCGCCCGAAGCGCACCATGGCCGATATGGGCATGGATCACGGCGCAATGGACATGGGCGCGGGCATGGCCGGGATGGATCACGGCGCCATGGACCACGGCGCGATGGCGCCCGATTCCGGCGGGATGCAGGCGCAGAGTCACGACCATCCGGCGGGGCCGGGGGTCGTCGCCCTGCCCGAGATGACATCCAGCCGCCTGCACGAGCCGGGGATCGGCCTGGGCGAGGATGGCTGGCGGGTGCTGACCTATGCGCAGCTGGAGCGCGCGGCGCCCGCGCCGGACCCCCGCCCCGTGGGCCGGGAGGTCGAACTGCATCTGACCGGAAACATGGAGCGCTTCATCTGGTCGTTCGACGGCCGGAAATTCACGGAGGTGGACGGGCCGATCGAATGGCGGCTGGGCGAGCGCCTGCGCCTGACGCTGGTGAACGACTCCATGATGGAGCACCCGATCCATCTGCACGGCATGTTCATGGAGCTGGAGAACGGCGCCGCGGACCTGCCGCTGAAGCACACGATCAATGTGAAGCCGGCCGAGCGGGTGTCGCTGCTGGTCGGGGCGGACGAGCCCGGCGACTGGGCCTTCCACTGTCACCTCCTCTATCACATGGAGGCCGGCATGTTCCGCGTGGTCCGCGTGGCGGAAGGCGCACCGATGGGCGCCCCCATGGGCGAACAGATGGGCCATGAGGGCCATACGCCCATGGACCACTCAGGACATGGGGAGCCGGACGCATGAGGGCCCCCGCCACGCTGATCGCCGCGATGCTGATCGCTACGCCGGCGGCGGCGCAGGACGGCATGGGCCACGACCACACCGCCGCCACGCATTTGAACCAGATGGGCGGGCGCACCGTGTGGAAGGTGATGGCCGACCGCATGGAGGTGAAAACCCGCGAGGGCCGCGAGGATTTCGTGTGGGAGGGCGCGGCCTGGTGGGGCGGCGACTACAACAGGCTGTGGTTCGAGACCGAGGGCGAGACCGGGCTGGAGCGCGTGGAGACCGGGGAGGCCTCGGTCGAGCTGGCCTATAGCCGCGCGGTCAGCGCCTTTTTCGACGTGCAGGCGGGCGCCCGGTACGATCTCGCGCCCGAGGGGCGGACCGCGGCGATGGTCGGGCTGCAGGGCCTGGCGCCCTATTGGTTCGAGGTCGATCTGGAGGCCTGGATGGACACCGAGGGCGATGTGCGTGGCGCCATGGAGGTCGAATACGATTTGCTGCTGACCCAGTCGCTGGTCCTGCAGCCGCGTGCGGAGGCGGAGATCGCGGCGCAGGACATTCCGGAGCTGGGGCTGGGCGCGGGCTTTACCGAAATCAGCATCGGCGCGCGGCTGCGCTATGACATCCGCCGCGAGTTCGGGCCGTATGTCGGCGTGGAATGGAGCCGGCCGGTCGGCGAGACCGCGCAGATCCGCGCGGCGGGCGAGGACCCGGGCGGCGTCGCGGCGCTGGCGGGCGTGCGGGTCTGGTTCTGACCGGAGACCGGGAGACAAAGACGATGGATGCACGAAACACAGAAGCGGCGACGGAGACGCCCGCAGCAAGCAGCGGCAGGAAGCGCGCGGTGCTGTACCGCATGGTGATGGACAAGCATGTCTGTCCCTGGGGGCTGAAATCGCGATGGCTGCTGCGGCGCAAGGGCTATGAGATCGACGACCGCTGGCTGACCAGCCGCGCGGAGACCGACGCCTTTAAGGAAGAGCACGGCGTGAAGACCACGCCGCAGACCTTTATCGACGGCGTGCGGATCGGCGGATACGACGCGCTGAGCGAATATTTCGGCGCGAAGAAAAAAGACCCGGACGCGAAGACCTATACGCCGGTCCTAGTCGTGTTCGCGGTGACGGCGCTGATGGCGCTGGCCGCGGGCTGGGCGGCGGAGGGCGCGCTGCTGAGCATACGCGCGGCCGAGTGGTTCATCGCATTTTCCATGTGCGCGCTGGCCATGCTGAAGCTGCGCGACATCGACGGTTTCGCCACCATGTTCCTGGGATACGACCTGCTGGCGCGGCGCATCGTGCCCTATGCCTATGTCTATCCGTTCGCGGAGCTGCTGGCGGGCGTGCTGATGGTCGCCGGCGTGCTGAATGTCATCTCCATCCCCGTGGCGCTGTTCATCGGGACGGTGGGAGCAGTCTCGGTTTTCCGCGCCGTCTATATCCAGAAGCGGGAGCTGAAATGCGCCTGTGTCGGCGGCGACTCCAACGTGCCGCTTGGCGCGCTGTCGCTGACCGAGAACCTGATGATGATCGCCATGGCGGTGTGGATGGCGCTGGGCCACGGGGCGATGTAGGGGGGCGATGTAGCGGCCGGAACGGTCCGCCGCGCGCTCGCGTTGCCCCGACGCCCCGCCTATTCAATCAAACCGCGCAGGAGCGCATCCATGTCCTACGCCCGCTTCGCCCTGATGATCGCGACGTCGACCGTCGTGATGTTCGGCCTGATGTATCTGAACACCTATGCGCTGGACCATGTGACGTTCAGCCAGACGCGGGCCTGGATGGCGCTGCTGATGGGCGCGACGATGGCGGTGGTGATGCTGGGCTTCATGTGGGGCATGTACCGCAACGCGGCGGTGAAGATCGGCGTGATGGCGGGCGCGGTGGCCGTCTTCGCTCTGTCGCTGTTCCTGGTGCGCAGCCAGGCCACGGTCGACGACGTGTCCTATATGAGCGCGATGATCCCGCACCATTCGATCGCGATCATGACCAGCCGCCGGGCGAATATCAGCGACCCGCGCGTGCGCGAGCTGGCCGACGGCATTATCGAGGCGCAGGTGCGCGAGATCGACGAGATGAAGGCGCTGATCGCCGATCTGGAAGCCGCCGACGACTAGACGCGCCGCTCTCGGGGGCGGCGCTTTTCCCGTTTTGCCGAATTTAAAGAGGCCGGCCCGATGAGGACCGCACTTCTTCTGCTTCTGATCACGCTGGCCGAGGCCACGATCGGCGTGTTTGTGAAGCTGACCGGCGACGCGATCCCGATCCATACGCTGAACTTCTATGCGCTGGCCTTCGCCACGGCGTTCCTGTTTCTGACCGGGCTGTTGCGGCGCAGCCAGCGCGTGTCGTTCCCGGCGGGCAATCTGCGCGACACCGCGATCATCGGCGTGCTGATTGCGATGCAGATCAGCGTGTTCAACACCGCCATGACGATGGCCCCCATCGCAAACGTGGTGATCTTCTGGAGCGTCGCGCCCTTCTTCGTCTTCATCTTTTCGGCGGTGTTCCTGGGGGAGCGCGCGCGCTGGACCTATGTGGGGATTTTCGCGGTGGCGCTTGTGGGCGTCGGCGTGGCGCAGCCGCTGCAGGGCGACGCCATGGCCGGCAATCTGGTCGCGCTGGCCGACGGGGCGATCTATGCGGCCATGGTTACCTATATGCGCCACGAGGGGCGGGAGGAGCCGGGCAGCGACATCGCCTGGTCGCTGCTGCTGGCGGCGCTGTTGCTGGCGCCCGCGCCGTTCCTGTTCGGGTTCGGCGCGCTGGGCGAGGCGGTGAACAACAGCCGGCTGGAGCTGGGCGCGCCGGCCATGGTCTGGGCGGCGTGCCTGGGCGTGGTGTCCTACGGCTTTTCCTATTTCGGCATTTCCAAGGTGCTGAAGACCATCAGCGCCAATGTCTATTCGCTGGTCGACATCATCGTGTCGCCGGTGGTGGCCGCGTTCCTGGGCTTTCTCGCATTCGGGGAGACGCCGGCGCTGACCATGATTTTCGGCGGCGCGCTGCTGCTGTCGGCCGGGGCGTGGCTGACGCGGGAGATGGCGAAGGAGCGCGGGGGCGAAGGGGCCGCTAATCCGCCATAGAAAAAGCCGCCCCGTTGCCGGAGCGGCTTTTCCTGTTGGTTTGGCGGAAGGCCTAGGCTTCGGCGGTTTCGGCCTCGCCCTTGGCTTCCAGATCCTCGCCGGTTTCCTGGTCGACGGCTTTCATCGACAGGCGGACCTTGCCGCGGTCGTCGAAGCCCAGAAGCTTGACGCGGACCGTATCGCCCTCCGCGACGACGTCGGAGGGGTGGTTCACCCGTTCCGCCTTCATCTGGGAGACGTGGACCAGCCCGTCCTTCGGACCGAAGAAGTTCACGAAGGCGCCGAAATCCATCACCTTCACGACCTTGCCTTCATAGATCTCGCCGACTTCCGGCTCGGCCGTCAGGCCCTTGATCCATTTCAGCGCGGCGTCGATGGAAGCCTTGTCGCTTGAGGCGACCTTGATGACGCCGTCGTCATTGACGTCGACCTTGGCGCCGGTCTCTTCGACGATCTGGCGGATCACCTTGCCGCCGGTGCCGATCACGTCGCGGATCTTGTCGGTCGGGATGGTGATCGTCTCGATGCGCGGAGCGAACTCGCCGACTTCCTCGCGGGCGCCGGTCAGGGCCTCGTTCATCTTCTCCAGGATGTGCATGCGGCCGCCTTTCGCCTGTTCCAGCGCGGTCTGCATGATGTCCTTGGTGATGCCGGCGATCTTGATGTCCATCTGGAGGGAGGTGACGCCCTCGGACGTGCCGGCGACCTTGAAGTCCATGTCGCCCAGATGGTCCTCGTCGCCGAGGATGTCGGACAGGACGGCGACGCCGTCCTCATCCTTGATCAGGCCCATGGCGATGCCGGAGACCGGACGGCTGATCGGCACGCCGGCGTCCATCAGGGCCAGCGAGCCGCCGCAGACCGTGGCCATGGAGGAGGAGCCGTTCGACTCCAGGATCTCCGAGACCAGACGGATCGTGTAGGGGAAGCTCTCGGCGTCCGGCAGCACGGCGCGCAGCGCGCGCCAGGCCAGCTTGCCATGGCCGATTTCCCGGCGGCCCGGGGCGAGACGGAAGCTGGTTTCCCCGACCGAGAAGGGCGGGAAATTGTAGTGCAGCAGGAACGTCTCTTTGTAGGTGCCGGTCAGGGCGTCGACATATTGCTCGTCTTCGCCGGTGCCGAGCGTCGCCACGCACAGAGCCTGGGTTTCGCCGCGCGTGAACAGCGCCGAACCGTGGGCCCGGGGCAGGGTGGCGACTTCCGACACGATATTGCGGACATCGGCGAGGCCCCGCCCGTCGATCCGCTTGCCGGTCTTGATGATGTCGCCGCGGACGATGGAGGCCTCGACGGACTTGAACACGTCGCTGAACACCGTCTTGGACATGCCGTCCGGCTTGTCCTCGGAGGCGACCAGCGCCTCGGTCGCCTTGGTCTTGGCCGCGGCGATCGCGGTCTGACGGGCCACCTTGTCGGTGTTGCCATAGGCCGCGCGCAGGTCGGCTTCGACGAGGTCGGCGACCTGTTTCTTCTCGGCGCTGTGGTCTTCCGGCTGGAAGTCCCAGGGCTCTTTGGCGGCTTCCTCGGCCAGCTGGATGATCAGGTCGATCACCGGCTGGAAGCCCTCATGGCCGGCCATCACCGCGCCCAGCATGATCTCTTCCGACAGCTCCTTGGCTTCGGATTCGACCATCATCACCGCATCGGCGGTGCCGGCCACGACGAGGTCCAGCTCGGACTCGTCCATTTCCTCGACCGTCGGGTTGATGACGTAGCCGCCATCCTTGTAGCCGACGCGGGCGGCGCCGATCGGGCCCATGAAGGGCAGGCCGGAAATGGTGAGCGCCGCGGAGGCCGCGACCATGGCCACGACGTCCGGATCGTTTTCCAGATCGTGGCTCAGCACGTGGACCATGACCTGGGTGTCGTTCTTGAAGCCCTTCACGAACAGCGGACGGATCGGCCGGTCGATCAGGCGGGAGACCAGGGTTTCTTTCTCGGAGGGACGGCCCTCGCGCTTGAAATAGCCGCCCGGAATCTTGCCGGCGGCGTAGGTCTTTTCGATGTAGTTCACGGTCAGCGGGAAGAAGTCGAAGCCTTCCTTGGCCTGGGCCTGCGCGACCGCGGTGGCGAGAACTTTGGTCTCGCCATAGGTGGCCACGACAGACCCGTTGGCCTGACGCGCCATCTTTCCGGTTTCGAGGGTGAGCGTACGCCCGGCCCACTCGATGGATTTCGTTGTCACATTAAACATTTGCGTGCATTTCCTCCCCGCGCTTAGCGCCGCAGGCCGAGTTTCTCGATCAGCGCCTGATAGCGCGCCTCGTCCTTGCCCTTCAGATAATCAAGCAGGCGGCGGCGCTGGGACACCATTTTCAGGAGTCCACGCCGGGAGTGATTGTCCTTTTTGTGCGTTTTGAAGTGTTCGGTGAGATTGGCGATCCGTTCGGTCAGAATCGACACCTGCACCTCGGGCGAGCCCGTATCGGCTTCGCCGCGGGCATTGTCCTTGATCAGTTCGGCCTTGCGGTCGGACGTAATCGACATCGGGATATTCTCCTAAAGATTAAACACGCGCAGGGGCGTCAGCTTGCCTGCGCGTGCGTCGCCAAGGGCGACCGGTTCATCATTCAAAAGCGCCAAAGCCCATCGCGAGGCGTCCTTGCCGGCGATCCGCCGGGGACGCGCGCGCGCTTTCAGCTCTTGCGCTTGTCTTGGAAGCAGGACGATCGGTCGTCCTTGCTTCAGTTTGAACGCCTCCTCGCCGGTAACGGCCAGCGCCGGGATGTCGTCCAGCGCGGTCTGGACCGGTTCGAGGGCCTCCAGAACCCGCGCCTTATGCGCCAAATCCTCCAATGCGTCCATAGGAATGGACTGCGCCTCGCCGAACGGGCCGGTGCGGATCCGTCGCAGGGCGGAGACATGCCCCTCCGCCCCCAGGGCGCTCGCGAGGTCCCGCGCCAGAGAGCGGACATAGGTGCCCGAGCCGCAACGCATTTCCAGCACCGCATGGTCCGCGTCCGGCGTATCGGTCAGGAAAAGCTCGTGAATCTGGACGGGCCGCGGCTCCGGCGCGACGTCTTGGCCGGCGCGGGCGAGGTCGTAGGCCCGCTTGCCGTCGATCTTCACCGCCGAATAGGCGGGCGGGGCCTGCAGGATTTCGCCCAGAAATTGCGGCAGGGCGGCCTCTATCGCCTCGCGTGCGGGGCGGACATCGCTTTGCCCGGTCACATCGCCCTCGGCGTCCAGCGTGTCGGTGGAGCGGCCCCACTGGATCGTGAAGCGGTAGGTCTTCTCCGCCCCCTCCAGCAGAGGCACGGTCTTGGTCGCCTCGCCGAAGGCCAGCGGCAGGACGCCGGTGGCCAGCGGGTCCAGCGTGCCGACATGGCCGGCCTTGGCGGCGTTCAGCAGGCGGCGGACCTTTCCCAGCGCCTGGGTGCTGGTCAGCCCGACAGGCTTGTCCAGAACCAGCCAGCCATGGACCGGATCGCCCTTCCGCTTGCGCGCCACGCGGTCAGTCCCCGAGGTCGCGGGCGACGTCCGGGCGGGACAGCAGGGCGTTCATGTCGCTGGCCGCGTCGAAGCTTTCGTCATGGACGAAGCGCAGGTCCGGGGTGAATTTCATCTCGATCTGCTTGCCCAGCCGGCCGCGGATGAAGGCGCTGGCGCGGTTCAGGCCAGCCACGACGCCAGACGCGTCGCCGCCGCCCAGCTGGGCGCCCAGCGGCTCCACGAAGACGATGGCGTGCTTCAGGTCCGGCGAGACCTGCACCGCCGAGACGGTGACCGACACGCCCTGAAGGGCGGGGTCGCGGAACTGCTCCCGCGCCAGGATGTCGACCAGCGCGTGGCGGATCAGCTCGCCCGCGCGCAACTGGCGCTGCGAGGGACCCTTGGCGTTGGCGGTCTTGCGGTGACGGGCGGGCATGGGACGTCCTGTGGCTGGCCGCCCGCGCGGCCCCGGCCCCGAAAAGATCGGGGCCGGCCTGCGGGCCGGAGGTTCAGGCCGGAAAGGCGCGGGGGCCTAGTTCCGGGCGCTGAATTGCGATTCCAGCGTGCGGTCCACCTCGGTGACCTCGAAACACTCGATCTGGTCGCCGACCTGGAGGTCCTGATAATTCTCGAACGCCATGCCGCATTCCTGGCCGCCGTTCACTTCGGCGACTTCGTCCTTGAAGCGCTTCAGCGTCGACAGCTTGCCTTCGTGGATCACCGTGTCGTCGCGCAGCAGGCGCACGCCGGAGCCGCGGCGGACCACGCCCTCGGTGACGCGGCAGCCGGCGACCTTGCCGACCTTGGAGATGTTGAACACCTCCAGGATCTCGGCGTAGCCGAGGAAGGTCTCGCGGCGCTCCGGCGCCAGCATGCCTTCCAGCACGGCGCGGATGTCGTCGATCAGCTCATAGATGATCGAGTAGTAGCGGATCTCCACGCCTTCGCGTTCGGCGAGGTCCCGCGCCTGTTTGTTGGCGCGGACATTGAAGGCCAGGATCGGCGCTTCGGAGGCCTTGGCGAGCAGCACGTCGGATTCGTTGATGCCGCCGACGCCCGAATGGATGGCGCGGGCGGTGACTTCGTCGTTGCCGATCTTGCCGAGCGCGCTGACGATGGCCTCCGCCGAACCCTGCACGTCCGCCTTCACCAGAACCGGCGCTTCGGCGACCTGCTTGTCCTTCAGCTTGGTCATCATCTGTTCGAGGGACGCCGCCGCGGTCGGCGCGGCGAGCGAGCCCTGACGGCGCGTGCGGGCGCGGTATTCGGTCAGCTCGCGCGCGCGGGCCTCGCTTTCCACCACGGCGAAGGGCTCGCCGGGCTCCGGCGCGCCGTCCAGGCCCAGAAGCTCCACCGGGTCGGAGGGATGGGCCTCGGGCGTCTGCTGGCCGCGCTCGTTGGTGAGCGCGCGGACCTTGCCCCAGTGTTCGCCGGCCACGACGATGTCGCCGCGCTTCAGCGTGCCGCGATGGACCAGCACGGTGGCCACCGGGCCGCGGCCGCGCTCCAGCTGGGATTCGATCACCACGCCGTCCGCGTCGCGGTCCGGATTGGCCGTCAGCTCCAGCATTTCGGCCTGCAGCGAGATCGCCTCGGTCAGTTCTTCCAGGCCGGTCTTGTTCAGCGCCGACACCGGGATCGCCTGGGTGTCGCCGCCCATGGATTCGACCACGATCTCGTGCTGCAGCAGGTCCTGCAGGACCTTGTCCGGCTTGGCGCCCGGCTTGTCGATCTTGTTGACCGCCACGATGATCGGGGCGCCCGCCGCCTTGGCGTGATTGATGGCCTCGATCGTCTGCGGCATGACGCCGTCATCGGCCGCCACCACCAGGATGACGATGTCGGTGATGTTGGCGCCGCGGGCGCGCATCTCGCTGAACGCGGCGTGGCCCGGCGTGTCGATGAAGGTGATCCGTTCGCCGGATTTCAGCTTCACCTGATAGGCGCCGATATGCTGGGTGATGCCGCCGGCCTCGCCCGAGGCGACGTCGGTGGAGCGCAGCGCGTCCAGCAGCGACGTCTTGCCGTGGTCGACATGGCCCATGACCGTGACGACCGGCGGGCGGCCCTGCTTGGTTTCCGCGGCGTCGTCGTCCTCGATGAAGCCCAGCTCCACGTCGGATTCCGACACGCGCTTCACGTAGTGGCCGAATTCCTCGACGATCAGCTCTGCGGTGTCGGCGTCGATGACGTCGGTGGCGCGGACCATCTGGCCCTGCTTCATCAGATATTTCACGACGTCGGCGGTCCGCTCGGCCATCCGGCCGGCCAGGTCCTGGATCGTGATGGTTTCGGGGACCACGACCTCGCGGCTCTGCTTTTCGCCGCCGGAGCCGGATTCGCGGCGCTCCCGCTCCCGCTCGCGGGCGCGGCGCACCGAGGCGAGCGAGCGCTGGCGCTCCTCGTCGTCCTCGAACACGTTCTGGATGGTCAGCTTGCCGCGGCGCTTGGGCGTGTCGCCCTTCTTTTTCTTCGCGGCGGGCGCGGCGGCGCTGGTCTTTTTCGACTTCACGCGGCCGCCCATTTCCTCGAGCGCCTCGTTCAGATCGGTCTCGCCCTCGGGCGCGCGCTCGCGGTCGGCGGCGCGGCGGCCGGTCTCTTCCTTCGGCGGGAGGGGGACCTCCTCGGCGGCGGCGTCCGCGGCGGCGGCTTCTTCCTTCGGGGCGGCCTTGGCGGCCTCCTCGCGCGCGGCGCGCTCGGCCTCGACGCGGGCGCGCTCTTCCTCGAGGCGCTTCTTGTCTTCCTCGGCGCGGGCGGCGCGTTCGGCCTCCTCGCGCTCGCGCTCGGCCTGGCGCTGTTCTTCCTCGGCGCGGGCCTTCTCGATCGCGCGCTGGCGGGCCTTCATCTCCTCATTGCTGAGGGAGCCCGGGGCGGCCTGGGTCTCGTCCTCCTGCGGGGCGACGGTCTTCAGCCCGCTGCCGCTCTCGGCGCCCTTGGGGCCCAGAACGCGCTTGCGCTTCTTCTCCACGACCACGGACTTGGTCCGGCCGCGCGCGAAGCTCTGGTTCACCGTGCCGGCGCCGGTGGTGCGCTTCAGCGTCAGAGGGCGGCGCCCCGGGGCCTGGGAGTCCTTGTCCTTGGTGTCGCTCATACGGTCTCGTCTTCCAGCGGCGGGTAAGTGTGACGAAGACAGCGCGCGCCGCGCGCGCCGCCTTCCCGTTTCAATACGCCGCCTGAATGGGCGCTAACCTAGCCCCGTTCAGGCGGACTTCAACCGCCCGGCAGGTCCCATTCGGCAGGGACCAGCGGGCGAAACCCTTTCAGCCGCGCCATCTCCGCGCCGAAGCGGTCGGCAAGACCGCCGGGCGCGAGCGCCGCATGCACCACCGCCTCCCGCCCCAGCGCCGCGCCCAGGGCGTCAGCGCCGAAACAGCCGGCGAGCGGCACGTCGCCGTGCGCGGCGTAGGCCAGCGCCAGCAGCTTGCCGCGCCCGTCCGCCGCGCCGTCCGCCGCCTCGATCAGCCAGGCCGGGCGGCCCGATTTCAGGGCCTCCCGCACCTTGGACTCGCCGGCGGCGATCCCGCCGCCGCGCCGCGCCAGGCCCAGAAGGCTGAGGGCGCGGGCGGCCAGCAACGCTTCGATCCGGTTCGCCAGATCGGTCGGCGTCCGGACCTTTGTCTTCGCCGAGCGGGAAAACGCGTCGCGTTTCACCGCCAGGTCCACCGCGGCCCGGTCCGCCGACACCCAGACGCCGCGTCCGGGCAGATCGGCGGCCAGATCCGGAACCGCCTCGTCCTCGGGCCCGATCGCGATGCGGATCAGCGCCGCCTCCGGCCTGACCTCGCCGGACGCCGCGCAGCGCCGCTCCCGCGACCCCTTGCCCACCTATTCGGCCGGCTCGGCGACCTCTTCGCCTTCGCCTTCGGCCTCCTCTTCCTCGTCCTGGCCGGTGGCGGCCTTGTAGTCCTCTTCGCTGATCCAGCCCGCTTCGAGACGGGCGCGCATGATCAGCTCCTCGGCCTCTTCGGAGGTCAGCTTGTACTCGTCCAAGAGGCCCGGCTCGCGCACGCGCTCGCCTTCGCGGGTCTCGAACCAGCCGCGCAGATCGTCCGGGGTGAGGCCGGCGAAATCGTCCACCGATTTCACCTCGTTCTCGCCCAGTTTCACGGCGGTCTGCAGCACTTCGATGGACTCGCCGCCCAGGAAGGCCAGCAGGCCGTCCTCGACGCCCAGTTCGCCGCGCTTTTCGTTCAGCTCGCCGGCCAGACGCTCCAGATGCTCGCGGGCGCGGTCCTGAAGCTCCTGCGCGGTGTCGTCGTCGAAGCCCTCGATGCGAAGGATTTCGGACGGGTCGACATAGGCGACTTCCTCGACCGTTTCGAAGCCTTCGGACACCAGGAGCTGGGCAATCGTTTCGTCGACATCAAGGGCTTCCATGAACAGCTCCGTGCGTTCGCGGAATTCCTTCTGACGGCGCTCGGATTCCTCGGCCTCGGTCAGGATGTCGATGGACCAGCCGGTGAGCTGGCTGGCCAGGCGGACATTCTGGCCGCGCCGGCCGATGGCCAGCGACAGCTGTTCTTCGGGCACCACGACCTCGACGCGGGCCTCTTCCTCGTCCAGCACGACCTTGCTGACTTCCGCCGGCTGCAGCGCGTTGACGATGAAGGTGGCGTGGTCCGGGTTCCACGGGATGATGTCGATCTTCTCGCCGGCCAGCTCGTTCACCACGGCCTGCACGCGCGAGCCGCGCATGCCGACGCAGGCGCCGACCGGGTCGATGGAATTGTCGTTCGACAGCACGGCGATCTTCGCCCGGCTGCCCGGATCGCGGGCCACGGCGGGGATTTCGATGACGCCTTCGTAGACTTCCGGCACTTCCTGGCTGAACAGGGCGGCCATGAAGTCCGGATGCGCGCGCGACAGGAAGATCTGCGGCCCGCGCGTTTCGCGCCGGACGTCGTAGATATAGGCGCGCACGCGGTCGTTCACCTGCAGGCTTTCGCGCGGCAGGCCGTCATTGCGGCGGATCACGCCTTCGGCGCGGCCGAGGTCGACGATGACATTGCCGTATTCGACGCGCTTGACGATGCCGTTCACGATCTCGCCGACGCGGTCCTTGTATTCCTCGTGCTGGCGCTCGCGCTCGGCCTCGCGCAGGCGCTGCATCACGACCTGCTTGCCGGTCTGCGACATGACGCGGCCGAAATCGAACAGCGGCAGGTCCTCGGTGAAGACCGTCCCGATCTCCGCCGCCTTGTCCTTCTTCTGAGCCTCGGCCAGCGTCATCTGGGCCGACTCGTTCTCCACCTGGTCGTCCTCGACCACGGTGATGCGGCGGGTCAGTTTCAGCTCGCCGGTCACGGGGTCGATGTCGGCGTCGATGTCCAGCTCCGCGCCATAGCGGCTGCGGGCGGCCTTCTCGATCGCCTCTTCGATGGCCTCAAGGACCAGATCCTCGTCGATGGATTTCTCCGCGGCGACCGCCTTGGCGATCTGCAGAAGCTCCAGCCGGTTGGCGCTGACGCCGGTGACGGTCATCGGTTCATCACTCCGCACTCTCCGTATTGTCCCCGCCGGCGGACTTCTGCCGGCGCAGGCTCTCTTCAATCAGCGCATCGCTCATCACGAGCTTTGCGTCCTCGATCCAGTCGAAGGGGATGAGGGCGGTCTCGTCCTCTCCCTTCAGGTCGATGGCGACGGCGCCATCTTCCACCCCGGCCAGTTCGCCGGTGAAACGCTTGCGGCCCTCGACCAGGCGGTCCAGCTCCAGCTTCGCCTCGTGGCCCTCCCAGCTGGCGAAATGGGCCAGCGTGGTCAGCGGGCGGTCGACGCCGGGGGAGGATACCTCCAGCGTCCATTCGCCGCTGAACGGGTCCTCCACGTCCAGGACCGCCGACAGAGCGCGCGACAGTTTCGCGCAATCGTCCACGATCATGCTTCCGTCCGGGCGCTGCGCCATGACTTGCAGGCGCTTGGTCTTGCCGCCCATCACGCGCAGGCGCACGACCTCGAAACCCAGATCGGCGGCGACGGGATCGGCGATCTCCAGCAGCCGCGCGTCAATCGCGGTCTTCGCGCGCATGGGGCGTTTATGCCCTCCGGTTTGCGCCCGACGCAGGTAACAAAAAAGCGGCCGGCCCCGGGGCCGCCGCTCTTAACGTCATCGACGTCAGTGCGTGTCTGTTGGCGTCTATATAAGCCTTTGCGCATGAAGGCGCAATCGCGTGCAGCACTCAATTCCGCACGAAGTCGTAGAAGACCGGGGCGGCGTCGCCGAGGCGCTTTTCCTCATAGCGGGTCGTGGTGTGGTCGGCGGGCGGCGTGCGCCAGTCGCCGGCGCGGCGCGCGGTCCACTCCAGATGCGGGCTGCGCGCGAAGCGCTCGATCGCCCAGTCCTGATAGGATTCCACATCCGTTGCGAAGCGCAGCGACCCGCCGGGCGCCAGGACCCGCGCCAGCTGGGCCACGAAGGCGTCCGACACGATGCGGCGCTTCCAGTGCCGGGTCTTCGGCCAGGGGTCGGGGAACAGGACGAAGATGCGGGCGAGGCTGGCGTCCGCCATGCGCTCCACCGTCTCGCGCGCGTCGCCGCGCTGCAGGCGGACATTTTTCAGCCCGCCGTCCTCGATGGCCGTCAGCATCTTGGCGACGCCGTCCAGATAGGGCTCGATCCCGATAAAGCCGGTGTCCAGGTGTTTCGTGGCGCGGGCGGCCAGATGCTCGCCGCCGCCGAAGCCGATCTCCAGCCAGACGTCTTTCTTGTCCGGAAACAGGGCGCGAGGGTCGAAATCCCCCTCCGGCAGGCCGATTCCGGGCAGAAGCCCCTTCACCAGAGCCTGTTTGCGCGCGCTGAGGGCGTGGGAGTGGGAGCGGCCGTAGAGGCGGCGGTTCTGGGAAGCGGGGTCGGGCATTGGCGAGGGCGCAATATCAGCCCCCTTCCCCTCGTGGGAAGGGGGTTGGGGGAAGGGGGCGGTGTTCGTGGAGCGCGAGGCGTCCGGACCGAGCGCCCCCTCACCCCATCGGGCTTGCGAAGCGCGTGCCGCGCTTCGAGCCCGATTGCCCCTCTCCCACGAGGGGAGAGGGGACGAGCTGGAAAAACAAAGGGCGCCCGTTTCCGGACGCCCTTTGCGCAAAGGATGTGGACCAGACTTAGCCGGCCAGGCCTTTCAGCTCGGAGACCAGATCGGTCTTTTCCCAGGAGAAGCCGCCATCGGCCTCCGCCTCGCGGCCGAAATGGCCATAGGCGGCGGTGCGGGCGAAGATCGGCTTCAGCAGGCCCAGATGCTCGCGGATGCCGCGGGGGGAGAGGTCCATGACCTCGCCCAGCGCCTTTTCCAGCTTGGCTTCGTCGACGCGGCCGGTGCCGTGCATGTCGACATAGATCGACAGCGGCTTGGCGACGCCGATGGCGTAGGCGAGCTGGATGGTGCAGCGGTCCGCCAGGTCCGCGGCCACGACGTTCTTGGCCAGATAGCGCGCGGCGTAGGCGGCCGAGCGGTCAACCTTGGTGGAGTCCTTGCCGGAGAACGCGCCGCCGCCGTGCGGGGCCGCGCCGCCATAGGTGTCCACGATGATCTTGCGGCCCGTCAGGCCC
>ENA-ORCV01000604-ORCV01000604.1-marine-metagenome-genome-assembly--contig:-NODE-604-length-19912-cov-2.939652_pt1 | contig 19912 bp, 22 predicted proteins | sample MGYA00237779_ERZ508509 | MGnify/ENA primary metagenome ERZ508509 (study PRJEB26180, sample SAMN06268772) | marine metagenome | isolation source: Bioluminescent Bay, La Paraguera, Puerto Rico | place... | reverse complement strand
CGGAACGCTGGGGACAAGGAGCTATTCCGAGTTCGCACTCTTCGGTCGTTATCAGTTGAACGACGCTTTGGAGATGCGTGCAGGTATCGACAACCTGTTCGATGTCAGGCCGCGTGTCGTGGGCGCAAACGCGCTGAACGCAGCCAGAAGCTCGACGATCCAGCTCTATGACACGATGGGCCGTCGTTACTATCTCGGCGTTCGCTATCGTATGTGATCGTCTTAGATCTTAAATGACACGATCCGGGGCGTGGGGGTATTTTCTCCGCGCCCCGGTTTTTTTGGCTACTGCACATCATCGTATGCTACGCAACTAGCCGCGCAAGAACCGGCGGCGCGCATGACGATCCCTTGAAGTGAGCTGGCGTTAAGTGGCGGAGAGACAGGGATTCGAACCCTGGGTACTCGTGAGAGCACAACGGTTTTCGAGACCGCCCCGTTCGACCACTCCGGCACCTCTCCGCACAAGGGACGCTTGGACGGTGCATGCCGTCCGGCCAATCAGGAAGCGCGGCGGTTAGCCGATGCTCTTGTGCTTGCCAAGTCCCATGTCTGCACCTTTTTGCTACAGGTGGGGGATTGTTGCGCCTGGGGGCTTGTTTCGCAGGTGCAATATCATACATTGGCAGCATGGAACCGTCGGAATTTTTCCTTCCGCAAGCCGGACGCATGATCCAGGCCCCCCTCAACAGCAAGGCTCGCTTCGGCATTGGCGATGTGGTGAAACATCGCCTCTACGATTTCCGCGGCGTGGTCTTCGATATCGATCCGGTCTTCGCCAATAGCGAAGAGTGGTACGAATCCATCCCGCTCGACATGCGGCCCAAGCGCGAGCAGCCTTTCTATCACCTGCTCGCGGAAAACGACGATTCGACTTATGTCGCCTATGTCAGCCAGCAAAACTTGCTGCTGGACAAGGATGGCGGGCCGGTGGATCACCCCGGCATTGCACAATTGTTCGAGCAGTTTTCGGGCGGACGATACAATTTGCGCCGCAGCCTGACGCATTAATCCGAACCCGGCAGGCCGGGCAATTCGTCAATATTTCTATGCTATAGCGCCGCCATGGATTTGACGGCACCCTATTCCGACCCGCTCGCCATGGCCTTGAAGCGCGAGCTGCAACCCGGCGAACGCGTCTTGTGGCAGGCACGGCGTCTTCCACGTATCGCCGCGGCAGGTTTCGGCCTGTATTTCTTTGCCATTCCGTGGACGGCCTTTGCGCTTTTCTGGATGACGATGGCCTATCAGGGTGCGCAATCCGAGATTGAAAGCACGGGCCCCGTCGCCCTTGCCTTTCCGCTGTTCGGCTTGCCTTTTGTCGCGGTTGGACTTGGTATGCTTTCGCTCCCATTTTTACCGCTATTGGGCGCGGACAAGACCATGTTCGCCATCACCAATGACCGGCTACTAAAGATCTACTTGGGCGGCAAACTGCGCACAAAATCGGTTGAATTAGACAGGATTGGCGAGATCGAACGGAGCGAGGCACGCGACGGCAGCGGCACCCTCAAGGTCGCCACTGGCACGCGCCTGTCATCCAAGGGGCGCACCCGTACCGTGCATTTCGATATCGGCGTAGTGCCCAATGTAATCGAAGCGGAGGATCGCTTGCGCGAAGCACTCGAACGGCTCAAAGCGCGCCAGACTAACTCTTGATCTTCCAGCCGCTCTTGAGCACGCGATAGGTCACAAATCCCAGCACCAGATTAAGCACGCCCACGCCGATGGCCGCGCCGATCACGGCTTCATTGGTGTTGCCGATATCACTTTCACCCAGGAAGCCGAAACGGAAGCCGGAGATCATGTAGAAGAACGGGTTCACGCGGCTGATCGCCTGGAAGAAAGGCGAGAGGTTGGAGATGACGTAAAACGTCCCCGATAGCAGGCTGAGCGGCGCCACGACGAAATTGGTCACCGCCGCATTGTGATCGAACTTTTCCGCCCACAGGCTTGCCAGCAGGCCAATGATCGACAGCATGGCCGCGCCCATCAGGCCGAACCAGATAATGGCCCATGGATGCGCCGCCTGCATCTCGACTCCTGGCCACAGCGACATGGCGATCGCTACCGCCCCGCCCACCATCACCGCACGCGTCATGGCACCGGCAACGATACCGATCATGAGTTCGGCTTCGGACAAAGGCGGCATCAAAAGGTCGATAATCGTGCCCTGCAGCTTGCCCGAAAGCAGGCTGAAGCTGGCATTGGCAAAGGCATTCTGCATCATGCCCATCATGATCAGGCCCGGCGCGACAAAGGTGGCGAATGGCACGCCCAGCACTTCGCGGCCCGAGCGCCCCATGGCTACGGTGAAGATGACGAGGAACAGAAGTGTGGTGATCGCCGGCGCCCAGACAGTCTGCGTCTGGACCTTGAGAAATCGCCGTATCTCCTTAATATAGAGGCTCCACAGCCCGATCCGGTTGAAGCCGGTGATTTGCGGCTGTCCCTTTGGCGGAAAGCTGCGCTTGCCATTGCTGTTCGTGTCGCTGTCTCCGGCAGTGGCATTGCCGGATGGAAAGGTGCTTGCTTGGGCTTGATTGGCCATGTGTAGCGGCCTATCGGCCTCCACTGGTGCTGGCAAGTTCTAGCTGCGGCACAAGCCTGACGAAGAAACGGATTAGTACATGAGTTGGACCGAAGAACGCATCGCAACGCTGACCAAACTGTGGGAAGGCGGCGCCACTGCCAGCCAAATCGCTGAAGAGCTGGGCGGTGTGTCACGCAATGCGGTGATCGGTAAGGCCCATCGGCTTGGACTCAAATCGCGCCCCTCGCCCGTGAAGGCGAATGACAAGAAGACTGCAAAGAAGAAGGCTGCAGCACCGGCAAAGAAGGCTGCACCCAAGCCAAAGGCCAAGACAGCGGCGCCCAAGGCCAGCGCTTCCGCTGCACCCAAACCGGCCGCAAAGCCCATTCCAGAGAATAGCCAGCCATTACCCAATCGGCACGAAGCCTTGCCCAAGATCCATTCAGTCGGCCCCGGCGGATTTGTGCGTCAGGGACCTGGTGACCAACAGGCACCCATTCCTCCGGCCCCACCGCGCCGACTAGTGCCTGCCAAGCCAAGCCCTGAGATTGCCGACAAGACCAGCTTGCTTGATCTGAGCGATCGCGTTTGCCGCTGGCCGATGGGCCATCCGGGTGAACCGGACTTCCACTTCTGCGGAGAGAAGGTAAATCCGGGCTTCCCATATTGTGTGGAACATTGCGGAAGGGCATATCAGGCACAGTTGCCGCGCGGCGCTCGCCGGCCTCCTCCGCCCCTGCCGTTTGGCGGCCCGCGCGTCAGGTAGGTTCAACACGCGGGCGCGCCTCGGCGCCGAATCAGAAATCCGGAACGCTTGCGAAACATGCAGCCTGCACCCTTGAGGAAGGGGGAGGAGGGGGCACAGTGCCACATGTTTCGCGAAACTGTGGCGTCCTAGCTTGGGGTCCAGGACGCCGAGACTGCGGTACTTAATCGACGCGACCCGAAGAACTACCGATAAGTCTCAGCAAGCATATAGGGGCAGTAGGCACGTTAATCATGTAACGTGATTGCCCGACATCGGTTTTTCCGTATGCCATGCCATTTGGTCCAAGCTATTGCAAAACACGTAGCCTCGCGCCCTCATTTGAGGGAGGAGGAGATGGGCACGAGGCCACGTGTCTGCTGAAACTGAGGCGTCCTGGCTTGGGGTCCAGGACGCCTAGACTGCGGCGTACTCAATGCGACCAGATGAGGCACCAAAAGTCTCTGAGGGGCCTATAGAGGCACCTAATTAGTTGCACATGTAACGTGATTGCCCGACAGAAGGTCAAGGTCGCCGGAATGTAATTCTAACTATCTCCAGCCTTCATCGCCCGAACGCTGCAATTCGTTTGTCTCTTCAACCCTGAGATACTGTTCGCTTGAGACGATCATACCGAGCGAATATGCCTTCACTGCTGCTGTGGTTCGGTCGGAAACACCTAGTTTGGAGAAGATGCGCCGAACATAGACATCAACCGATGACGGCGAGATTTGCAGTATGTCCGCAATGACCGAATTGCTCTTTCCTTGAGACATCCAGTGCAGCACTTCCATTTCGCGATTGGATAGCGCCGGAGGCTCTTCTGCCGAAGGAACAAGGCGGCAATAGCGCTGGAAAGCGTTTTGACCGATCGTGTGGACCCGGAACAGCGTGCTTTCATCAGGCATTGGCGCGTCCTCGTCCAGAATTGCGCCCAGGAATGTGCTCCGCCCTTCAGGCCCGAAACAGGCGACACCTATCCCGCGTCCGGCACCGTATTGTTTTGCCATTTCGAGAAATCGTCTTTGCTTCTTATCCAACTTCGCAAGATCGACTTCGTCGGGCCAAACGAAGGCTTCAAGCCTTTGCTTCGCTATTTGGGGAAGAGGATCGAATCGATGCAGTTTAGAGCGATATTGCCGTTCCCAAGTCGAGGGTAGTCCGTCAGAGATAATGATGCGCGGAGCTCCCGCACCAGCCGAAATTGGACCGCGCTGATACGCTTTGGTGATCCCGAACGCATTAAGTGCACGAAGAATAGCCTGCCGCAATGACGGCATGTCAGAAGCCTCATTGATCGCCTTCAAGAGACGGCCGAACTCCTCAGCATCAATCTGCATGCCCTCTCCCCAAGTCAGGCATTGCGACTATGCGCTAAGGCTGCGACCCTTGGCTAAAAAGCCACCTCGCACTTTTCAACAGTGCCATTTTCCCAAGCATTTGGCAAGTAAGCCGGAAGTTTTCAGAGACTTGCTGCAGGAACGTGGCGATCAATCACAAAGGCCGCAACCAGGATGATCGCGGCGCAAACCACCAGTATGGTGAAGAAGGGGATCACGCTTGTTCCGCCCAGATCGAGAAGCCAACCACCGAAGGCAGTTGCACTGACTGCACCGATGCGGCTCATAAGTATGCCCAGCCCAATGCCGGTCGATCGGATAGAGGACGGATAACCTGCCGCCATGATCACATACATGCCGGCGATGCCTGCACTGAAGAATGCGCCTGCAGCCCCTATGAGCGCTGTTACGATAATGCGCTCCGAACTATCAGGGGCTGCGGGTAGCGCTTCCACCGCCGCAGCTAGTGCCAGCAAGATCAGCAATAGCACCGCGCCAACAACAATCATCACCGGCTTGGATCCGAAATGCCGCATGGCAGCACCCACCAGGATCGAACCGACCATTGATGTTATGCCGCCGATCGACACGGCATTGCCCGCCTGCTCGAGTGTAAATCCAGTTGCGGTGAGGAAGGTCGTCGACCAGCTGAGGATCGAATAGGCGACCATGGCCGCCGCCGCGAAGGCAAGGCCTACGCCTACATTGAGGCGTGTAAAGGAAGGGTCGAGGATGCCGATCTTCCCACCTTCGGGTGCATCGGCCGCATGCTTTTCAGGCACAAGGTTCACGTCGTCTGCAAGAACCAGCGCGGCATGTTTCTTCGCCTGGTCACCCTTGCCATGACCAAGGAGGAAGGAAGGGCTGTCGCGCAAAACCGCCAGGATAATCACTACCAGCGACAACGTGGCGAAACCGAAGATCACGAATGTGCCGTCCCAGCCGTATTCCAATGCCAGATCGGGGCCGATCCAGCCGACAATCGTTCCGCCGATTGGCGTTCCGACCGACAGCGTGCTGACCGCTATTGGGCGCCAGCGATCGGGCGTCCACTCGCTCGCCATCGTAAGAGCATTGGCATAGGCTGCGCCAAAGCCGAGCCCGCCGATCAGGCGCCAGAAGGCCATCGACCATACACCCGTCGCACTACCCGCCCCGATTGTTGCGAGCGAAAAGACCACCGCGGCAATCGCCAGTGCGTAGCGCCTGCCTATACGGTCCCCCAGGATGCCGCCGGCACTCGACCCAAGGCCGAAGCCGACAAGCGCCGCACCCATGGCAAGGCCGAATGTGCTGCGATCGACACCGAAGTCCTCCATCACCAGCGGGGCGATGATACCAAGCAATTGTAGGTCCATCCCGTCGCAGACCAGGATCAGCATGCACACGGCCACGGTCACCCATTGGAAAGCCCGCATGGGTGCACGATTGAGTGCGTCGACGAAAGACATGGTGCCCATGGGCGTTGATGTAGCCAAGATTGATCCCCTCTCAGGAACGGAAGATTCCCGCAATCAAGGCAAATGGCCAGAGCTAATATGGATTATTGGACAGGAATTTCCTCGGCCCAGCCCATATCTAGGCGATAGATTGTGTCCTGCCTTGCAGAATGGCACTCGAGCATCGCGTCGCGTCCCTCGCCGATATAGAGCGCCCGCAGTATCGAGCCCGCGACACCATGCCCCACCACCACAAGGTCGCGGTTGCCTGCCCAGCGAAGCCAGCCCCAGAGCCGTTCAACGGCCGCATCGAGCCCTTCCCCATCACTGCAATGATTAGCCCATGCGGAGATAAAGGTCGGCTCGTCCTCTAACAGCGGGTCGCGCGCGCAGATGGAGGCAAAATGGTGCTTTTCCCATGAACCACAACCAACTTCCTGCAACCGCGCATCGGTGATGACCGGCCTTTCCATTCCGGCAGCCCCACGCACAAGCAACGCTGAATCGTAAGCGCGTCTTTGTGGGCTCGAAATGATGTCGAAATTGTCATGCTCGAGAATGGTGCGCAACTTCTTGCCTATGGCCAATGCCTGCTCTTTGCCAAGGCTGGTCAGCGGACTGTCAAGGCTGCCCTGAATGCGCCGCTCCAGGTTGAATTCGGTCTGGCCATGGCGCAACAGGTAGATCATTTCCTGCGTTGCTCCGGATCGGGAACCGGGCGATTTCCCGGTGCCATCAGCTTGCGAACCATTTCTGCACGGTTCGCCTCGAACTGGATTCGGGCCGGTGTCGGTTCATCGTCGGGGAAAGATTCCTCTATCTCGCGATGGCGCTGTTTAACCTCGTCGAGGAACTCGCGATTGGTAAGAATGTAGAAGCGGTTCTCCTTGATTGCCTCAACCACCGCGCGCCCGGTATCTTCCGGGTCGATCGCACCGCGCATGGCATCCCAAAGGTCTTTCAGGAACTGCGGTGCATTTTCTTCATCCACTGAACCGGGATTGTCTTCGGGCAGCGGAACAATGGCTGTGCGCGTCGCCCCCGGGAACAGGCAGGAGACGCCGATTCCCTGCCGCGCCAATTGCAGGCGCAGACTCTCCGAAAAGCCACGAATAGCGTATTTGCTGGTCGAGTAGGCCCCGAGATTTGGCAGGGGCACCATGCCCGCCATGGAGCTGGTATTGACGACATGGCCGCCTTCGCCCTGCGCGCGGATGATCGGCACCACGATCTTGGTGCCATTGATCACACCACCGAGGTTGATGGCCATCGCCTTGTCCCAATCCTCGAAATCGGGATCGGCAGCCTTGCCGCCGCCATTGATGCCCGCATTGTTGCACAGTACGTGGATCTTGCCGAAATGCTCCAGCACCTCATCTACCGCCGCCTTCAGGCTCTCGCGATCGGCAACATTGGCTTTCACGAAGAAGGCAGCATTGTTGCCCGCCAGTTCCTGTTTGGCGGCTGTGATATGCTCATCGCTCCAGTCCGCCAGGGCAACCTTCATACCCTCTGCAAGGAAGGCCTTGCCCATTCCCAGCCCGATGCCGCTGGCACCGCCTGTGATAAAGGCTACCTTGCCCTTCAGATCTTCCATTCCTCAATTTCCCCCTGGATCGATAGCAACCCGTTGACGGGTTCGTTCAACGCCCCTGCGGCAAAAGCCCCGCGGCCGCAATACCTGCTTCGCCGCATGCAGTATCATCGGCGCTTTCGGCGCCCGAAACACCCACACCGCCAAGGGCGACACCGTCTTGCGTAAAGAAAGGTGTGCCACCTTCCCAAGTCGCAACACCGGGTGCACCCTCTCCCCAATTGGCCGTCTCTTTCGAGGCGACATGAATGGTGGCGGCGGACCGGCCTTTCCACATGGCGAAATCGGTCACAGCCGTAGAAGCGCCATCCATAAAGGCGAAGGTGATCAAGCGACCCGCTTCATCATAGACGGCTATAGCAACGTTCAGATCGCGCTCCCCCGCCCACACCAGGCAAGTATCGCGAATGGTGGCCGCTGTCGCATAATCGAGCATTGGCCGAGCCGACTGTGCTGATGTCGGGGTGCATAGCGCGAGCGCAATCCCCGCAGCCGGGATGGACGCTATTCTCATAGACTTTCTTCCCCTCACCTCTTGTCTTGCAACCTTGCCAGATCGCCCCACATGCGTCCATGCCTGCCCACAAACGGGCAAAATCTATCGATTGGGGCTAAGCCCCGAAGGAAGGGAAGCACATGCCGTTTTCTCTCTATGAAGCAACCGTCCCGTCCTATTTGCAAGTACTGCGAGCAACCATTGCCTGGCTGGAGAAAGCCGAAGCCTTTGCGCATGAAGCAGGCAAGGCCGAAGCCGAGATGATGGCCGCCAAACTTGCGGACGACATGTTCCCTTTCAACCGACAGGTACGGGCATGCGCCATGCATAGCCAAGGCGCGCTGGAGGGTGCGTTCAAGGGCGTGTTCTCGCCAGACCTCTCGCCGCACCCGGAGAGCTTTGAAGGGCTGCGGGAGCGCTTGCAGGAAGCGGTGATCTATCTCGAAGGACTCGCAAAATCCGAAGTTGACGGATTGCTCGGCAAGCAAATGCGTTTCGAGTTTCGCGACACGAAATGGCCCTTCACAGCCGAGAACTTCCTGCTCAGTTTCAGCCAGCCGAACTTCTATTTCCACACGACGACCGCCTATGCGATCCTGCGCCATCAGGGCATGCAGATCGGCAAGATGGATTACCTCGGCCAGTTGCGGATGTCTGAATAGTCCGGAAAGTAAATCGCCAATTACCAGGCTTGTCAATTGACACTTGTTAATGCTCTGTATCCAGAAAACCTGTTATTAAAACTATATAGTTTTTGAACATTATTAACTTGTTTGTCCTACCCCCGTATCTTGAATTTGGGAGGAAAGGGATGGATTGGCTGCGCGCAAGTAATGCGGCAGGTACAAGCCTGAAAAACTTTCGCCGCCTGCTCTGGATCAGCCAGTGCGGAACTGCGGTGCTGCTTTTTGCCGCCCTAACACAGACCGGAACGCTTGCCACTGCCCTGACCGCCACGGCCGCCGGGATGATGGTCGCACAGTTCCTGGTCTCCCGGCTCCTCGCTCATCGCTCTGTCTTGCAGATCGAAGAGCACGAAAGGCTGTTCCACGAAGCTGAGGATTCCCGCGAACAAATCGAACAGCTCTTTGCCATGACGGACATGCTGCAAAGCGCCGAAGGACATGATGACGCAGGCGCGATCCTGGAGGCTACCGCCGTCAGCCTGCTCCCCGAATTCCGCGGAGCTCTCTACATTTTCAACAATTCCCACGATCGCCTGGACCGCATTCGCCATTGGCCGGTCGGCGATGACTGCAATCCTGCCGAAGCGCTAGTCCCCGGCAATTGCTGGGCATTGAAACGTGGCAAGCCGCACATCAATGATCCGCATGCAGGGAAGTTATGCTGCATGCATAACAACGGCGTAATGTCGACGCTTGAAGTGCCGATGATCGCGCGCGGGAAGGTCCACGGCCTGCTGATGCTTGCCGTGGAAGGAACCGACGGGACCGCCCGACTGAAGCAGGTTTCGCGCATCGGTCGCGCCCTTGCAGACTCTGTCAGCCTGGCGCTTGCCAATATTGCGCTACAGGAGAAACTGCGCACCCAGTCCCTGCGCGATCCGCTGACCGGCCTCTACAACCGGCGCTATATGGAAGATGCGCTGGAACGGTACCTGAGCATTGCCGAGCGTAATGGCAGCCCGACATCGGTGGTGATGGTCGATCTCGACCACTTCAAGAAGCTCAACGATGTGCAAGGCCATGCCAAGGGCGATGCCGTGCTGCGCGATGTCGCCGGGCAACTCGTGGGCGCGCTGCGTCCGTCGGATGTCGTCAGCCGTTATGGCGGCGAGGAATTATTGGTTATCCTACCGGGCTGCAACCTCGAAGACGCCATGCTGAGGGCAGAAATCCTGCGCGCACGCGTCGAAAGCTTGGGCGCCCTGCACAATATGCCTATCACAGCTTCTTTCGGCGTCGCCTGCGTGCCCGAAACCTCGAACGGAATGGCCGATGTCGTGCCGATGGCAGACGCGGCGCTTTATGAAGCCAAGAAGGCAGGACGCAACTGCGTCAAGGCAGCCACGCGCCGCGCGCCAGCCGATCACTCCAAGCCCAAGCTCGCCGTCGGTTGAAAGGCAGGCCTAGCCGGTAACTTCCAGCACCATGTTGGTGGGCGTTTCCGCTGCCCTGCGTACGTTCTCAAAGCCAGCTTCATTGAGTACTTCGGTCAAGCGCTTCTGGCCTGCCTGCGCGCCAAGCCCCAGCCCCACTTCCTGCGCCAATGAGGCCGGCGTGCAGACTACGCAAGAAGCGGCATAGAAGATCTGCCCCATCGGATGCATGTTATCCGCCATGCTGTCGCCCGCCATGGGTTCTACCAGCATGAAAGTGCCGTCATCCTTCAGCGTTTCGCGGATGTGGCGCGCGGCGCCGACGGGATCGCCCATGTCGTGCAACGCGTCAAAGATGCAGGCAAAGTCGAAATCATCGCCCGGATAATCCTGTGCCTTGGCAACAATGAATTCGACATTGTCGACACCAGCCTCGGCAGCCTTGGCCTTTGCCGCCTCGATCGAGGGTGCGTGAAAGTCGATCCCGACGACCTTCGAATTGGGATAGGCCTGCGCCATCAACACGCTAGACGTGCCGTGGCCACAGCCGATATCGGCGATCTTGGCACCGGCCTTGAGCTTGTCTTCGACACCCTCAAGCGCAGGAATCCAGGTAGCGACTAGGTTCGCAGCGTAGCCGGGGCGGAAGAACCGGTCCGTGCCGCAGAAGCAGCAGGGCAGGTGATCGCTCCAGGGCCTGCCCTCGCCGGAAATAAAGACCTCGGCCGCTTTCTCATGCGTTGCGAATTGCGAAAGTATGATCTCGAAGAAGCCCTGCATACAGGCAGGCTGTCCCTCGCGACCGAAGACCAACGCCTGTTCAGGCGTGACCTCGAACGTCTCCTTTTCCGGATCGTATGTGACGTAGCCAGCCGCCGATACCGACCCGAGCCATTCATGCAGATATTTGGAGTTCATGCCTGAGAGGTCTGCAAGCTGCTCCAGCGTCAGCGGCCCCTTGCCGTCCATCAAATCGAACAGCTTGGCCTTGTCCCCCAAAACGGCCATGAACACGCTCATCGCCCCGGCGACATCGCCAATGACCTTTCCGGCAAGTTCCTCGACTTTACCGAAATCGATATCTTCGCTCATCCTGCTTCTCCCACAGCAAACGATTCGCGACGGAGCCTAGCAAAGCTCGGCGCATTTGGGACAAGTCTTTGCGCATTGTGCTTGCGAAAACCCAAGCCTCAGACGGAATAGCCCTTTGCCTTCAGCTTGTGGCCAACCTCGACTATGGCATCGAGTGCGGGGATCAGTTCCTTGCCTAGCGTTGTGAGCGAATATTCGACCGAAGGCGGCTTTGTATCGCAGACCTTGCGTCGCACCACACCGCGCTGTTCCAGCTCACGCAATCGTGTCGACAAGACCTTCGCACTGACTGGCGGAATATCCTCCTCAAGCTCGCTGAAACGCCTCGGGCCTTCGCGCAGGACCCACACGACATTGGGCGCCCATGCCCCGGCAATGACCTGCATGCACTCTGTCAGGGCACAGGGTTCGGGCGGCTTGGGACTAATATTCTTACGGCGTTTCAACATCTTGATTCCGATCTTGACAGTCAGGGCACTTACCGCGCGGTAAGCTAGAAATGTACTTACTGATCGAAAGTTACTTGTTATCGGTAATTCAAGTCAATAGCTCGCGGCTCCACCACAACTCGTAAGGAGACCCACGCAAATGAAACTCTACTTCCTGCCCAGCGCATGTTCGCTCGCCGCCCACATCCTCTTGCGTGAGGCGGGCCAGCTTCCGGACCTCGAACTTGTCGTGAAAGGAACGGGAAAGACCGCAAAGGGCGAGGATTATCGAGCCATTTCGCCGCTCGGATACGTTCCGGCGTTGGAGTTCGACGATGGCAGGGTGCTCACCGAAAACACCGCGATCTTGGCATGGATTGCCGAGAATGTCGGCCCGGCGGCACCGAGCGGTCAGGACTATTTCACACTGCTGGAGGAAATCGGATTCCTGTCTACTGAGTTGCACAAGGCTTTCTCACCATTCTTTTCGGACAAGACCCTTTCCGACGACGAGAAAGAAGCGGCCTTGGCAAAGCTGCGCAGCCGGATCGGCCACTATGATGCCGTGTACTTGAGCAAGGATCGCGAGTTCGATGTCGCGCAGGCCTATGCCTATGTCATCCTCAGTTGGACGCAGTTTATCGGATTCGACCTCGGCGAGTTTCCTCGGGCACAAGCCTTTGTCCAGCGGATCGACGCGCGCGAAGCCGTGAAGGCGGCTCGAGCAGCTGAAGCAGAGGCGTTGGCAGCATGATTCCCGAAGCCATACCGCAATTGCTGCAACGCTATTTCGACGCGCTGTACCATGCCGACGCTGGCCTTTTGGCTAGCGTCATGCACCCCAAGGCCATCTATGCCAGTGCCGACGAACAGCCATTGCTCTACCGCAACATGGAGGAATATCTTCCCGTTGTGGCCAGACGTGTCTCCCCATCTTCACGTGGAGAGCCCCGCAATGACCAAGTCGAGACAATCTGCCTTGCGGGAGAAAACACCGCCATGGCGCGAGTCCGCTGCAGCATCGGCAAGAGCGACTTCACCGACTTTCTCACGCTGGTGCGCGACGAAGGCGAGTGGCGGATCATGGCCAAAATATTCCAGATCAAACCAAAGGAAAAATAGAAGATGCCATTTGTGAATGTGATGGTGACCCGCGAAGGCGTGACCAACGACCAGAAGCGCCGGGTGATTTCAGGGGTCACCAAGCTTCTGCAGGATGAGCTCGGCAAGGATCCACGCACTACACATGTTGTGATCCAGGAAGTGGAAACTGAGAATTGGGGAGTAGGCGGCCTGCCCTGCCTCGAATTTAGAGCAAACGCCAAATAGAAAACGGGCCGCGGTGGCTTGCGCCCCGCGGCCCTCTCTCCCGCTCGCAGAAGAAAGCCCCCGAACCGCTGTGGTTCGGGGGCTTTCCCAATTCGATTAGTCGTCCTTCAGGAAGGCCGGCATGTGGTCGGAACCACCGCCATTGTCGCCACCCTTGTCGCCACGATCATCGCGATCACGGCCCCGGTCGTTCCTGTGGCCACGGTCACGACCGCCGCCACGACCACCGCGATCGTTGCGGGGTCCACGGCGATCACCTCCACGGCCGCCACGATCACCGCGCGGTTCGCGCGGCGGGCGAGTGTCTTCCAGCTCTTCGCCGGTTTCCTGGTCCACGACGCGCATCGACAGGCGAACCTTGCCGCGATTGTCGATCTCGAGAACCTTGACCTTTACTTCCTGGCCTTCGCTGACAACATCGGTCGGCTTTTCGACGCGTTCGTTCTTCATTTCGGAGACGTGGACGAGGCCGTCCTTACCGCCCATGAAATTCACGAAAGCACCAAAGTCGACGATGTTGACGACCTTGCCAGTGTAGATCTTGCCCACTTCGGCTTCCTCGACAATGCCTTCGATCCAGGCCTTGGCGGCCTCGATCTGACTAAGGTCGGAGGAGGAGATCTTGATCACACCCTCGTCGTCGATATCGACCTTCGCGCCGGTCTCGGCCACGATCTCGCGGATCACCTTGCCGCCGGTGCCGATGACGTCACGGATCTTCGACTTGTCGATCTGCATCGTCTCGATACGAGGAGCGTGGGCGGAAAGCTCGGTGCGGGCAGAGCCCAGAGCCTTCTGCATCTCACCCAGGATATGCGCACGACCGGCCTTGGCCTGTTCAAGCGCCTTTTCCATGATTTCCTTGGTGATACCCGCGATCTTGATGTCCATCTGGAGCGAGGTGATGCCTGCTTCCGAACCAGCCACCTTGAAGTCCATGTCACCCAGGTGATCTTCGTCACCCAGAATGTCGGACAGGACGGCGAAGTCATCGCCTTCAAGGATCAGGCCCATGGCGATACCCGAAACCGGGCGTTCGATCGGAACACCGGCGTCCATCATCGACAGGCAGCCGCCGCAAACGGTCGCCATCGAGGACGAGCCGTTGGACTCGGTGATGTCAGACAGGATACGGATCGTATAGGGGAAATCCTCATGGTCGGGCAGGACAGGGTGCAGCGCGCGCCATGCCAGCTTGCCATGACCGATCTCGCGACGGCCCGGAGCGCCGAAGCGGCCCACTTCACCGACCGAATAGGGCGGGAAGTTATAGTGCAGCATGAAGTTCGAATATGTCAGGCCGTCGAGGCCGTCGATCATCTGCTCGCTGTCCTTGGTGCCCAGTGTGGTGGTGCAGATCGCCTGCGTTTCACCGCGGGTAAACAGCGCCGAACCATGCGTGCGGGGCAGGAAGCCGACCATGCTTTCGATCGGGCGAACCTGGTCCAGCTTGCGACCGTCGATACGCTGGCCGTCCTTGAGGATGGCGGTACGCACGATCTCGGCTTCGAGCTTCTTCACGGCCTTGCCGGCGGTCATCTGCGTCTGGCCATCGGCCTCGGCATATTTTTCCTTGGCCTTGGCACGTGCCTCGTTGAGCGCGTTGGAACGCTCGGACTTGTCAGTCAGCTTGTAGGCGGCGGCAATATCGTCACCCACAAGGCCGCGCAGCTCTTCCTTGATGGCGGAAGCATCGTCGGAAGTGTCGATTTCCCACGGATCCTTGGCGGCCTGTTCGGCCAGCTCGATGATCGCGCCGACAACCTTCTTGCATTCGTCATGCGCGAACATGACGGCGCCAAGCATTTCTTCTTCCGAAAGCTCCTTGGCTTCGGATTCGACCATCATCACGGCTTCTTGCGTTGCGGCAACCATGAGGTCGAGACGGCCTTCTTCCAGCGCAGCCGACTGCGCGGGATTGAGAACATACTCGCCATCGATATAGCCGACTCGGCAACCGCCGATCGGGCCCATGAAAGGCACGCCCGAAATGGTCAATGCCGCCGAAGCTGCAACCATGGCGACAACGTCTGCCTCGTTCTCGCCATCATAGGAGAGGACCTGGCAAATCACGTTGATTTCGTTGTAGAAACCTTCGGGGAATAGCGGGCGGATCGGGCGGTCGATCAGGCGACTGGTGAGCGTTTCCTTTTCGGTCGCTCCACGTTCACGCTTGAAGAATCCGCCTGGGATACGACCGGCAGAGGAGAATTTTTCCTGATAGTGCACGGTCAGCGGGAAGAAATCCTGCCCTTCCCGCACGCTCTTGGCGGCAGTCACCGCACAAAGCACAACAGTTTCGCCGTAAGTGGCGAGGACCGCGCCGTCAGCCTGACGGGCAATGCGGCCGGTTTCCAGAGTGAGGGTCTTTCCGCCCCACTCCAGCTCTACTTTCTTGGTGTCGAACATATTTATCCTTCGAACCCGCACGGCCCTATTGCCGGGCGGGGTTTGCTGCCGGGTATTCCGTCCCGGTCCGGTGTGGGGCCTTTGACTTGCCCCAGGCCCCTTCACCGAATTGCGAAGGATGCCCAATAGTGAAAGGGCGGCCCCGGAGAGCCGCCCTTCGAGAAACTCTTATTTGCGCAGACCCAGCTTCTGGATCAGGGCGTTGTAGCGCGCCACATCCTTGTTCTTGAGATAGGCGAGCAGGCTGCGACGCTTGTTGACCATCTTCAGCAGGCCACGACGGGAGTGATTGTCCTTGTGGTGATCCTTGAAGTGCTCGGTCAGGTTGCGGATACGCTCTGTCAGGATGGCGACCTGTACTTCCGGCGAACCGGTGTCACCCTTGGCCTGGGCGTTGTCCTTGATAATCTTTTGCTTTGCTTCGGCAGTAACCGACATGTTTTCAAACCTTTCGCAGCATCATTCGATATTGAAACCCCTGGCGACCTTGGCCGTCCCGTCCGAAATCTCCATCAGCGCGACCGGAACATCATCCAGCTTCGCAAGATAGAGCCCGTCCGATTGGGGCAATCCGGAAATGACCCGGCCCTGGCGGGCCGCCTGCGCGCTTTCCGGATCGAGAGACAAGGCCGGGATGCCGTCCAGCCCCGCCTCCAGTGGCAGGAGGTGGTCTTCAAGTGGCGCGCCCTTACCGATTTCGTTCAGTTTGTCCAGCGAAATCGCCTGATTTTCATCGAAGGGGCCAGCCTTGATGCGTCTGAGGTAAGTGACATGGCCCACGGTCCCCAGTGCATGGGCGATATCGCGCGCGAGACTGCGGATATAGGTGCCCTTGCTGACATGCGCGATCAGCGTGACGCTGTCGGCCAGCTCCAGTGGTGCGGAGGGGTCGTAAGGATCGGGGCGACCGGCGGTGGTCTGGAATGCTGAATCGATAGGCTGGCGTTCCGAACCACCGAGGAGCTCGAGCGAATGGATAACGACCGCCCGCGTCTGCATCTCCACATCCTCGCCCGCCCGCGCCCGGTCATAGGCGCGCTTGCCGTCGATCTTTACCGCAGAATAGGCAGGCGGGACCTGTTCGATCGGGCCGGAAAAATGCTCACAAATCGCTGCCACCGCTGCAAGTGGTGGCCGGTGGTTCGACCTCGCAGTTACCTCGCCTTCGGTATCGAGCGTATCAGTCTCTTCACCGAAAGCGATGGTGAATTCGTACGTCTTGTCGCTGTCGAGCATGCGACCGCAGAGCTTGGTCGCCTCACCCAGAGCAATGGGCAGTACCCCTTCCGCAAGCGGGTCGAGCGTACCGCCATGTCCGACTTTGACTTTACCATATCCCGCTTCGCGCAGATTGCGCTTCACCGCACCCACTGCCTGCGTCGAACCCAGCCCGCGCGGTTTATCGAGAATGATCCAGCCGTGGGGCATTAGATGCTCAGTTCCCGGCGAAGACAGATGCGAGATCGAGATACTTGCCCATCAACCAATTCACCGGCACCAAAACGGTCCTGCCAAGAACATCCCATTCGGGGAAGACCCAGATCAACGCAATCAGAAGGAAAAACAGGCCCATGCCCAGATTACGTAGCTTGGCATAGCTCCGCGCCATTTTTTCCGGCAACAGCCCTTCGGCAATGTGCGAGCCATCAAAAGGCGGGATGGGCAGCAGGTTGAAGATGGCGAGGAAGATATTGAGATAGAGGAAAGTCAAGAGGGCCTGGGCGGCAAAGCTCGGCTCTCCTCCTATTCCGACTGCAAGCAGTGGTGCGAATAGCCCCAGCGCCAGTGAAGCAGCCAGCGCCAACAGCAAGTTCATTCCTGGCCCGGCGGCAGCCACCCACATCATGTCCACGCGCGGATTGTTAAGCCGTTGCTTGACCACGGGCACCGGCTTGGCCCAGCCGAAAGGCGGCCCACCCATCAGGATCATGGCGCCGGGAATGAGCAGGGTTCCCACGGGATCGACATGACGTATCGGGTTGAAGCTCAGCCGCCCGAGGCTGCTGGCCGTGGGATCGCCCAGCCATTTGGCGACCATGCCGTGCGCCACCTCATGAAACACGATGGCCACGATCAGCGCGGGTATCAGCAGGGCAATATAGAAGACAGTATCGGTCATGCGCGTTGGCGTAGCAGATGGGGATTGCTGCGCCAGAGGTAAAGACGTGGGCATTCACCGCTGCTAGCCACCCGGTATCAGGTGAAAGGATTGCACGGCATGAGCACAGCTGCATCGCAGAAGGGTCTGCTTGGGAAGATAGAACGAGCAGGCAACAAGCTTCCCGATCCGGTGTTCCTGTTCCTCTATTTCATCCTTGCCCTGATGGTGGTGAGCGTGCTGGCCGATTTGGCGGGCCTTACCGCAAGCCATCCCACCGAAATCGACGAGACAACCGGCACGGCGAGGCAGATCGGTGCGGTCAGCCTGCTCTCGGCAGACAATATCCGCCGCCTGTGGGTCGAAATGCCCGCCACCTTTACCCACTTTCACCCGCTCGGCTATGTGCTGGTAGTCATGCTGGGTGCCGGTGTGGCCGAGCGCGCAGGACTGTTCGGCACCGCCATGCGCGCAGGCCTTCGCAAAGCACCCAAAGCCATGCTCACCCCGCTGGTCGTTTTTGTCGGCATGATGGGGAACCACGCCGCCGATGCAGGCTATGTCGTGCTGATCCCCCTGTCCGGGATTATCTTTCACGCCGCAAGACGGCACCCCGTGGCGGGCATCGCAGCAGGCTTTGCAGGCGTTTCCGGCGGCTTTTCCGCCAATCTTATCCCTGGCCAGCTCGATGCGCTACTTTTCGGCCTTACACAGGCATCGGTTGAGACCGTCTTTACCGGCATCACCGTGAATATTGCAGGGAACTGGTATTTCATCGCCGCAATGACCTTCGTCTTCCTGCCGGTGATCTGGTTCGTGACCGACAAGATCATCGAACCACGCCTTGGTGAGTGGAACCCCGAAACCGCCGAAGCCACGCTGGCACAGCCGCAGAGTGATCGCGAACTGACCGAGGGAGAGAAGAAGGGCCTCAAAAGGGCAGGCCTTGCCGTGCTGGGTATCTGCCTTCTCTGGGCGCTGTTCGTCTGGGGACCGGGAACACCGCTGATCGAAGAGGAGGCTCCACCCGAAGGTCGCCTCAGCCCCTTCTACCAGAGCCTGGTTGCCTTCTTCTTCCTGCTCTTCCTCGCGGCGGGCTGGGCCTATGGCAAGGCTGCGGGCAAGATCGAAAACCACCGGGACCTGGTCAAGATGATGGCCGGATCGATGGCGGACATGTCCTATTACCTTGTACTGGCCTTTGTCGCCGCGCATTTCGTGGCCATGTTCAGCTGGTCAAACCTCGGCCTGATCCTGGCCGTATTCGGTGCCGATTTCCTTGGCTCATCGGGGCTTCCCGCCTGGGCACTGCTGGCGGCGATCATTGTCGTGTCGGCCTTAATCAACCTCTTCGTGGGATCGGCCAGCGCCAAATGGGCATTGCTCGGCCCGGTGCTGGTGCCCATGTTGATGCTGTTGGGCATTTCTCACGAAATGGCCACCGCCGCCTATCGCGTGGGCGACAGCGCGACCAATATCATTACCCCGCTGATGAGCTTCTTCCCGCTGATCCTGATATTCGCCCAGCGCTGGGACAAGAATTTTGGGCTTGGATCGCTTGCCGCGACGATGTTGCCCTACTCCATCGGGCTGATGCTGGTCGGGCTTGCTCTAACGATTGGCTGGGTCGTGCTCGACTTGCCGCTTGGCCCGGGTGCGGGGGTCTTTATGGATGTGCCGGTAGCACCGTCACAATAGGTCTTCGTTTGGCCTAAGAAGACCACTCGCCTGCGAGGAGCGAGAACACGCCCGTATCGCGTACATGGCCGGTCCAGGTTACTCGATCCGATCGTGCCACGCCTTCCTTTGTCGCGCCCAGCTTGAGCACCGCCGCCTGCGAACGGGCATTGCGTTCATCCACACGGAATTCGACACGGCGGAACCCGGCGGCAAAGGCGCGATCAAGCAGCAGTTTCTTGACACGCGTATTGAGGCCCGTGCCGCGCGCATCCTGCGCCATCAGCGTGCCGCCGATTTCGAGGCCCTGCCTGTCCGGGGCGATCGCCATATAGCTGGTGGTGCCGCGCACCACGCCATCGACTAGGACAACCAGCGTGATCCGCGCGGGAATGGCTTGTGCCGCGTCGAACAGCGGATCGAACGCTGCGCCAGACATGTTGTAGGGATAGACCTCCCACACCGGATCATCGGGATTGCAGCAAGCGCGCAGGCCTTCGCGATGTTCCTCTTCCAGCGGGCAGACAACGATATGGCCGCCTTCCCACTGATCGTCGCTCATAGGTAGAGAGAGGCTCTCCACATCCGGCGTCGCGGTCATTCCTCTTCATCCAGGTCGCGCCGCACACGCGGATCGTCGAGCAGTTGGTCAATACGGCTCGCCTCGTCGAAG
>ENA-ORCV01000601-ORCV01000601.1-marine-metagenome-genome-assembly--contig:-NODE-601-length-19984-cov-2.677299_pt1 | contig 19984 bp, 23 predicted proteins | sample MGYA00237779_ERZ508509 | MGnify/ENA primary metagenome ERZ508509 (study PRJEB26180, sample SAMN06268772) | marine metagenome | isolation source: Bioluminescent Bay, La Paraguera, Puerto Rico | place... | reverse complement strand
CCCGGCCGGGCCGGCGCCGACGATCACCACATCGAATTCCATCGATTCCCGTTCTGGAAGGGCTTCGGCTTCTTCAGTCATTGTTCTCCTCCACGGGGGGACGGTACCTGCGTGCAAATCGGCGGCAATATGGCCTAAACTATCTTACGAAACTACCGGGTCCTTGCAGCCGCACAGCAGCCATTCGGGACGGCCTTGCCCGCATAGCGGAAAAGCGCCGCGCCGGCAGGTGTGGCCGGCAGCGTTGCGGGGCCCGGTCGAAGGGGAAGCGGAACCGCCTTGACCGGACGGGACAACCAGAGCGAAGACGACGCGCGGACGGCCGCCCGCGCGGCTCTGCTGTGGCAGTTGGAGGCGGGCGCCGACGAGGCGGTCGGCGACGAACCCGTCGACCGGATGGCGCCGCCGCCCCGCGCGTCCGCGCCGGCGGCCCGCCAGCAAGACATCGCGCGCGGAGAAAGCCGGGCGGTGGCCGCACCTTCAGCGCACGACGCGGCGCCCGATCCCGTCATGGCGGCGCGCGCCCGGGCCGGCGAGGCGAAGACGCTTGAAGAACTGCATCACCTGCTGGAAGGGTTCGAAGGCTGCCCGCTGCGCTTCACCGCCAAGAGCCTGTGCTTTGCCGACGGCAATCCGGAAGCGCGCGTGATGTTCGTCGGCGAGGCGCCCGGTGCAGAAGAGGATATCCAGGGCAAGCCGTTCGTAGGGCGGGCCGGCAAACTGCTCGACAAGATGCTGGCGTCGATCGGGCTCGACCGGTCGAGCGCCTACATCACCAACGTCGTCTACTGGCGCCCGCCTGGAAACCGCACCCCGACGCCGCAGGAAACGCAGGTCTGCCGGCCCTTTATCGACCGTCAGATCGAGCTGGCCGATCCGGACATCCTCGTCTTCCTCGGCGGGGCGGCGGCCAAGGAGATGCTCGCGCGCTCCGAAGGCATCCTGAAGATGCGCGGCAAGTGGTTCGACTTCGACACCGGCAAGCGGACCATCAAGGCGATCGCGACGCTGCACCCGGCCTATCTGCTGCGCCAGCCGGGCCAGAAGCGGCTCGCCTGGCGGGATTTCCTGGCGATTAGGAAGGCGCTGGAGGAAACCAGAGCGGAAACCTGAAGCCATGCCGGCGTTAGCCGGTCAGAGACGACCTTCGACCAACCGATCCGGGGAAAGCCAATGTCTGCTGATACGAGTTCCGACACCGTCCGCGAAGCAGTAGCCGTCTTCAAGGACGCGAACAGCCTTCAGGACGCCATCGACGATTTGCTGAGTTCCGGCTTCAACCGGGCCGAGCTGAGCCTGCTCGCGGGCGAGAAGGCGGTCACCGAAAAGCTCGGCCACAAGTACGAGAAGGTCGAAGACCTCGAAGACGATCCGAACGCGGCAAGGACCGCCTATGTCTCGACCGAATCCGTCGGCGATGCGGAAGGCGCGGTGATCGGCGCGCTGGTTTATGTCGGTGCCGTCGTGGCCGCCGGAGCGGTGGTCGCCACCGGAGGCTCGGCTGCAGCGGTGCTGGCGGCGGCAGCGGCGGCAGGCGGCGGCAGCGGAGTGATCGGCGCGATACTGGCAAAAGCGATCGGTGACGACCACGCCCGGTATCTCCAGGAGGAACTGGAGCACGGCGGCCTGCTGCTGTGGGTGCGCACCTGGGACGAAAGCCGCGAGAAGCGCGCCGTCGACATTCTGTCGAAGCATTCCGGCAAGGACGTTCACGTGCACACGCTGCCGGCGGCGGCGTAGAGAAGGCGGGCTGCCGCCATGCATTTTCCGCCGATCACAATCGAGGGAGGTGCGCCCCCGCCGGGCGGCCCGACTTTGTCCTCACGCCTGCCCGACCTATCTACCTTCGAGGCTTCGGGCGAGGCTTCGGGGCTTCTGGACCGGGAGGAATTCATGAATCGCCGTACATTTCTGCACGGACTTTCAACAGTCCTTGTCGGCAGCGCGATCGGATCGCTGTTTCCGAGGCTTGCCCTCTCCCATCACGGCTGGGGCTGGGCAACTGGTGAGGAGTTCGAACTGACCGGCGTCATCAAGGCGGTGAAGCTCGGCAACCCACATGGCGAGATGATCCTCGACGCCAAGGGAGACTTCGCCGGTGAGGAATGGGAGGTCGAGATCGGCCAGCCGTGGCGCAACGAACGCGCCGGCCTGACGGAAGCGACGCTTGCCATCGGAACCGAAGTGACCGCGCACGGCCATCGCTCGGCCAATCCGGACGTCAAGCTGATGAAGGCCGAGTGGCTGATGATCGGCGGGGTCAAGCACGACCTCTATCCGGACCGCGCGTCCTGAGCCCGGCCGGACGGCGTTCGGCTTGATCGAGACACTGGCCGGCCTGGAACGGCTGCCGCTTTCGGCGGCGCTGAAGAACTCGGTCTGGCTCTATCCGCTCGTCAACACCGCCCATATCGCCGGCATCGCGCTGCTGTTCGGCGCGATCGTGCCCTACGATCTGCGGCTGCTCGGGCTCTGGCGCGGCATCGGCCGGGGCGGCCTAGGCCGCGTGCTTCTTCCGGTCGCGGCGACCGGGTTCGTCCTGGCGGCGGCGGCGGGAGTACTTCTGTTCATCACCCGTGCCGGCGAGTATCTCGCCTCGCCGTTCTTCCTGGCCAAGATGGCGGTGCTGGTGCTGGCAACGGCCACGGCGGCGGTCGCGCTCGTCATCGATCGGCGGGCGGGAAACGACCGCGTCCCCAGCGCAGTGCGCCTGTGCGCGGGGTTGTCGATCTCGCTGTGGCTTTGCGTCATCACGCTCGGCCGGCTGATCGGCTATTTCTGACCGAGGGCAACGGCGGAAACGCTGCCGGCATCTTCACGACGCCGGCAGCCGCTTCGGCTACTCGCCGGCTATGAACTCGGTGGCCAGCAACAGGCACGGCGAGGTGCCGTGGTCGATTGTGTAGCCCGCCGCGGCAAAGGTGAGGACCAACCTGTATGTGTAGGTTCCAGCCGGCGGCGAGTCGAGCCACAGGAGGTTCGCGCGCTGGCCGTCCGTACCGGGGTTGCCGCGCCAGAGCTGCTCATGGAGAACGCCGGTTCCAACCCTCAACACGGTCGCGCTGACCACCCCGTCCGATACTATAAAGAAGCCGCCCTCCACGCGAACCGGACCGCCCGCGGTCGTGATAGAGAGTTGGCAGGAGATGTTTGAGCGGCTTCCTGGCGGGAGCGCAAATCCGCCCAGAGCAACAGTATCCGCGACCGCCGAGACCACCTGGACCACGCCGGCCGGCGCGGCGGGACCGGCGGGGCCCTGCGGGCCGGTAGCTCCATCAGCGCCGGCGGGACCCTGCGCACCGGCCGGACCTTGAGGACCGGCGACGCCCTGAGGGCCGGCAGCACCGGCTGCCCCCTGAGGACCGGCTGGACCCTGAGGACCTGCGGGGCCTTCGGGACCTTCCGGCCCGCAATGCTGGACCAGCGCTTCGATCTTCTTCCCAACGGACTTGAGAGCGATCTCACAATCGGCGGGCAGATAGTTGAGCTTGAACCGGAAGATCCGGTTTCGCCCGGATCGCGCGGTGTACTCGTCGTCCAGGACGACCGTCCTGAAAGGGCGCCGGGTAACGCCTGCGACGACAAGGGCGCCTTTCTCGATTGCGGCCTTTACGAGGGTGAACTCACCCGACCGGGCCGCCGAAGCAAGCGCGTCCTGAAGTTCGACGTCCGCAGCCGCCTTGCCGTCCGCCTTTTCCTTGCCCGCCGACGATGATGCCGCCAGCGCCGAAAATCCGAACAAACTGCCTGCCATCAAAGAGGCAGCAAACAGTGCACCATATCTGCTCGATAGATAGCTCATGGACTATGCCCCATTCCACGTAATTAAAATTCTAAATATTCTTGCCTACCCAACACCAGTAATATACACAAAAACTTTCAATGGGGTTATCAATTTATGCTCGAATCATACTCCATGTTTCACTTCAATTATTACGTTCTTAGCCGATAAATATTTCATTTAATGAGTGTGTATTGAATTTACATTGAAAAATTTCTGCCTCCGCGCACCGCATGGCGTCGTCAATATTATTATTACGACGAGCAATACATATGTCTACTAAGTAATTGAAGCCTCTGACGGGCGGAGACACTGCTGCGCCCGCAGGCCGGCCGTGCGGCGGGGTCGCGGCCGCAGATCGCCCCGCCCGAACGCCTGATCGGCTATTTCTGATCCGCCCGCGCGGCTATAGTCGCGCCATGACCGAGACATCCCGAGACTTCATCCCGCTTTCGATCGCCGTCCTGACGGTGTCCGACACCCGCAAGCCGGAGGACGACAAGTCCGGCCAGACGCTGGCCGACAGGCTGACCAGGGCCGGACACACGCTGGCCTACCGGGCGATCGTCACCGACGACACGCTGAAGATCCGCAAGAAGGTGGAGGCGTGGATCGACGACGCCGAAATCGACGTGATCCTGACGACGGGCGGGACGGGATTTCCCGGGCGCGACGTGACGCCGGAAGCCGTCGAGCCGCTGTTCGAGAAGCGGATGGACGGCTTCAGCCAGGTCTTTCACATGATCTCGTACAACAAGATCGGCACCTCGACGATCCAGAGCCGGGCGACCGGCGGCGTCGCCAACGCCACCTACATCTTCTGCCTGCCGGGCTCGCCCGGCGCCTGCAAGGACGCCTGGGACGGGATTTTGGAGCAGCAGCTCGACTACCGGCACATGCCGTGCAATTTCGTCGAGATCCTGCCGCGCCTCGACGAGCACCTGCGCAGGCGAAAGGGCTGATCGGCGCAAGGGCTGACCGCGGCCAGCCCCTGCGAACGATCCTATTCGCCGGCCGTCGCCTCGCGATGGGCGCTTTCAACGCCCGCCGGCAATTCCGGCGCGTCCGTCGGCGTCTCGCCGGGACCATCGACGAAGTTCACGACCTTCGGTGAAGGCCGGCGGTTGAGCAGCAACCGCGTGACGTCCGGCCGCGAATAGTGCCCGACCGGATCGGCGGCGGACTTGGCGATCGAGATCATCGCCAGGTCGATGTCGGCGACGACCAGCCCCTCCTCGGTTTCCGCCAGCGCCTCGCCGAGCGGCGATCCGTCGGGTCCGAACACCTGGGCGAAGCCGCCGCCGGCCTTCAGGAACTGCTGCTTGTCCGGGCTGTCGCAGAGCATCTCGACCATTTCGTCGGAGACCGTCGCGCAGGCCGCCAGCACGAAGCACTGGCCCTCGGCGGCATACATCTGGCTGGCCGCGGTATTGAGCTCCGGCCCGAGCGCATAGGCCATGCCGCGATAGAGCGAGAAGCTCGGCCAGGAGGCGATGTGGATCTGCTCGCCGAGCGAGTACATGGCGTATTTGGTCAGCGGCTGCAGGTGTTCCCAGCAGCACAGGGCGCCGACCTTGCCGAGTTCGGTGTCGAACACCTCGAGGTCGGACCCGTCGCCCTCGCCGAACACGGTGCGCTCGACATGGGTCGGCTTCAGCTTCTTGCGCCGCGCGATCACTTCGCCGTCCGGCCCGTAGATCCACTGCGCCATGTAGAGACTGCCGCCGATCCGCTCGCTGAGCCCCATCACGACATGCACGGAATTGCGTTTCGCCGCCTCCGCGATCGCCTTGTCCTCGGGGCCGCCGGCTTCGGGAGAGTTGGCGTGGTAGCGGCCGAAGAACGGCATGCCGTAGGCGGGTGCGGCAAGCCAGATCCACCACGGATAGCCCGGGATCCAGGTCTCGGGAAAGGCGATCAGGCTGACGCCCGCCTTGCCCGCCTCGTCGATCAGCGCGACCGCCTTGTCGGTCGTCGCCTGCATGTCCAGAAATACCGGCGCCGCCTGGACGGCCGCCACCTTGAAGCTCGTCATGTCACCCCTCCGCAACATCGCCCGCGCGGCCCGTCCGCGCTTTCGTGCTATGATGACGGGTACCGCCAGGGGGCGCTTGCCCTTACGGGACATAGGGCTTGTCGAAACGTGCCAAATCCAGGTGACGCCAATGCCGGATCCGGGCCATGACTGACATCCTGTCGACGGACAGCGTCGCGCCGCGGCATGCGCTTGCGTATTGGACCGACCTGATTTGCAGCGTCTATGTCGGGCTCGATTGCGAGGCCACGGGCGAGTCCGGGCGCGACCGGGATTTTCGCGCGCAGATCGCCCGCTTCCCGCTGCCGACGGTGCGGCTGACCGAAGTCGGCGGCTCGCCGCAGCATGTGACGCGGTCGCGGCAGCGGCTCGCGACTACGCCGAGCGACGACTTCCTGATCAACCTGCAGATTTCCGGCCGTTCGAAGGTCGTCCAGGACGACCGGGTCGCCGAGATCGGACCCGGCGACCTTGCCATGTACGACGCCAGCCGTCCCTACGACCTGGTGATGGACGGCGCCTTCGACATGATCGTGTTCCAGCTGCCGCGCGAGCTGATGCGCGAGAGGCTGGTTGCGCCGGAACGGCTGACCGCGCGCGCTGTCGACGGATCGACGGGGTTCCGCGGCGCTGCGTCCCGGTTCCTGCGCACCGCGCCGGCGGCGGTGGAATCGCGCGACCTGCCGGAAAACGCCATCGAAGGCCACATCCTCGATCTCCTGGTGACACTCATCGGCACAGTCAGCGACGACAGCGGCCTGTCGCCGCGGCGCAGCGCGCGGCTGTTCGCGGCCAAGGAAGTCATCGAATCGATGCTGGACGATCCGGATCTCGACCGCGAGAAGATCGCTCTGGCGGCGGGACTGTCGGTCCGGGAACTCGCCCGCGTCTTCGCGCAGGAGGACGACACGCCGGCGGCCTATGTCCGGCGGCGGCGGCTGGAGCGCTGCCGGCGCGATCTCGTGGCGCCGCACCTGAGCGACCGCACGATCACCGACATCGCCCTGTCGCACGGATTCAATGACACGGCCCATTTCAGCCGGCTGTTCCGCGACACCTACGGCATCTCGCCGTCCGAGTACCGGGCGGGAGAGTAAAGCCCCGCCGGCAGCGGCCCGGATCACTTCTGCTTGCGCACCTTCATGCTGTCGGGCGCGATCATCAGGGACGAGGCGTCGACCGCCTCGAAGGCGGAGGCCGGAACCTGCTTGAGCTCGTCCAGCAACCCCTCCGGCCAGCGCCTGTGCGCTTCGCCCTGGAAGTACCAGGGCGAGCCGTTGTCGGCGAGCACCAGGCCATAGGTCTTCATGGCGTTCAGGACGGCTCTGGTGTCGGCCCGCAGGCCGGCGTCGACTGGATAGGCCGCCTTGAGGCGAAAGCGGGCGCCCATCGGCGGATAGGCCTGATCGTCGACCGCACCGGCATGATGCCGGGCCGGCCACAGATAGCGCCGGTCGGTGACGTTGGTGGTGAAGCGGATCGCGTGCTCGATACGGCGCTTCTTCACTTCCCGGTAGCGCAGCAGGCCGGGAAGCACCGGCAGGCCGGCGGCATCGGCGGAGGTCCAGCCGTCGGGACGCAGCGCATTGCTGGTCAGCTTCCAGGTGGCGCCGCTGCCGGCGAACCACTTTTTACCGGACTTGCGGGTCGCCCAGGTCTCGAACAGCCGGCAGATATCGCGGTTGACCACGACCGTGTGGCGGTCGCCGGTCTTCCACTGGCCGCCCTCGACCTTGGTGTCCTTGCCGAGCGGATAGCGCACCCGGTCGCTTTCGGAAGCGTAGTCGAACGTCACCCTGACCCGCTTGTGGGTCCGGTCGACAACGGTGACCGGGATGCCATAGGGCGCCGGCTGGGCGCCATAGGACGGTCCGAAGTCGGGATGCAGATTGCGGCCCGGCTGCATGTTGGACATCCACTGGGCGCTGCGGGCGTGTACCGGCAACTTGCTGACATCGGCATTCCACCAGCTGTTTTTCGGAAACGCCGGGCATTGCGTGCCGGGCACCTTCGGCGCGGCCGGCGCGGCCGCCGTCAGCGACAACAGGACGGCAGCCGCCATCCAGGCCGCTGAAACGGTGCCGCGTCCCCTCCGTCGAATGCGTTCGGGCCTGCTCATGGCGTCCTTTCGGCGATCGCCGCGGATCAAGCGGTGCGGTTCGGGCGTCCGGCCGCCAGCGTGTCGCGGCCGCGTTAAGATGGCTCTGGCGAATTGGCTAAAGTTTGACGGGACACAATCGGCGGGGGCCGCTAGCCGCCGGCATCGGTCACCGGCGGCCGGGCGCCACGCGTCCAGGGCTGATCGCGTTTCAGGAAATCGTGCAATGTCTTGCCCGGTTCGTTGCGGAAGCGTTCGGACCCGATCGCGAAGTCCTCGATGCGGTCGAGCCGGAACGTCCTGAAGTCGGTGCGCAACTCGCACCAGGCGGCCAGCAGCCAGACCGGCCCGAAATAGGCCAGCGACAGCGGCCGCACCGTGCGCCGGGTGCCATGGCCGGCGACATCGGTGTAGCTGAACTCGACTTTGATCTGGTGACGGAGCGCGCGGCGCATCTCGGCGAAATCGAAACCGATCGGTTCCATGAAATGCTGGGCAGGCGCCAGCAGCGCGGTGTCGGCCATGTAGCCGCGCAAGCGGTCCGGGATGACCGCTTCGATCTTGGCAATCACGTCCGAGGCGGCTTCCGACAGCTCGGCGTCGGCCCAGGATTCGACGATGCGGGCGCCGAGCACCAGCGCCTCGATCTCCTGTTCCTTGAACATCAGCGGCGGCAGGTCGAAACCGGCCTTGAGCACGTATCCGACGCCGGCCTCGCCCTCGATCGGAACCCCGCTGGCCATCAGGTCCTGGATATCGCGGTAGATCGTGCGCTCGGAGACTTCCAGCGCCTCGCTCAGGTCGCGCGCACGCGTGGTTCCGGAGGAATTCCGGCGCATGAGCTGGATGATTTCGAAGAGGCGGTCGGCGCGGCGCATTGAACAAATCCGGTGTCGGGAAATCAGTGCCGGCGACGCTACGATATCACTCCTGACAGCACGGTGTCAGGAGCCTGTCAGACCTCCTGACAGAATGCTGTCAGTGGCCCTTCTCCATAGTGCTTCCAGAGCGTCGCGAGGCATTGCCGCCCCGCCCTTTGAAAGCCCGAAAACGAGGAGTGTCACCATGTCCAATCCGCACTATGCATCGGCCGGCGCCACCTTCACCGATGTCGCCCTGACCCGCTTCTCCGCGTTCGCCGTCGCCGTCTGGCAAGCCGCCCGGATGCGCTACCGCCGGCGCGTCACGCTGCAGCGCCTCAGCGAACTCGACGACCGGATGCTGAAGGATATCGGTCTTGGCCGAAGCGAGATCCCGTCGGCCGCCGAATTCGCCGCCGCCGAGCGCGAGCGTCAGTTCTATCGCCTGCGGCGCCGGCGCTGATTTGAACCTTCGACACCATCGCCAAATCCCGGCGGCGTCCGCTATCGGGGCGTCGCGCACCCGCCACGGATGCCGCCGGCACAATCTCACAGCATTTTTTCGTTTAACGCAGTAATTCGATCCTTTCCAAACCGGTTGGAACAGGTTGCGCCGGCCTCGCTTCACAATCCCGTGAAATTCTGACCCTGCGGGAAGAAGCCTGCGTATCGAGGGTTATGTACCTCGACAGCCTCGTGCGGCGGACTCTCCTCAGAACACGCCGCCAAACTTCGCTTACCAGCAACCGGGAGGGATCCGACATGAACGACCGTTTCTCGATGACGCGCAGAAACGCCCTTTTCGCCGCAGCCGGCGCGGCCGCTGCACCTGCCCTTGGCGCGGCCCTGGCGTCACAGGCGCAGGCAAAGGCCCCGATGCTCGGCGCCTCCCAGCCGGAGGTCTACCGCTTCAAGCTCGGCGACTTCGAAATCACCACCATTCGCGACGGCGCGATCCAGCTCGACGGGCCGCATCCGATCTTCGGCAACAACCAAGCGCCGGAGGACGTGCAGGCCTACGCGCAGGAAAACTTCCTGCCGCCGGACAAGATGGAGATTTCCTTCACGCCGGTGATGGTGAACACGGGCAACGAGCTGGTGATGTTCGATTCTGGCAACGGCGCCGGGCGCCGGCCGAACGCGGGCAAGCTCGCCTCGATGCTCGGTGCCGCCGGCTATTCGGCCGATCAGGTCGACACCGTCGTCCTGACCCATTTCCACCCCGACCACATCGGCGGCCTGATGGAAGAGGGCAACTCGCTGTTCCCGAATGCCCGCTATGTGATCCCGGAGGCCGAATACGCGTTCTGGACCTCGCCCGACCGGATGGGGACGAAAGCCGAGGGCGTCGCCAAGCTGACCGAAGCGAATGTCGTCCCGCATGCCGAGAAGGCAACCTTCATCAAGGACGGGGCCGACGTGGCGACAGGTATCACCGCCGTCGGGACGCCCGGACACACGCCGGGACACACCGCCTATCTGATCGAGAGCGGCGGCAAGCCGTTCCTGCTGTGGGGCGACGTGACCAACCACTACGTCATCTCGCTGCAGAAGCCGGACTGGCACGTCGTGTTCGACACCGACAAGGACATGGCCGCACAGACGCGCAAGAAGGTCCTCGACATGGTGTCGACCGACCGGATCCCCGCAACCGGCTATCACATGCCGTTCCCGGCGGTCGGCTATGTCGAGAAGTCCGGCGACGGCTACCGCTGGATCCCGGCGAGCTACCAGCTCAACCTCTGAGGCCGACCGGACCGAAAACGGAAGGCGGGGATCGATCCCCGCCTTTCGCATTTTGTCAGCTCTCCCGGCGCCAGCGCCGCCAGTCTTCGACCCCGTCGATATCCGAAAGCTCCTGCGCGTATCCGACATCGAGCCCGGCGCAGTTTCTGAGCGTGTCGGCGAGCGCGTGCGACGTCGACCAGCGAACGTTTTCGAACAGACGCGCGACGCGCGGGCGCCGCTTCTGGCCGACCAGCCAGTAGCCGCCATCCGGCGCCGGCCCGAAAACCACGTTCTTGTCGCCCAGCAGCCGAAACGCCTCGGCGATGTGTTCCGGCCTGATCGCGGGAATGTCGCTGCCGACGATCACCGCCGGTCCGGGCGGAAGACTGTCCATGATCCGCTGCATCCGCTGGCCGAGTTCGCCCCTGCCCTGTCCGGCGACCGGTAATGCCATGGATAAAGTGCGGCCCCAGACCGGATCATCGGCGGCGGGATCGGGATCGACTGCGAGCACCGTCGTCCAGCGCGGATCGTGGCCGAGCCTGCGGATCAGGCCGGACAGTGCGGTGCGATAGAAACGGGTCGCTTCGGCGACGCCGATATCGGCGGCCAGGCGCGTCTTGACGCGGCCGGCGCGCGGCGCCTTGGCCATCACCACGAGCCAGCGGCGCACGGGATCAGCCGTAGATGCGGGTGATGACGCGGGGCGGCACGCGCAGGAAAAACAGGGTGAGGCAGCCGGCATTGCGCGCCATGCGGCGGAAATAGCCGTCGTTGCGATAGCGCACCGCGCTGGTGACCGCCTGAGCGCGCAGATAGACGAGCCCGCGTCGGCCGATACGGCGCACCAGATCGACGTCCTCCATGAGCGGGATAGGCTTGAAGCCGCCAAGACGCTCGTAGTGGCGGCGCGAGATCATCAGGCCCTGGTCGCCATAGGGTAGCGCGAACAACGCGCATCGCAGCCGCACGATCGTTTCGAGAAAACGCGCCGACAGCCCGTAGTCGTCGAGCGCGAAACCGAACACGGCGGCGCGGCGGTCGCCCTCGCCCTTGGCCTCGACCCTTTCGATGAAGGTTGCCGCCTCCCGGTGCCAGCCTTCGTCGAGCACCGTGTCGGAATGCAAAAACAGGAGCCAGGGATGGCGCGCCTTTTGCGCACCGGCGGCAAGCTGCGTCCCGCGCCCGCGCGGCGCGGAGACGATGTCGCAGCCCAGTTCGTCGGCAACCAGCAGCGTGTCGTCACTCGAGCCGCCATCGGCAATGACGACCTGGCTGACCACGCCCGCGGCCGCGGCCGGAATCAGCGCGCCAAGCGTCGCAACGAGAGATCGCTCGGAATCGAGCGTCGGGATCACAACCGTAAGCATCGGGCGCGTTATATCCGTGCAGCCGGGGCTCTGCCACGGGATCGCGGTGGAAAATGCGCCCAAAGCGGTTAATGTTCTTGTTCTGTTCACATGAGCACACTATTATCTGACCCATGATGGAACGAATCCCCGAATTCGAACCGCTCGACGAAGCGAGTACGCCGGCAAACGAAGGCGCCCGGCCGGGTGAGGTCCCGGGCGAGGTCGCGCCCGAAAGGCGCCGGGGACGCGGCGTGGGTTCGAACAGGTCGGGCCGCTACGAGGCCTTCGAGCGGTCGATCTTCGACGACGGCTGGGGCAGCGGCGAGGACCTGCCGCCCTTCGCCACGACGGTCACCGCCGAGAGCCCGAAGCGGATCATCACGCGCAACGAGTCGCCGGACATCTCCTTCGACCGGTCGATCAATCCCTACCGGGGCTGCGAGCACGGCTGCTCGTACTGCTTCGCCCGGCCGACCCATGCCTTCATGGGCCTGTCTCCCGGCCTCGACTTCGAAACCAAGCTGTTCGCAAAACCCAACGCCGCGGAACTGCTGGAGAAGGAACTGGCCGACCCGAAATACGCGCCGAAGACGATCGCGATCGGGACCAACACCGACCCCTACCAGCCGATCGAGCGCCAGCATCGCATTACCCGGCAGATCCTCGAGGTGCTGGAGCGGAGCAACCATCCGGTCGGCATCGTCACCAAGTCGGCGCTGGTCACCCGCGACATCGACATCCTGTCGCGCATGGCCGACAAGGGGCTCGCCAAGGTGGCGATCTCGGTGACTAGCCTGGACCGCAAGCTGTCGCGGGCGATGGAACCGCGCGCCTCGACTCCGTCGCGCCGGCTGGAAGCACTGATGCGGCTTGCCGAGGCCGGTATTCCAACCGCGGTGATGGTCGCGCCTGTCATTCCCGGGCTCAACGATCCGGAAATCGAATCGATCCTGTCGGCCGCCGCGGCCGCCGGCGCGAGCGAAGCCGGATACATCCTGCTGAGGCTGCCGCTTGAAGTGCGCGACCTGTTTGTCGAATGGCTTGAACTGAATGTGCCGGACCGGGCCGGCCGGGTGATGTCGCTGATCAACCAGATGCGCGGCGGCAAGGACTACCGGGCCGAATTCGGGACGCGGATGGTCGGGACGGGACCGCTCGCCTGGACGATCGGCCGCCGTTTCGAACTGGCCGCCGAGCGCAACAAGCTCAACCGGCGCAAGCTGAAGCTCAGGACCGACCTGTTCACCCGCCCGGTCCTAGCCGGCGGACAGATGAACCTGTTCTAGACAATCCAGATTGAGAGGGAGTTGGCGATGGATCAGCGCGTCAGTCTCATTACGCTCGGCGTCGCCGACGTCCAGGCCAGCGCCGCCTTCTACGAGCGGCTCGGCTGGAAACGCTCGTCGCAGAGCCAGGACGAGGTCGCCTTCTTCGACGCCGGCGGCATCGTATTCGGCCTGTTCGGACGAGAGGCGCTCGCCGAAGACGCCGGCGTCGCGGCCGACGGCAGCGGTTTCCGGGCCGTTTCGGTCGCCCAGAACCTGCCCTCGAAGGAAGCCGTCGACGCAGCGCTGAAGGAGGCCGAGGCCGCAGGCGCTCGGATCGTCAAGCCGGCCGAAGAGGTCTTCTGGGGCGGCTATTCTGGGTATTTCGCAGACCCGGACGGCCATCTCTGGGAAGTCGCCTTCAATCCGTTCTGGCCGCTCGACGACACCGGCCGGGTGCTGCTGCCCGCCTGACCCGCCGATCTTCGCAGGTCGCTGCCGCCCATCCCCCGCGACCTGTGATCGCCGGCCGGCGCCGCCCCCCGCGCCGGCCGGCCCTCCCTTTTCGCCTTGACCTGTGGCACCCGGCCAGACAGGGGCGTTTCACCGCGGCCGCCGCCGTGCTAGGCCGGGCGGCATGACTTTGCTTCGCGCCCCGCGACCCGACGACCTGCCCGCACTGCTGGCACTCAACAACGCGAACGCTCTCGAAACCTCGCTGCTCACAGACCAAGGCTTGAGCGACCTGATCGCCGCCTCCTGGCGCACCCGCATCACGCCCGGCTGCGACGGGATCTGCATCGCGCTCGACCAGGACGCGCCCTACGACAATCCGAATTTTTCCTGGTTCGCGGGGCGCCACGAACGGTTCGTCTATGTCGACCGGATCATCGTCGCCGCCGCCGCGCGCGGGCGCGGGCTGGCGCGCCTGTTCTATGAAGACCTGATGGCGGCGATGCGTGCCGAGGGGCACACGATCCTGTGCTGCGAGGTCAACCTGGACCCGCCCAATCCGGGATCGGACCGCTTCCACGCCGCGATGGGCTTCTCGGTGGCCGGGCTGGCGCGTCTGGACGACCGGGGAAAGACGGTGCGCTATCTGGAGCGGACCGTCTGAGGCTGTCCCGGCCCTTGAGTGGTGCGCCGCGAAGCGGCTAAAGCCTGTCTCCGGAACCCGGGCCGCAGAGCGGCCAGACGATGGACCAGCAAATGGCCGATGCGGCGAATTTCAGCCGGGAACTTCAGGCACTCGAAAACGGCATAGCGTTCGTCGCCGGCGTCGACGAGGCCGGGCGCGGCCCGCTGGCCGGTCCGGTCGTCGCGGCGGCGGTGATCCTCGACCCCGACCGCATTCCCACCGGCCTCGCCGATTCCAAGAAGCTGTCCGCAGCCCGCCGCGAAGCCCTGTTCGAGGACATCGTCGCGGCGGCGACCGTTTCGGTGTCTTCCGCGTCCGCTGCCATCGTCGACCGCATCAACGTCCGGCAGGCGACGCTTTCCGCGATGTCCCGGGCGGTTGCCGGCCTGGCCCGGCCGGCCGGCCACATCCTGGTCGACGGGCGCGATCTGCCACCGGCGGCCTGTGCCGGCGAGGCGGTCATCGACGGCGACGCACTGTGCCTGTCGATCGCCGCAGCCTCGATCGTCGCCAAGGTGACGCGGGACCGGATGATGGACCGGATCGCGACCTCTCATCCCGGCTACGGCTTCGAGACGAATCGCGGCTACGGAACGGCGCAACATCTCGACGCGCTGCGGCGTCTCGGCCCCTGCCCGATCCACAGAATGACCTTCCGTCCTCTCGCCCAGCGAGAGCTGTTTACCAGTTAAGCCTGTTTTTACCCTAACGCTTCATGATCCTTCGCATCAGTTGCGTAAGGGTTGAGTAGCGTAATGCCTTCATGCGTACGGAGCCGGGCGTCTCAGACGCCCGGCCCGGCTTCCGCCGGACACCTCGATACAATCCTCGTTGGAGACTGCATTCCGACGCTCGAGTCGCTTCCCGCCGGCTCGGTCGACGCGGTCTTCGCCGATCCCCCCTACAACCTCCAGCTCGAAGGTGCGCTGCACCGGCCGGACAATTCCAAGGTCGATGCCGTCGATGACGACTGGGACAAGTTCGATTCCTTCTCGACCTACGACGCCTTCACCCGCTCATGGCTGCTGGCCTGCCGGCGGGTGCTGAAGCGCGACGGCACGCTGTGGGTGATCGGCTCCTATCACAACATCTTCCGCGTCGGCGCGATCATGCAGGATCTCGGGTTCTGGATGCTGAACGACATCGTCTGGCGGAAGACGAACCCGATGCCGAATTTCCGCGGCCGGCGCTTCACCAACGCCCACGAGACGCTGATCTGGGCGGCGCGCGACGCGAATACGAAGGGCTACACCTTCAACTACGAGGCCATGAAGGCGCTGAACGACGACGTCCAGATGCGCTCCGACTGGCTTCTGCCGATCTGCACCGGCGGCGAGCGCCTGAAGGACGCGGATGGAAACAAGACGCATCCGACCCAGAAGCCGGAAAGCCTGCTGGCCCGCGTCATCCTGTCCTCGACCAAACCGGGCGACACGATCCTCGATCCGTTCTTCGGCTCCGGCACGACCGGCGCGGTGGCCAAGCGGCTCGGGCGCCATTTTGTCGGCATCGAACGGGAAAAGACCTATGCCAGGGCGGCGCAGGCGCGGATCGACGCGGTGGAACCGCTCGGCGAGGACGCGCTGACCGTCACCAGGGCGAAACGCGACGAACCGCGGATCCCGTTCGGGACGCTGCTCGAACGCGGCCTGATCCGGCCCGGCGACAAGCTGATCGACTCGCGCCGCCGCCATGCGGCCACGGTGCGCGTCGACGGCACGCTGAAGGCCGGCGACGCGGCCGGCTCGATCCACAAGGTCGGCGCGCTCGTTCAGGGCCTTGAGGCCTGCAACGGCTGGACCTTCTGGCATGTCGAGGGCGACAACGGCCTGGAGCCGATCGACGCGCTGCGAAAGATCGTCAGGTCCGAGCTCGCCGCCGCCTGACGGCGACGAGCTTTTCCGCGTCCGGCCCGTGCAGGGCGCGCAGCGCATGGGTCGCCGCCTTGCGCATGATCGTCGGCAGGCCGACGTCGCGCAGGTCGGATTTCGCAACCCAGCGGGTATCCGGCGCGGCGAAGCTGGTGACATCCGTCGCGGTGTAGACCGTCAGCTGCAGCCGGAAATGCGTGAAGACGTGCTCGACCTCGCCGGAAATGCGGTGCCATCGCGCCTTGAACGGCGCATGGGAACGCGCCTCGGCGGGATCGATGTCGTGCTTCAGCGGCGTCAGCCAGAGACCGTCCATGCCGCCCAGAAGGCCCTTCGGCGGGCGGCGGACGATCAGCACGGACCCGTTGCCGCGTTCCGCCCAGAAGGCCGCGCCCCGGCGTAGCGGCCGCTCCTTCTTGGGACCTTTGACGGGAAGGCTTTCCTCGATGCCGCGGGCCTGCCCGACGCAGGCGCCGTACCAGGGGCACAGCGCGCAGGCCGGGCGCTTCGGGGTGCAGATGGTCGCGCCGAGATCCATCAGCGCCTGCGCGAAATCGCCGGGCCGGTCGTGCGGGACGAGGTCCTCGGTGCGGGCGCGGATGTCCTCCTTGGCCGCCGGCATCGGCGTTTCTATTCCGTAGACCCGCGAGATCACCCGCTCGACATTGCCGTCGACGGCGGCGGCCGGACGGTCGAACGCGATCGCCGCGATCGCCGCGGCGGTATAGGGACCGATGCCCGGCAGCGCCCGCAGGCCCTCCTCGGTATCGGGAAACCGTCCGCCGAATTCGCCGGCGACGGCCTGCGCGCAGGCATGCAGGTTGCGGGCGCGGGCGTAGTAGCCGAGACCTGCCCAGTCGCGCAGCACGTCCTCCTGCGGCGCATCGGCGAGCGCCTGGACGGTCGGCCACTGGCCGACGAAGCGTTCGTAGTAGGGACCGACGGCGGCGACCGTGGTCTGCTGCAGCATGATCTCGCTGAGCCAGACCCGGTAGGGATCCACCGGCTCGCCCGGCAGCGCGCGCCACGGCAGCCGGCGGCGGTGCCGGTCGTACCAGGCGAGCAGCGCATCCGGCTGCGGGCGTTTCGTTTCGGCTCGGCTTGCAGGCATAGTGGTGGGGTTATCGGAATCGCGCGATATGATCGACCCGGACGCGGTCGCGACACAACAGGGAATGGCCGATCCGGCGACGGAATGTTGATACGATGACCAGAGGCAAACGGCCCAATCCGAGGAGCGGCACGGCGAACGGCCCGATGCGGCTCGACCGGATCGCGGAATCGCTGCTCGACCCGGTGGTGTCGCGCGCCGGGTTCTCCTCGACCCAGATCATCGCCGCCTGGGCCGACATGGTCGGGCCGGACCTGGCCGCGCGGACGCGACCGGAGAAACTGCGCTGGCCGCCGCGACGCGACGAATCCGCGGCAGCCGGGACGGAGGCGACCGGCCGGGAGGCGACTGGGCGGGAGGCGACTGGGCGAGCAAGCGACGGGGCGACGCTGATCGTGCGCGCCGAAGGCGGCGACGCGCTGGAACTCCAGCACATGTCCGGCCATATCGTCGCCCGGATCAATGCCATTTTCGGCTGGCGCGCCGTCGCCCGGATTTCGATCCGACAGGCGCCGGTCGAGGTCAGGACCGAAACGCCACGGTCGCGGCGGAAGACCGGGGCACCGACGGGGAAACCGCCGGTCAGGCAGGACGATGAGGCATACAGCGGTGTCGATGACGCGGATTTGCGCGAGGCGCTCGTCCGCCTGGGAACGCGGATAGACGGGGACCGAGACACAAAGGTGTGACGATCGTCGGCTCAGTCTTGCCATATTTGCCCGAAAAAGCATGATCCCAGAGTGGCCGCCTTCCGGGCGCGGCCTTAAGGTAAATTCGCAACGTGGGTCGACCGGGCCAGTTCACATGGGGTTCATGCATCATGCCCCAGCATCCGGAACCGTGAATCCGGGACCACGAATCGAGGAAACGAACATGACCGTCAGCCGCAGACATCTGATCTTCACCGGGGTCGCCGGCGCAACCGCGCTGGGCGCCGGAAGCGCCGCGGCCGGTTTCTTCGGACGCCCGCAGGTGCCCGTCGCTTCGATCACGCCGGCGCCGACCCTCGTTGCCGAGGACATGAGCGCCCTCATGCAGGCCGGCCCGCTGGGCGAGAAGGCGCTCGGCGATCCAGCGGCGCCGGTGACGATCGTCGAATACGCGTCGATGACCTGCAGCCACTGCGCGTCCTTCCACAAGGACACCTATCCGCAGCTCAAGGAAAAATACATCGACACCGGCAAGGTGTATTTCATCTTCCGGGAGTTCCCGCTCGACCCGGTGGCGACCGCCGGATTCATGCTGGCGCGCTGCGTGCCGGAGGACCAGTATTTCACCTTCGTCGACGCGCTGTTCAAGAACCAGCAAGTGTGGGCGTTCACCGACGACCGCATCGGCGGACTGACCAAAATGGCGAAGCAGGCCGGACTCACACAGGAAAAATTCGAGCAGTGCTTGACGAATCAGGAACTCCTTGACGGGGTGAACTGGGTTAAAGAGCGCGGTGTCGAGGAATTCGACGTCAGTTCGACGCCGACCTTCTTCATCAATGGCGAGATCATCCGTGGCGCCCTGCCGTTCGAAGAGTTCGAGAAAAAGATCGCGCCGCTCCTGCCGAGCTGACCGCTCGGCCGGAGCGCCGGGTTACGTGCGCGCGGGTACACGTCTTGAGCGGGTCCTGCGCGCATGAAGCTCACCCGGCTGCGGATTACCGGCTTCAAGTCATTCGTCGATCCCTCCGAGATCCACATCGAACCCGGCATGACGGGGATTGTCGGGCCGAACGGCTGCGGCAAGTCCAATCTCGTCGAGGCGGTGCGCTGGGTGATGGGCGAAATCTCGCACAAGGCGATGCGCGCGTCCGGCATGGACGACGTGATCTTCTCGGGCAGCGGCAACCGGCCGAGCCGCAATTCGGCTGAAGTCGCCCTCGTCATCGACAATAGCGAGCGGCTTGCGCCGGCGCAGTTCAACGACACCGACATTCTCGAGGTCTCGCGGCGGATCGAGCGCGAGGCCGGATCCGCCTACAAGATCAACAGTCGCGAGGTCCGGGCCCGCGACGTGCAGCTTCTGTTCGCGGACGCCTCGACCGGCGCCCACTCGCCGGCGATGGTGCGGCAGGGCCAGATCGGCGAGCTGATCTCGGCCAAGCCGCGCGACCGGCGCCGCATCCTCGAGGAGGCCGCCGGCATCGCCGGCCTGCACAGCCGCCGCCACGAGGCCGAGCTTCGCCTGAGGGCGGCCGAAACCAACCTGGCCCGTCTCGACGACGTGGTCGCGCAGCTCGCCATCCAGCTCGACGGCCTGAAACGCCAGGCCCGGCAGGCGTCGCGCTACAAGGCGCTGTCGGCGGAAATCCGCAAGACCGAGGCGATCCTCTGGCATCTGCGGCGCAAGGCGGCGAAGGCGGCGATCGACGAACGCCAGACCGCGGTGAGCGCGGCAGCGACCCATGCCGACCAGCGCACCCAGGCCGCCGCAGCGGCGGCCACCGCCCGCACCGAGGCCGCCAACGTGGAGCAACTCTCCCGCCAGTGAGCGAGCCCAACCTCCAGGACCTCTTCGACGACGCCAACGGCCACCTCGCCCTTGGCGAACTCGACGAAGCCACCGCCCTCTACCGGCGCTGCGTCGAGATGGACCCCACGTTCTTCGACGGTTGGCACGCCCTCGGCATGGCCCTCCTGAAAACCGGCCACGTCAAGGAAGCCATCGGCTGCGGCCTCCAAGCCGTCATCCTCAGGCCCAACGACCTGCTCGCCTGGACCAGCCTCTCGCAAATGTACGTCCGCGCCGGCAATA
>ENA-ORCV01000600-ORCV01000600.1-marine-metagenome-genome-assembly--contig:-NODE-600-length-20009-cov-4.037126_pt1 | contig 20009 bp, 23 predicted proteins | sample MGYA00237779_ERZ508509 | MGnify/ENA primary metagenome ERZ508509 (study PRJEB26180, sample SAMN06268772) | marine metagenome | isolation source: Bioluminescent Bay, La Paraguera, Puerto Rico | place... | reverse complement strand
GCGTTCAGCGGATCGGGCGCCAGCGCGCGCGCCTGACCCAGCGCGCCATGGCCGCGCATCGCGGCCAGCAGATCCTCGGTGCCCTCGCCGCCGATCCCGTTGGTCAGATAGACCGCCTCCTGCCCGCCCGGGATGTCGGCCTCGGCCAGCCGTTCGGCCAGCGCGGCGCGGTCGGCGGCCCAGGCGGCCGGGCTGTGCGCGGCCAGGCGCCGGCGCGCCTCGGCCGGCGGCTGCGGCGCGACATCGGCTTCCTCAAGGCGCGGCGCGGTGAAGACCAGCGTCACCGGCTCGCCGGACCGGTCGGCGACGTCGATGCGCGCGCCGGCCTCCTGCACCAGACGGTCCCAGTTCGCGCTCGCCGCCCAGTCGTCGTCCATCACCAGCAGCAGCGGGCGCGACGGCCCCTCGTCGCGCGGGAACAGGATCGGCCGCGCCAGACCCAGAATGACCAGCGTCGCGATCAGCAGGCGCAGGATGACCAGCCATAGCGGCGTGCGGCGCGGCGTCTCCTCGTCCAGCTCGGTGTCGGCCAGAAGCCGCATCGGCGGGAACGGCGTGCGCCGGGGCGCCGGCGGCGTCGCGCGCAGCAACAGATACAGCACCGGCAGCGAGGCCAGCGCGGCCAGCGCCAGCGGCGCGGCGAAGCCGAGCGCGCCCAGGCTCAGCATGGGCCGCCCCTGCCTTCGGAGGCCTCATATATATAAAGCGCCGGCATCACCCCTCCCGGCCCAGCGCCTGGTGCAGCGCCAGAAGGGCGGAGGCCGCCGGCGTATCGGTGCGGTGCGTCAGGAACATCCAGTCGGCGCGGCGCGCCACGTCGGCCAGCGCCGCGCGGTGCGCGGCGAAGCGCTCGCGGTATTCGTCCGCCACCGCCTCGGCGCGGCCGATCAGCAATTCGTCGCGCCCCGACGGCGCCTCGAACAGCGTCCGGCCGTCATAGGGAAATTCCTCTTCGGCGGGATCGACCACCTGGATCATCACGCCCGACGCGTTGCGGTCGGCCAGCGCCGTCAGCCGCTGCTGCCAGATTTCGGGCGGCTCCAGAAAATCGCTGGCCAGCGCGATCCGCCCGTGGCGGGACACCGCGGCGGGCGACAGTTTCTCCGGCCCCGCATCGGTCAGGGCCAGCGCCCGCGCCGCGCGGTCCAGCCCCGGCGCGCCGCGGCCCGGCGGGCCCTCGCCCATCACGGCGCAGCGCTCCCCGGCGCGGTTCAGCAGCACCGCCAGCGCGATCATCAGCACCGCGGCGCGGTTGCGCTTGGTCGGCAGCCGGTCGTCGGAGCGCCAGTCCATGGACGGCCGCCCGTCGCGCCACAGCCAGACCGTGTTGGCGGCCTCCCACTCGTTCTCGCGCACATAGAGTTCGTCGCCGCGGGCCGAGCGGCGCCAGTCGACGCTGGCCGCGTCGTCCTCATGCGTCCAGCGGCGGTATTCCCAGAATGTCTCGCCCGCCCCGCGCCGCCGGCGGCCGTGCACGCCCTGCGCCACGGTCGCCGCCACGCGCTCGGCCTCGGCCAGCAGCGCGGGCAGGTCCGCGGCGGCGAGCTCCGCCGCGCGCCGCAGCCGGACGTCGGCCGGCTCGGCGCGTCGCAGGCCGGCTCCGATCATTCAAGCTCCTCGGTCAGGCGGTCGATCAGGCCGTCGATCGCGACGCCCTCGGCGCGCGCGCCGAAGGACAGCGCCATACGGTGTTTCAGCGCCGGCTTGGCCAGCGCGATCACGTCCTCGGTCGACGGTGCCAGCCGCCCGTGCAGCAGCGCGCGGGCGCGCGCCCCGATCATCAGCGCCTGCCCGGCGCGCGGCCCGGGGCCCCAGGCGACGAATTTCCGCGTCGCCTCCACCGGGCTTTCGTCCGGACGGGCCAGCCGCACCAGCTTCAGAATGGTTTCCAGCGTCTTCTCGCCGACCGGCATGCGCCGCACCAGCGTCTGCAGGCCCAGCAGCTCCTGAGACGTCAGCACCGCGGCCGGCGCGGCCATCGACACGCCGGTCGTGGCCAGCAGGATTTCCCGCTCGGCGTCCAGCGTCGGGTATTCGACGTCGATCTGGAACAGGAACCGGTCCAGCTGCGCCTCGGGCAGCGGATAGGTGCCTTCCTGCTCGATCGGGTTCTGCGTCGCCAGAACGTGGAACGGCTCGGGCATGTCATAGGGCTTGCCGGCCACCGTGACGTGATGCTCCTGCATCGCCTGCAGCAGCGCCGACTGGGTGCGCGGGCTGGCGCGGTTGATCTCGTCGGCCATCAGCAGCTGGCAGAAGATCGGCCCCGGCACGAAGCGGAAGCTGCGCGCCCCGCTCGGGTCCTGATCCAGAACTTCGGAGCCCAGGATGTCGGCCGGCATCAGGTCCGGCGTGAACTGCACCCGGCGGCTGTCCAGGCCCAGCACGACGGCCAGCGTGGAGACCAGCCGCGTCTTGGCCAGACCCGGCGCGCCGACCAGAAGACCGTGCCCGCCCGACAGGATCGCCGCCAGCGCCAGCTCGACCACCGCTTCCTGTCCGATAATGACGCGGGAGACCGCGGTTCGCACGTCCGACAGGCGGGCAATGGCTTGGTCGGCTTCGCGGACGATGTCCGCATCTTCGGCGTGCGTCTGGTCCATCAGGTCACCATCCCATATCTAAGGGGGCGAATATAAGGCGCACCTTCAGCGCCCCCGGCAGACGGTCATCATCGCACTATGACGCACGCAAACGCCAGCGCGGGAATGCGTCGCCCCCCGGCGGACAAAACGGGGGGCGCGGGCTCCGCCTTGCGCGACGCCGCCGCCTGGACCGCGCTGATGCGCGCGCGCCTGGACCCTGTGCGCCCCTGCGATGCGCCGGACTGCGGCGCGGACGAGACCGCTGCCGCCGTGCTCGCCCCGCTGGTCCTGCGCGAGGGCGAACTTCACGTCATCTTGACCGTGCGCCCGGACACGCTGCCCCGGCACGCCGGACAGATCTGTTTCCCCGGCGGCCGCATCCATCATGACGACGCGGACGCCGCCGCCGCGGCCCTGCGCGAGACCCATGAAGAGATCGGCGTCGCCCCGCACAGCGTCGACCTGCTCGGGCGGTGGGAGGCGCAGGGAACGGGTCAGGGCTTCCGCGTCACGCCCTTCGCCGGCCTCGTCGATCCGGCCGCGGCGCTCGCCGCCTGCCCGCGCGAAGTGGCGGAGATTTTCGAGGCGCCCTTCGCCTTCCTGATGGACCCCGCCAATCACAGCGAGGAGTCGATGGAGTCGGCGCAGGGCGTGCGGCGGTTTTCCGTCATCCGCTATGGCGACTATACAATCTGGGGCGCGACGGCGGCGATGCTGCGCGCCCTGTGGCGCCGGCTCGACGGCGCGCCGGACGCGCTCCTGTCCGGACGGGTCGAAGGGAGGCCAGCGGAATGATACGCCTGACCCTGATCGGCCTGGTCCTGTTCTGCCTGCCGTTCGCCATCTATTTCGTCTATCGCGGCCTGCTGCTGCGCCTGAAGATCGAATCCCGCGGCCGGTTCGACGAACGCCCGATGCAGGCGCTGATCCTGGCCGGCGGCGCGCTGACGCTCGCGGGCCTGGCCGTCTTCGCCTTCACCTCGGGCGAGCGCGGCGATACCGTCTATATCCCCGCCCATATCGAGGACGGCCAGGTCGTGCGCGGCCGTTTCGTGCCGGCGGACGAGGCCGGCGATCTCGCCCGTATCGACCCCAAAGAGCGCGCCAATCCCCGCCCGTCCGATGTCAGCGGCGTGGGGGACAACACGCCTTGAGCGGCGGCCCGGAAAGTTCGGTTCAGCTCGACCCCGCCGAACATGACTGGCTGCGCGAAGGCCCCGCGCGCACAGTCATGGACGCGCTTCTGGCCGCACGCCCCGGCGGCGCGCGCTATGTCGGCGGCTGCGTCCGCAACGCGCTGATCGGCGCGCCCGTCGCCGATGTGGACATCGCCACCCAGCTCACGCCCGACCAGGCCGCCGCCGCGCTGAAAGACGCGGGGCTGAAATCCGTCCCCACCGGAATCGACCACGGCACGGTCACCGCGGTGGCCGATGGCGTGGGCGTGGAGGTCACGACCCTGCGCCGCGACGTGGAGACCGACGGCCGCCGCGCCGTCGTCGCCTTCACCGAAGACTGGGCCGAGGACTCCGCGCGCCGCGATTTCCGCCTCAACGCCATCTATTGCGGCGCCGACGGCACGCTGTTCGATCCCCAGGGCGGGATCGAGGACGCACGCGAAGGCCGCATCGTGTTCATCGGCGACGCCGGCGCGCGCATCGCCGAAGATGCGCTGCGCATTTTGCGCTTCTTCCGCCTGCACGCGCAGTACGGGCGCGGCCGGCCCGACCGCGACGGGCTGCTCGCCTGCGCGCGCGCGAAAACGACGCTCGAAAATCTGTCCGGCGAACGGGTGTGGGCGGAGCTGAAAAAACTCTTCGCCGCTGCGGCGCCCGAAGCGACTCTGCGCTGGATGCAGACCGCGGAAATTCTGCGCGTCGTTCTCGGTCCCTGCGACGGACTCGAAGCGGCCGCCCAGCTCTCGTCTCTGCGCCGCGAACACAGCTGGCCGCGCGACCCTGTTCTGATGCTCGTCGCGCTCACCGGCGCCGATGAAAATCGCGGCGAACGACTCGCCGAAACGCTCCGGATGAGTCGCGCCGAACGCGCCGCACTGATTCGCTTTGCACGAATCACTTGCGCTGAAACCGCCGTGCAAAGCTCCGGCGATGAAAAAATTTCGCTCGCGGCGCCAGAGCAACTGTATCGCAATGGTGCAGCCTTCATCGCCGACACGGCGCGCCTTTGCTGGTCGCGAGACCGCGCGCGCGCGGCGTTGAACGATGAAGAGCAAGGCGTGCACGACGATGCGTACAGCAACGCCATCGCAATCGCATTGTCCTGGACGTCGCCTGAATTCCCGTTATCGGGCAAAGACTTGCAAGACGTCGGTTTCACACCCGGCAAGATGATCGGCGATGTTCTGAGTGCGCTCGAGACTCGCTGGATTGAGAGCAAGTTCACCCTCACCAAGTCCGAGTTGATGACGATGGCGCGCGGCATGGCCGTCTGACGCTGACCTGTGGGCCGGTCGAATTTTTCGACGCACGGAAAATCGAGGATAGAAATTTTTAGAAGAATGGATGATGGTTCCGCGTCAGTTCAAACGTAGGGGGCCCACACATGGCGACCAAGAAACCGGCGAAGAAGAAGACAGTGAAGAAGGCGGCCAAGAAGCCCGCCAAAAAGAAGGCGGCGAAAAAAACCGTGAAGAAGGCGGCGAAGAAGCCCGCCAAGAAGGCCAAGAAGGCCGCGAAAAAGCCCGCCAAGAAAACCGTGAAGAAGGCGGCCAAGAAACCCGCCAAGAAGGCTAAGAAGGCGGCGAAGAAGCCAGCCAAGAAAGCCAAGAAGCCGGCTAAGAAGCCGGCTAAGAAACCGGCCAAGAAGCCGGCGAAAAAGGCCAAGAAGGCAGCCAAGAAAAAGGCCGCCAAGAAGGCCAAGAAACCGTCCAAGAAAGCTGCAAAAAAACCGTCAGGCCCGTTAGCCGACACGGACACCAGGCCGCCGGTCACGGCGACCTACACTCCGGCGGTGACGCCGGGGCAGCTTGCCACCAAGATCTAGACGGGCGCCGTTGGCCGGCCGCGTTGTCCGCGCCGGCCCGAACGACCCGCACAGCACGTAATCCTACAGCGTGTGTTTCCGGCCGGCGGCGCGATCATCGCGCCGCCGGTCTGGCGTTTAAGCCTCCGGCTTTCTGCAAACCGCTTGGAAAAAGACGCGCCTGACGGACTCTCTTGACCGGGCGCGCGACGATGGCCGGCGATCAGGCCTGCATCGTCCAGCCTTCCACGCCCATCGCCGCCTGACGCACCGCCTCCGACAGGGTCGGGTGCGCGTGGCACGTCCGCGCGATGTCCTCGCTGGAGGCGCGGAACGCCATGGCCAGCGCCGCCTCGGCGATCAGCTCGCCCGCACCGGTCGCGACGATATGCACGCCCAGGACCTCATCGGTCTTCGCGTCGGCCAGGATTTTCACCATGCCGTCGGTCGTGTGGTTCGTGCGTGCGCGCGAATTGGCCATCATCGGGAAATTGCCGGTCTTGTAGTCGCGGCCCGCTTCCTTCAGCGCATCTTCGGTCGCGCCGACCCAGGCGATCTCCGGCGCGGTATAGACCACCGACGGAATGACGCCGTAATCGACATGGCCGGCCTTGCCGGCGATGCGCTCGGCCACCGCCACGCCCTCTTCCTCGGCCTTGTGCGCCAGCATCGGCCCGGCGACGCAGTCGCCGATCGCCCACACCCCGTCCGCAACCTTCAGATGGTCGTCGGCCGGGATGACGCCGCGCTTGTCGGCCTCGACCCCGATCGTCTCCAGCCCCAGATCCTGCGTCGCCGGGCGCCGGCCGATACAGACCAGCACGACATCGGTCTCGATCGTCTCGCTATCGCCGCCCTTGGCGGGAGACACGCTGACCTTAAGCGTCTTGCCGCTGGCGTCGACGCCCTCGACCTTCGTGCCCAGGCGAAACTGCATGCCCTGCTTGGCGAACAGTTTCTGCGCGGTCTTTACCACGTCGGCGTCCGCGCCCGGCATGATCCGGTCCAGATATTCGACCACCGTCACCTCGGCGCCCAGCCGCCGCCAGACCGAGCCCAGCTCCAGCCCGATCACCCCGGCGCCGATCACCACCATCCGGTCGGGGACCTCCTCCAGCGCCAGCGCGCCGGTGGACGACACGATGCGTGTCTCGTCGATCTCCACCCCCGGCAGCGGCGCGACCTCGGACCCCGCGGCGATCACGATCTGCCCGGCCTCCAGCGTGCGCGTCCCGTCCGCGCCGGTGACCTCGACCTTGCCCTTGCCGGCGACCTTGCCGCGGCCGGAAATCCACTCGACCTTGTTCTTCTTGAACAGGAAGGCGACGCCCTTGGTCAGGCCGTCCACCGCGTCGGCCTTCTGCGCCATCATCCGGTCCAGGTCGAGCGACAGCGCGTCGAACCCGATGCCATAGGATTCGAACCGCTCTTTGGCTTCTTCGTACAGCTCGCTGGCGTGCAGCAGCGCCTTCGAGGGGATGCAGCCGACATTCAGGCACGTCCCGCCCAGCGTCGCGCGCGACTCGATACAGGCGACCTTCAGGCCCAGTTGGCCACAGCGGATGGCGCAATTATAGCCGCCCGGTCCGCCGCCGATGATCACCACGTCATAGGAGTCCGCCATTGATGCACGCGCCTTCCGTTTCGCTTCCGGTCACGCCCTTTGGGGTCGGTCCGCAGGGTCGCCAAGTCAAGGGCGAAACCACGGTCCCGCTGTCCCCGCACGCGGATTCGGCGCCCAAAACGAAAACGGCCGCCCTTCCGGGCGGCCGTTCCGTGTTCGATGGGCGCGCCCCTATTCGGGAACGACGCGCAGGATGACCGCCGGGTCGTCGTCGGTGGCCAGGTACAGATAGCCGTCCGGCCCCTGCTGCACGTCGCGGATGCGGTGGCCCGGCGTCTCCAGCCACTCCTCGCCGGTGACCTGTTCGCCGTCCATGGTCAGGCGCACCAGTTTCTGGCTCGCCATGCCGCCGATGAACAGATCGCCCTGCCAGCCGGGGAAGGCCTCGCCGGTATAGAATTCCATGCCGGACGGCGCGATCACCGGGTCCCAGTAATAGACCGGCTGGGTCACGCCATCCTGCTGCTGGATGTCGTCGTACATCGGCTGGCCGGAATAATCCTCGCCATAGGTGACGAAGGGCCAGCCGTAATTCTTTCCGGCTTCGGGATGGTTCAGCTCGTCGCCGCCCGCCGGGCCGTGCTCCATCGTCCACAGCCGCCCGGTCTCGGGATGGATGGTCGCGCCCTGCATGTTGCGGTGGCCATAGGACCAGACCAGCGGCTCGCCGCCCTCGCCGTCGGCGAAGGGATTGTCTTCAGGGACCGACCCGTCCGGGTTCAGGCGCACGACCTTGCCCAGATAGGTGTTCGGCGTGAACGCGTTCTCGCGCGCCGGCGGCATGAAGCGCTCGCCCAGCGTCACGAAGATCGCGCCGTCCGGCGCGAACGCGATGCGGGACCCGAAATGCAGCGGCTGCGGCGCGGCCGGCGTCTGCTGGAACAGCACTTCGGCATCCGACAGCGAGGCCCGGTCATCGGACAGCACCGCCGTGCCCAGGCTGGTGCCGCCGCCCTCGGCGCCGCGCGGTTCGGAGAAGGTGAAATAGATGCGGTTGCTGGACGCAAAGTCCGGCGCCAGCGCCACGTCCAGCAGGCCGGCCTGACCGCCCTGCATCACTTCGGGGACGTTGGCGATCGGCGCGCCGACCGTGCCGTCGGTCCCGACGATGCGCATCGTCCCGCCGCGCTCGGTGACCAGCATGTCGCCCTCGGGCAGGAATTCGAACGCCCAGATATTGGCCATGCCGCCGCTGGCGACCTCTTCCAGCGTCCAGGCTTCGGTCTCCGCCGGGATCGGCGCGCGGGTCTGATTCTCGAACGCCGGGGTCTGGCCTTCGGCGTTGGGCGGGCGCGTCTCCTCGGCCTGCTGGGCCTGGGCTGCGCCGGCCAGCAGCAGGATTGCGGTCGAGGCGGAATACAGGGCGCGGGAACATTGGGCGCGGGAACATTGGGCGCGGGAATGCAGGGCGCGCATGATGGTCGGTCCTCCGAACAGGTGTCTATGCGTGGGAAATCCGCCCGCCGGTTTTCGGTTTCCGGAAAGCGGAGACCCAGTCCTCACCCGTATCGGCCCGCCGCGCAAGTCCGGCGCTGCGGCAGATAACACCCTTGTGTGGTTTTACGCGGGGCCTTCGCGCGCTCAGGCAAGCGCCTCGCGCAGCCGCCGTTCGGCCTCGGCCCGCACCGCCTCGATGCGCGCCCGCTCGCGGCGCCAGCGCCGCCAGATCAGCAGGATTTTCGGCCCGTCGACCAGATAGCGCCGCCACAGCCGCCGCGGCTCGGAGGCGAGCCGGTGCAGCCATTCCAGACGCGCGCGCTGAATCCATTGCGGCGCCCGCGCGGTCTCGCCGGTCAGGAACTCCAGCGACGCGCCCACGCACAGCCCGACGCCGGTGCAGTCGCCGCGGTCCTTGATCGCGCGCGCCACCATCTCCTGTTGCGGGGAGCCGACGCAGATAAAGGTGAAGCGCGCCGGATTGCGCGCGGCGAATTCGGCGCATTCGGCCACCGCCGCCGGATTGTCGCGCAGCCCCATTGGCGCGTCGTGCCAGCGCACATCGGTCAGGCCATAGCGGGCGGACAGGCGCGAAATCGTCTCTTCGGTGCCGCCGATCACCGCGACCGGCTCGTCGGGATCGATCTCGGTCTCGAACAGCGCCCGCGTCAGGTCGGACCCGGGCGCGACGTCCACATGCTCGCCCGACATCTGGGCGATCAGCTCCAGCACCCGGGAATCGCACACGGTCAGCCAGGCCTCGGCGTACAGGACCGCCTCGCGCGCGCGCCCGGTGGCCAGGCGCACCAGATGGTCAACATTCGGGGTCACGACGAACTGGAAGGGCAGCCAGCGATTGCGCTCGGCGATCCGGCGCAGGGCCAGGTCCGGCCCGATCCGGTCGAACGCCGCGTTCATGAAACAGATATGGCGCGCCCCGGCGCGCCGGTCCGCGAAATTCGGGTCGATTGCGTTCACGCGGGGCTCCTGCGGCCGCGTCCCGGACAGGGACGCCTCGCCCGTCAGGATGCAATCGCCGCGCCAGATTCCCCTGTGCGGAGAATCCCGCCGCGGGACGGTTAATCCCCGTCCTTACTCGCCGCCTTACTCGCCGCCTTACTCGCCATCCGGCGCCGAATACGGGATCGGCCCCATGGTCGTGCTCGGCGCATGGGTGCGGCTGATGCTCTGGATCGCGCACCGGCTGCGCGGCGTGAACACGTCGCCGAAGGCGGAATCGGTGCAGATCCAGTTCGACGGCGACACGTCGATCGCCACCGCGTCGGTCCATGCAAGGTCGGTGCAGGTTCCGAACGTCTCGACCAGATAATAATCGTTAACGCCGACCCGGATGCGCACCGTGTCGTAATCGACGGAGCTGAAGCTCCGGATATCCCGCACATTGAAGCATTCGCGCTCGGCCAGCTCGGCCGGCGGCGGGGTTTCGGTCGCCATCGCGCAGGCGGCCAGCGCCAGCGGCGCCAGGGCGGTCAGATGGGCTTTCATGGGGTCCTCCCGGGGCTTCTCGGCCTGTCCGCCGAGCATCGCGCCGGAAACCCCGTTATTCAATCGTGACTTACCCGCCGCCCGTTCACAGCTTCGTTCCCGCCGCGCCGCTCAGGCGGGCCCTCAAACCGTCAGATCGTGCTTGCGGATCAGATTGCGCATCTGGTGATAGGACAGCGACAGCGCGTCCGCCGCCTTGCCCTGGTGCCCGCCGCTGGCGGCCAGCGCCCGGCGCGCCAGGCTGCGCTCGAATTCGGCGGTCAACGCCTTGAAATCGCAGGGCACGGCTGCGGCGGGCGCGTCCGGCCCGGTCTCGTCCCGCGGCGCGGCCTCCGCCCCGGCCCGGTCCGCCGGCCGCCAGGGGGAGGCGAACGGGTCCAGCGTCACCATCTCCACCGGGGCCAGCGCCGCGGCGATGCCGGCGCGATAGACCGCCCGCTCCACCACATTCTTCAGCTCGCGCACATTGCCGGGCCAGGCGTAGTCCATCATCGCCCGCATCGCCTCCATGCCGAACCCTGCGAACCGCTCCAGGCCCAGCTCCGCCGCCATGCGGTGGGCGAAATGCTGGGCCAGGATCGGGATGTCCTCCCAGCGCACGCGCAGCGGCGGCAGGGTCACCACCTCGAAGGCCAGCCGGTCCAGAAGGTCGGCGCGGAATTTCCCGGCCCGCGCCATCGCCGGCAGGTCCACGTTCGCCGCCGCGACGACGCGCACATTGGTGGTCAGCACCTCATCCCCGCCCACGCGCTCGAACTCGCCGTATTCGATCACGCGCAGGATTTTCTCCTGCACGGTCTGGGAGGCGTTGGCGATCTCGTCCAGGAACAGCGTGCCGCGGTCCGCGCGCTCGAACCGGCCGATATGGCGCTTGGCGGCCCCGGTGAACGCCCCCGCCTCGTGCCCGAACAATTCGGTCTCCAGCAGGCTGTCGGTCAGCGCCGCGCAATTGACCTTCACATAGGCCCCGCGCCAGCGCGGCGACAGGAAGTGCGCGCGGGCCGCCGCCAGCTCCTTGCCCGTGCCGCGCTCCCCGATCACCAGCATCGACCGGTCCAGCGAGGCGGCGCGCGACAGCGTCTCCATGGTCTGGAGAAAGGACGGCGCCTGGCCGACCAGCGGCGGAAGATCGGGCGCTGACACGCCGCTATTTAGCGCTTTTCACCAGCTTATTTCACCAGTTTTCTCGCGAATTTCGCCAGATTTTTGCGCCCGACCATCCCCTGTGGATAATTTTACTCCGCAATTTCAAGGCCTTGTCGATTTTCACCGGACTTGGCACGCCGCGTGCAGAGATGGTTAAGACGCAACAAGAAAGGCCGCTTGGGACGCGATCCCGCGGCGAACGATCAGGAGACGAACACAATGGGCGTGTTTTCCCGCTTCAGCGACATCATCAACTCGAACATCAACGCGCTTCTCGACAAGGCCGAAGACCCCGAGAAGATCGCCCGTCTGATCATCCAGGAGATGGAGGACACGCTGGTGGAGGTCCGCACCGCCGCCGCGCGCTCGATCGCCGACAAGAAGGCGCTGGCCCGCGAGGTCGACGCGCTGGAGGACACCGCCGGCGAATGGGAGCGCAAGGCCGAGCTCGCGGTCGAGAAGGGCCGCGAGGATCTGGCCCGCGGCGCGCTGGCCCAGAAGCGCCGGCTGGAGGAAGCCGCCGGCGTGAAGTCGAAGCAGCTGGGCCTGGTGGAAGAAGCCATCGGCAAGGCCGAGGACGACATGCGCAAGCTTCAGGACAAGCTCGACGAGGCCAAGGCCAAGCACAAGGCGCTGATGACCCGCCGCCTGGCCGCCGAGAAGCGCCTGCGCGTCCGCGAGCATATCGCCGACAACAAGATCGAGGATACGCTCGGCCGCTACGACATGGTCGAACGCAAGGTCGAGGCCCTGGAGGCCCAGGTGGAGGCCTATGACCTCGACCACGGCCGCAGCCTCTCCAGCCAGTTCCGCGAACTGGAGGAGAGCGACAAGGTCGAGGAAGACCTGCAGGCGCTGAAGAAGCGCATGGGCAATCGCGCCGGGGGCGGCGGCGAACAAAGCGCGGCTGAATAAGGGGCCGCCTTACGCGAGGGGAGATCCGTTATGGATATCGAGTTTTTCGCCATCATCGTCCTCACGGTCCTGGTGCCGCTCTGGATGATCCTGCACTACGGCAGCAAGAAGCACGCGCAGAGCCGGCTGACCCCGGACGACGAGCGCATGCTCGAGGATTTGTGGCGCAGCGCCAAGGAAATGGAGCGCCGCATCATGGCGCTGGAGTCCATCGTGGAGCCGGACGCGCCGCACACGGACCATCGGCCGGGCGCCCGCCCCGCCGGGACGGTGATGTAATCCATGACCGAGATGCTCATCCCCCTTGGCGTCGTCTTCATGCTGTTCATCGGCCTGCCCTGGCTGATCCTGCATTACGTGACCCGCATGAGAGAGACCCGCGGCCTCAGCCAGGACGACGAACACATGCTCGAGGATCTGTGGCGCAGCGCGCGCGACATCTCCCGCCGTCTGGAGACGGTGGAGAACATCCTCGAAATCAAACCCGATCTCGATAAGGACCCGAAATGACCGACGAACTGAACCGCTCGCCCAACCCGCACCGGCTGCACCGCGATACGCGCAACCGCTGGATCGGCGGGGTCGTGTCGGGCGTCGCCAACTATTTCAATGTCGATCCGACCATCCTGCGGGTCGCCGCCATCGTGCTCTTCCTCTTCCCCGGCACGTCCGGCTTCATGATCATCGGCTACATCATCGCCTGGATCGTGATCCCCGAACGCCCCGTGGAGGTCCGCGCGACCAGTCCGGAGGAAGACACGTTCTGGCGCGGCGTCTCACGCCGGCCGGACGTCACCTTCTCCAATCTCCGCTACACGTTCCGGGATCTGGAGGAGCGCCTGCGCAGCGTTGAGCGCGTCGTGACCAGCGAGGAATGGCGGCTGCGCCGCGAATTCCGCGACCTCGAACGCTAAGACACACCGACCAGAAGGGGGACGTCATGATCAAGACTTTCATCATCGCGGGCCTGGCTTCGCTGTCGATGGGCGCCTCGCCCGTCCCGCAGGCCGCGCCTCAGGTCTCCGCCCCGAACGTCGCCATCTGCATGGCGGGGCTGACCATGGCCTGGGGCGGCGGCGCGCCGCTGCTGTCGCTGTCCGCGGCTCCCGGCCGCTGCGCCTGTCCCGACGGGTGCGCCGCCTCGATGTTCCGGCTGGACATCGCCGGCCTGACCTTCCGGGTCTAGGACCTTACGGGTCTGGGGTCTTCCGGGTCCAGCCTTCCGGGTTCGGGGCCTCACCGCCGGCGCAGTTCGCGCCACAGAAAGCGGGCCGGGTGCAATGCGCGCCGGCCCGCCGCCTCCAGCGGCGACGGCTCGCCGCAGATTTCCGAAGCGACCGACCGGGCCAGAAGGGGCGCGTGCGCGAAGCCGCGCGACCCCAGCCCCGTCAGCGTCCACAGCCCGGGCAGGACCGCGCCTTCCGCAACCTCCGGCGCCGGCCCGCCCTTCGCCGCCGCGCCGAAGATCTCCGCATAGGCCGCCGGATCGGGGACCGGTCCGGCGCAGGGCAGGCGGTCCGCCGTCACCGCCCGCACCCCGGTCCAGATCCGCTCCGCCTCCGGCGCGATCCGCACGCCCAGCCGCGCCGCCGCCTCGTCCGCCATCGCTGCGGCCCGCGCGGCGTCGGGCGCCGGCGGCGCGGCCGTCTCCACGCCCTCATGCGTCGCGCCCAGCAGGATGCGCCCGCCGCACGGCGCCGCGAACCCGCCCCAGGCCGCCGCGCCTTCCAGTCCCGCGCCGTCATGGATCGACACCTGCCCCGCGCTCAGACCCAGCCGCAACGGCGACAGCGTATCCATCGCCGCGCCGCCCGCCCCGCCGGCCAGAACCAGAACCGGCGCGGACGCGATCCGCGCCCCGTCCGCGTCGAACAGGACCCACACCCCATCCTCGCGCTTTATCTCCGCCACACGCGCCGCGATGCGTGGCGCATCCCCGGCCAGCGCCGCCAGCGCCCGCGCCGGGTCCAGAACCCCCGCCGCCGGAATCGCGAGCCCGTCCTCTGAAATCTCCAGCCCCGGCCAGAATTTCGCGATGGCGCTCAGCCGCGCCGCCTCCGCCGCGTCCTTCGCCATGCGCCGCGCGCCGCGTTCGCTGAATGCGCCGGCCTGTTCGTACAGCGACGCGGCGTGCAGGAAGGCCGCGAACAGCGCGCGCTGGTGCGGCCGGTCGGCGTTTTCCAGCCGCGGCGTGAACATCGCGGCGGGCACCGCGCTCGCCCCCTCGCCGTCGCTGACGATGGTCACGCCCCGCCCCCGCGCGCGCAGCGCATGGGCCAGCGCGCATCCCGCGATCCCCCCGCCCAGGATCAGCACGTCGCCCGCCGTCTCCGCGCCGCGCGCCAGCGGATCGGCGCCACGCGCCGCCTCCGGCGCATGCGTTAGCACCGCCTCCAGCCGCTCGCGCTTGCGTCCGAAGCCGGGGCGCTTCTCCGCCGTGAAGCCCGCCTCGCTCAGCCCCCGCCGCGCCGCGCCCGCCACGGTGAAGGTCGCCGCGCGCGCGCCCGGCGCGGACAGCGCCGCGATCCGCGTGAACAGCTCGCCCCGCCACATCTCCGGATTTTTCGACGGCGCGAACCCGTCCAGGAACCAGGCGTCGAACCGGCCCTCGACCGCGTCCAGCGCCGCCCCCGCCTCGCCGTGCAGGACGGTCAGGGAAAATCCGTCCTCCGGGAAATCCAGCAGATGCGCCCCCGGCGCCCGGGCCGGCCATTGCGCGCGCATCCGTGCGGACAGCTCCGCGACCTCGGGAAACGCCGCATGCGCCCGCGCCGCCTCGTACACGCCGATCGGGAATCCCTCGACGCTGACCATGCGCAGGCGCCCGCCCGCGGGCCGCGTCCGCCGCCACAGCTCCCACAGCGCCAGCGCGTTCAGCCCGGTACCGAAGCCCAGCTCGCCGACACAGAACAGATCGCGCCTCGCCCACGCCTCGGGCAGGCCGCACCCGGCCAGGAACACGGCCCGGCTCTCGTCCAGCCCGCCCTCGCGCGAAAAATAGGAATCGCCGAACCGCGCGGAGACCGGCGCCCCCTCGCGCCATTCCAGATCCGCCGCCTCGACCGTCACGCTCCGCGCCTCCGCACTTCGTTACGCGTCAGGCTTAGAGGAAAAATGCGCAAAGAAAGAGGGCCGCCCGGATGGAGCGGCCCTGCCGGGCGCTGCGAAGAGGTCGCGCCCGTAAGTTGTCCCTGACTAGTAGTTATCTCTGACTAGCAGATTTCGCCGGTCAGTAGTTCTCGCTGAACTGGTCGTTCTCGGTGCGGGCCGGCTCGCCGTCGGTCTCGACGTCGATATCGCCCATGTCGATCTCGGCGTCGGTCCGCGCCTTGGCTTCGTCATAGGCCTCGCGGGTCCGCTCGGCCGCGGCGTTCACGCCGGCGACCGCGCCCGCGCCCATGGCCTGGCCGACCGCGGCGACTTCCTCCACCGCGTCCTCGGCGACCTCCTCGGCGGCCTGAACGTCGGCCTCGTTACAGGCGGCGAGCGCGCCCAGCGCCAAAACGCCGGCCGCGGCGATGATCATGGTCTTCATGGCTGCGCTCCAGAATCTCCGCGCGCGGAAACCGCGCGCTGTCACGGGCGATTCCAACGCGGTCCGGTGCGAAGCGTTCCGTTAAGCACGGCGGCGCGCCGCCGTTCCGCGGCCGCCCTATTCGGGGCTGGGCGCGTCCATCGGCTCGTCCATGGGCGGCTCGAACTCGGAATCGTCCATGCCGCCCATTTCGGCCTCCGCCTCTTCGGCGGCGGCCGCGACCGCGTCCTCCACGGCCTCGGCGGCTTCGGCGATTTCGGCCTCGGCATCCTCGAACGCCGCCTCGGCGTCCTGCGGATCGCTCATCGCTGCGGCGTCTTCCACCGCTTCGGCGGCGTCCTCGGTCTCGGCCACCGCATCGTTGGCGACCATGCCGGAATCGGCGTCCGCGGCCTCGTCGGCCCCGTCGCTGCACGCGGCGGCCAGCGCCATCGCGCCCGCCGCCAGTGTCATCGTCGTCAGTCTCATCGCTGGCATCCCCTGCTTGCGGGCCGGGCATGGCGCAAACGGCGCGCGCCACGCGCGGCGGTCACGGTGCGAACACGCGGGAACCATGCGGGTTCGTTCGCACCCGCACAATGGGGAATTTTGCGGAAGGAACGCGCAGAGGGCCTTAGGCGGCGGCCTGCACGTTGTTGATGGCCTCTTCCAGCTCCATGAAGCTCGGCTGGGCGGCCGACGGGATGCTGCCGCGGCCGATCTCGACGCTGATCTGGGCGGCGTTGCCGTGCAGGTGGGACACCAGCACGTTCTGGATGATCTTGTAGAAGATCGCTTCCTCGTCATAGACGGCCTTCAGGCGCACCGACATCGGCCCGACAAAGCCATAGGCCAGGAACACGCCCAGGAACGTGCCGACCAGCGCCGAGCCGATCATGCGGCCCAGATATTCCGGCGGCTCGGTGATCGCGCCCATCGTCTTGATGATGCCCAGCACCGCCGCGACGATGCCCAGCGCCGGCAGGGCGTCGGCCATGTTCTGCAGCGCGTGCGCCGGTTCGGCGGCTTCGTGATGGTGCTTTTCCAGCTGCTTTTCCATCGCGTCCTCGACCTGGTGCGGATCCTCCAGGTTCATCGTCATCATGCGCAGCGTGTCGCAGATGAAGTCGGTCGCGAAATGGTCCTTCAGGATCTTCGGATATTCCTGGAAGATCGCGCTGTCGTGCGGGTTCTCGATATGCTGCTCCAGCGCGATGACGCCCTTGGTCTTCATCGTCTTGGTCAGCGTGTAGAGCAGGGTCAGAAGGTCGGTGTAGTCCTTCGCCTTCCATTTCGGCCCGCTGATCAGCTTGCCGAAATCCTTCAGCGTCTTCATCACCGTCTTGCCGGAATTGCCGATCAGGAAGGCGCCGATGGCGGCCCCCATGATCATCATCATCTCGTAGGGCGCGGAGTGGATGATGACCTCGAAATGGCCGCCGGCCAGCGTGAAGCCGCCGAACACCATCGCGAACACAACGACAACGCCGATAATCTGGAACATAAGTCTCTCCGCCCGGCCGCGACGTTCGCGGAGGCTCCCCCTGAATTCTGTGCCGATATTGGGCGGGGAATGCTTAATGCCCGGCTAAACGCGGGCGTTTTGCGCGCTCAGGAGCGCCAGCGCAGCGTGGTTTCCGGCACCGGGTTGCGGAATTCCCGGCCCTCTTCGCGGTGCGCGGCCCATTCGCGCTTCAGCTGGGCGTACCATTTGGCCTGCGCGTCGGCGTCGTCGATCAGCATCAGCCGGGATTCGTGCTTCAGCCCCTCCTGCTGCAAATCCACCATCGCCCGGTCCTGATTCAGGAAGGCGCGCACCAGCGGCCGCAGGATCGGCCGCAGCACGCTCAGCATGCCGATGTCCCAGTAGAAAATCTGGGTCACCTCGGTGCGGTCCTCGTCCAGCGGCGTCACCGCCGTCAGGCCCAGAACAATGCCCTTGGCGTTGCGGATCGTCTCGAACCGCACGCCGGGCAGGCGGAAATCGATCTCCGTCGTCGGTTTCCCGCCCAGCAGGCGATAGGCGAAGCTGTTGGACGACGGCGCGTGCTCCACCATCGCGAAACCGTAAGGCCGGGGCGCGAAGGCCTTGGCCTTTTCGTGCATCGAATGCTCGGTCCGCCACCACCATTGCCGGTGGACGTACGGCCCGTGCGCCGGGTCCATCAGCCCGACCACCGCATGGTCGATATTGCAGTCGAACACCGCCCGCTCGACCAGGCGCGGCCCGCCCGCCGGCTGGCGCGGCGGCTCCGGCGGGCCGAACTCCGGCGCCTCGGCAAAGCGCGGATTGGACGCGGCGAACATCCAGATCACCCCGTCCCGCTCGACGACCGGGAACGAACCGGCGCGGATCCGGTCCAGTTTCAGCGTCTGGCCCTCGGCCAGCGACGGCACCGCGCGGCAGATCCCGTCGCCCGTGCCGAACCGCCAGCCGTGATAGGGGCATTCGACCGTCGGCCCGCCGCCCGCCTCGGCGTCCGATTCCACGATCCGCCCGGCCGACAGCGGCGCGGCCCGGTGCGGGCAGACATCGCGCAGCGCGAAGGCGTTTCCGCCCTGGGTGCGGCCCAGCGCCACCGGCTCGCCGGCGATCAGCTTGCGCGTCATCCGGCCCGGCCGGACCTCGCGCGACAGCGCCGCGACATACCAGATGTCTTTCAGCAACATGCCGCCCCTTTAGCCTGTGGCGGCCCCCCGGTCACGCTGTCCCAAGGCCGCAGGCCGTAAATACGAAGTGGCCGCAGGCCGAAAATCCGAAGTGGGCCGCAGGCGCTAAACCCTCGCGTCGAACTGGACGGAACGGCCTCCCGGCCCCATCTTCGGCGCATGGGCCCGCTTCGCCGCATCTCCGCTTTCGCACTCATCGCCGCCGCCATGGCGGCTTCGGCGTGCGACCGCCGGCCCCAGGAAACCACCCCCGCCGAAGTCACCGCGAAAATCCGCGCCTTCGCCGCCGAGCGCTGCGGGGAGGCCGGCATCGCCACGTCCGGCCTCGCGGGGTTCGAACCGGGCTATCTGCGCGTCGCGGACATCTCCCGCGACGGCTCCCCCGACTATGTGGTGGATTTTTCGGCTTTGCGCTGCGGGGAGGAACGCCCCGTCCTGTGCGCCGACGCCGGCTGCCCGCGCGAGATCTGGGTGTCCGACGGGCGCGGCGACTACGCGCTGGCCTTCGGCATGGCGGTGCGCGCCTTCGCGCTGAACCAGGACACCTCGCCGCCCACGCTCGACGTCACGCTGGCCGGCGACGCCTGCCCCGCGCCCGCCCCGCGGGAGCCCGCCGTGCCGCCGGCCGACGCCGTGCCGGCGCGCGAGGCCGCCCCGTCCCGGCCGGACATGGCGGACGTGGTCTGCCGCAAATCCTATGTCTTCGACCCGATCCGGCTGAACTTCCTGGACGCCGACCGCGCGGGCGCGGAGCCGATCCCGGCCCGCGACTATCTGCCCGACGCCCCGGCCACGCCCCAGACTCCTTAATAGGCCAAGGCCCTATTCGGCCTCGCCCAGCGCCGCCTGCGCGGCGGCCAGCCGCGCGATCGTTGCCGATTCGATGCCGCAGCGTTCGGCGACCGCCGCCGGTGCGTAGTCGTCACCGAGATAGGTCTCGGCCATGATCGCGAAGACCGGCCGCGCCTTTCGCCCGTAGGCAAGCGTCGCCTCCCCCTTCAGGTCGGGCCTGGCGTCATTGTCTTCCGAAGACGCCGGCTTGCCGGTGCGCCGGTCTATGACGAGCGGATGGCCGTCTTCACCGCGCGCGAACAACCCGTGATCCGCAGCCCCCGGGTCGTCGATCACAAGCCACGGCGCATTGGTGTAGCGCACGAGATAGGTGACATCGACGCTGCCATTGCGCAGCAATTCGTGAATCAGCGCGAGAATGAAAAGCCCGTCCGTGCCCGGCGTTATCCCCACCCATTCGTCTGCGATTGCGTTGTAGCCGGTGCGCACCGGATTGACCCCGACGATCTTCGCGCCGCGCTGCTTGAGCTTGGAAAGCCCGATCTTGATCGGGTTTGAATCATGGTCCTCGGCAACACCGAAGATCATGAAATATTTGGTCCGATCCCAGTCGGCCGTGCCGAACTCCCAGAACGCCCCGCCCATCGTGTAGATGCCGCCGGCGGCCATGTTGACCGAGCAGAAACCGCCATGGGCGGCGTAGTTGGGTGTGCCGAAGGCCTGCGCCCACCATGAGGTGAAGGATTGCGACTGGTCGCGCCCGGTGAAGAAGGCGAGCTTCTTCGGGTCGGTCTCGCGGATCGGCTTCAGCCATTCGGTGGCAAGCGTCAACGCCTCG